>Ga0194038_1000744_pt1 | contig 14225 bp, 5 predicted proteins | sample JunL226m_MetaG_FD_148630 | JGI IMG/M metagenome (GOLD analysis project Ga0194038, IMG submission 148630) | Anoxic zone freshwater microbial communities from boreal shield lake in IISD Experimental Lakes Area, Ontario, Canada - Jun2016-L227-6m | ecosystem: Environmental > Aquatic > Freshwater >... | reverse complement strand
CTCAGTGAAGTTCGCGCTGACGCCCTACAATCCTACGAACACCAAGACATACCATTCGAGAAACTAGTCGAGTTCCTCGACATCGAACGTTCCACCAACAAAAATCCTGTGTTCCAGGTGATGTTTGATATTAAAAATTATTCCAGTGGCGAGCAAGAGGTATTTCCTGGCCTGTCAGTTCAAAGTATTGCAAGTAAGATTGACATAGCGAAATTCGATTTGGAATTTATTGCGCACAATAAATCCAACGGTAATATTTTTATTAGGATTAATTATGCAAAAGATCTATTTGATCCAAGTGTAGTGGCACAATATGGTAAATATTACTGTAATTTAATACAAATGGTTGTAAAGAACCTCAATGAAAATATCGGAAATATCAAGCTCTTACAACCCGAAGTACCCACTAAGAAGAGGTCTGAGAATGCTATAATGATGGATAGTGCGGCTCATGAACTATTTGAGTCGAAAGTCATAGAAGTGCCGGATAGCATAGCGGTGACTGATGGGATTTACTATATCACTTATAACACACTAAATGAGTTATCTAATACCTTGGCACATTATTTAACTGATATAGGCGTTGGACCAGAATCGTTTGTTGCAATGAGTAATGTGCGGGAGATAAACTCAATTGTAGCACTTCTTGCAATATTAAAGTCTGGCGGGGTCTATCTACCTATAGATCCAAGTTACCCAGATGAGAGAATTAGCTTTATCTTGAACGACTCTAAGCCTGATGTATTAATTACAAGTAAGACTTTAAGCCTCAGATTTAAAGGATTGTTTGAAGGAAGAGTGGTGTGTTTAGAGGACATGCTACATTTCAGCAGAACACACAATTTGAATAAAAAAATCCCATCATGCTCTTTAGCTTATTTGATTTACACCTCCGGTACTACTGGCACGCCAAAAGGAGTTACGATACCCCACCATTCTTTATTAAATCGCCTGAATTCCATTGATAATGTACTAAATCTATCAAGGGGAGATAGAATGTTGCAACAGGCGTCATTGTCATTTGATGTGTCTCTACAAGAGATACTGTGTACATTACTATCATGCGCAACTTTATTTGTTTCAAAAGAGGATCTTGGTAAAGAGTCTGATAAGGTAATAGAATTAATCAAAAAATTCCAAATTACTGTAGCAGAATTTATCCCATCTTTTTTCAATAGTTTGCTATCTGGGTATGACTTCAAGAAACACGTTTACCTGAACAAAGTAGTGGTTGGGGGCGAGGCGATGCCCTCATCTTTGATAGAGAATTTTAGGCGTAATCTAGATGCTCAATTGATTAATATGTGTGGTCCTACTGAGGTGTGTATGGATTCTACGTATTGGATTTGTGACGATATAACGCCCAAGTTAGGTCGCACTTTTAATGGCACTGATGCATATGTTTTAGATAAAGATTTAAACATAGCGCCGTATGGTCAGGTGGGAGAGTTGTATTTGGCATCTGATTCGATGGGGAGGGGATACATAAATAAGCAAGATCTTACGGCAGAGAGGTTTATCGCTAATCCTTTTGATGACGCTGGGCAAAGGCTGTACAACAGCGGAGATCTCGTGAGGTGGCTACCTTGTGGCAATCTTGATTATATTGGTAGGAGAGACTTTCAGGTAAAAATTAGGGGATTTAGAGTTGAAATAGAAGAGGTCGAAAGAGCGTTAGATGAATTTACAGAAATGCAGCAGAAGGCCGTCATCGTCATGACCAACAACGCTGGTAACAAATATCTAGCATGCTATTACGTAGCAAAGCACGCATTGGACGATCAAGAGATTGTGGGACGTCTGAGAGAGTGTCTACCTGAGTATATGATCCCTAATATGTTCACTTGGCTCTCTAGTTTCCCATTAACAGTAAATGGCAAAATTGATCGTAAAGCTTTAGAACTCCTAGAGTCAAAAAATAAGCAATATTACGTAGAGCCACGGAATGAAATTGAAAAAATATTATGCAAAGTATGGGAGGAAGTCCTTGGTGTAGAGAGCGTTAGTATTAGCGATAATTTTTTTAGGTTAGGTGGTGACTCCATAATGACTATACAAGTCTTATCTAAAGCCAGGAGTAGGGGGATTACTTTTAATTTAAAGGATATTTTTGACTATCCCCAAATCTTATTATTAAGCAAAGTATCCGCCATAGTAACAGAATTGCCAAGGCAGCGGAATAAAAATCAAAAGGTATCGGGCGCCGTGAGGCTTCTTCCCATTCAGAGTATTTTTTTTCGCTCAATGGGCGTTACAAACTTCAATCATTATAATCAGTCAATAATACTAGCTTTTGCTGGTGAATTAAAAGTAGATCTTTTGAAGGAAGCGATGACTCAACTCACTGAGCAACATGATATGCTCAGAGCGAGATATAAGATTGATGGCAGCAAGATTGAACAAAAAATTTATAACCAGCACCACTATTTATTCGATTTTTGCGATTTGCGCGACTTAGGTGATAAGGAACAAATTATAGCAATTAATGATGCATCCAATACAATACATCAAAAAATAGATATTACAAAAAACCTCATGGGAATTAGCGTATATCGTCTTAAAAATGAGGAATATAGAATATTTATTACAATACATCATTTAGTGATTGATGAAGTATCTTGGAGAATTATAAAAGACGATCTAGAGGCGTTGTATCTGCAGTTGGCACAAGGGCGTGACAAGACATTATTGCCTGACAAGACTACATCATACAAAGAATGGAGTACGCATCTTAAAACGCTCGCACTTCATACCACTCAACGAGAACTTGAATATTGGCAAAATATTGATGATAAGCTATTTTGCAATCCGCAAACTTTGTCGCAGAGCTACCAAGATCTTATCAAACGATTAGACAGAGAATATACATCACACTTACTGCGTCGCGCACATGACGCATATAGAACTGACACTAAGGAAATTTTACTAGTTGCCTTGTCGCTCGCATTAGAACGTTGGGATAAAAATCTACTGACTGTGATAGATGTTGAGGGGCATGGTAGGGAGAATATTACTGAAGATCTCAATATAGACTTATCTAGAACTGTTGGATGGTTTACAACTATCTACCCTGTAGACATAGATACTAGTTCTTGTGATAGTATCGAATCTGCAATTAAATGCGTTAAAGAAAAGGTGCGATCCGTGCCAAATAGCGGCATAAGATATGGTGCTCTCAAATTATATAACAAATTAAAAAATCATGATGGAGGGGCTGACATACTATTTAACTATCTAGGACAAAGGCACGACACAATATCTTCTCATGCCTTTACGTTTGGGAATGAGCCAAGAGGTTTGAATATTTCTAAGGACAATAGATTAAGTCATAAAATAGTTATTAATTGCTCAATCCAAAATGAAATCTTCTCTATTAGGTTTACTTACGATAATATTTTGTATTTGGCGCAAAGCATCGATACTTTCGCTACTACCTATCTCACGATTTTACAAAATATCATTGACGTGTGTGTTAATGGTAATAATTTTGGCTATACAGCATCAGATTTTAAAAATTTGAGCTTCCTAAATCAAGAGACCATAGATACTCAGTTGGGTAAAATCCAATACATTGAAGATGCATACCGATTATCCCCGATTCAATCTGGATTTTTATTTACAGACGCAATAATACAAGATTCCAAGACCAAGGATGCTAGTGGATATATAGTACAATCCGTCTACAAAATAGAGGATGATATTAGAGTTGAATTACTGCAGTCTGCTTGGGATTTTTTAATTCATAATAATTCAATACTTAGAACTGGATTTTTATGGCAACAATTAGAAGAGCCAATTCAATTCGTGGTTTCTAGATTTGTACATGATTTTAGGTTGATGCATTTAATATCTCAAGAGATTAAGGATCTTGAGGTGGAAGTGATGAGTTTAGCGCATCAAGAAAAATCTAGGAGTTTTGATTTATTACAACCTCCGTTAAGTAAGATTGTAATCATTTTGGTTGACGGGAGAGCGTCATATATGATTTGGACTACCCACCATATTATACTGGATGGGTGGACTACTAGTTTATTGCTAGGAGAGCTGCGTGATATTTATAGCGCCCTTAAAGATGATAGAACGTTAGTTCAGAATCAGCATATTACCTATAAAGATTATATACATTGGGTATATACTCAAGACAGAGAAAGAGCGCTAGCTTCCTGGAAGAGTTATTTAGCGGATATTAATTATAATAATGCGCTATGTTTTGGTAATATTGCTATTGATGATAGCAATGTCGAATCAGATTCTAATTTTATCTTTGAAATAGATCACGATCTTTCTGAAAACTTGCGGCATGCAGCCTTAAAGAGGGAATTGACACCAAATACATTATTCCAAGCTGGGCTAGGCATAATATTGCATAAATATAGCAAACTGAATGACTTTGCGTTCGGTATAACAGTGTCTGGTAGAGCGATTGACCTAGAAGGTATCTCTGACTTGGTTGGGCTTAGTATCAATACCCTGCCTCTAAGAATTAAAGTTGACAACGCTCAGTCCTTTAGAGGGTTTGCAAATGACTTGAGAGATGCTACCTTATTCATCAATCAGACGAGTTATATCTCTTTAGCAGAGATACAGAAGCTTGCGATACAAGACAGAAAGCATTTATTCAATACGATCTTTGTGTATGAAAATTATCCTAAAAGATCTTCATTTTCTCAGAATATAAGTATTAGATTTAGCAATGTCAGTAATTTTAGCAAGACTGAATATCCTTTTGCTGTTGTCGTTTATCCAGGGCAAAAATTTACTATCAGAATCATATACAATAGCAAACTATTTGACTTGGAGTTCTTAAAGGAATTTCAAATAAACTTTCTAGCAATGTTAAGGCTTATATCTGATGATTCAGAAAAAGCTAGCGAAGCAAGTGTAAATGATGTTATTCGCGACTATGATCTTGTACTAAAACACCAAGGTATTGCCGCATGTCTAGAAAGTAGCATCACCAATATCGCCCAATACACTGCATCTCAAAGTCTCGCGATAGAAAGTGGTATATCTCAAAGTCTCAAATCTTTGTGTCACGCTGAGCGTATTCCGTTAAGTGCCACGGTACAGTACGCATTGCACAAAGCGCTTAGTGTATATCACTCTACTTATGAAGTTGTAGTAACTCTAGACGTACCTATTCATAATAACGATGATGCTAAAATAGATACTTCAGCGAGATTTTGGATAATTAACGATGAAGACGAAGGTGTTGAGAGATCAATTATAGAAGAAATCAAAGAATCGCAAAAAAGAGCGGAAACACTAAATGGTAATAATAGCATAAGTATTGCTGCTCTACAAAAGTGGCGATCAAAAGCAGAAGGTGCGAGGGGCCTTAATTTTGTTTTTGTGCTTCAGTGTAATTTAGGAGCTAGCGATATAGCACAAGATACGCGAACAAGAGATATAGACAAATGTATTGTGATGATGACCCATTACGAAGATCGAAGTCGGGGAGAGTTGGTATTAGATATACATTATAACACCACGCTACTGACTGAAGTCACAGCAAGGCAAATAATTTTAAGTGTAAATGCAATACTTGGTCAACTTGCAGAAAATCCACATAAGAATAATCAAACCCTCTCTTACCTCACCCCCGAAGACTACACCAAACTCACCCAAACCTGGAACCAAACGGATAAACCTTATCCTCAAAACAAAACAATACACGAGCTCTTCGAAGAACAAGTAGAGAGAACGCCAGATAATATAGCAGTCATCTATGAAGATACTAAACTTACATATAGAGAACTAAATGAAAGAGCAAATAGACTAGCTCATTATTTAAACTCAAACTACAGCATTACCCTAGACACTTTAGTACCTCTCTTACTAGATAGAAGTGAGAAGATGATAATCTCTATCCTCGCAGTACTTAAAGCAGGAGGTGCTTATGTACCTATAGATCCAAGTTATCCAGATGAAAGGATAAGGTACATAGTTGAAGATGTCAGTATAGCTAACAGACAATTCACCAGAGATAAAACAAAAGATACAAAGGTAGTAGTGAGTACAGTAGTACTTACTACTGAGACCAATAGCGAAAGATTACACAAGTTAGCAGTAGCAGAAGGGAATAATAAACAAAACCCAGAATCACCTACCGATGAATCCACAATATCTTCGAGTATTTCTATACTCTCTATAGACAACCTCCCTCCACACAAAACACAAGAAGATCTGCAGTACGTAAGTTCAAATAGAAAAGACCACCACAACAGCACCAGCACAAATCTCGCCTACGTTATCTACACCTCAGGTACTACCGGTAATCCTAAGGGGGTTATGGTGGAGCATAGTAATGTAATACGTCTTTTTACAGCAACGGATAATTGGTATAAATTCAATCAAGATGAAGTATGGACATTGTTTCACTCATATGTGTTCGACTTTAGTGTATGGGAGATATGGGGCGCACTGTGTTATGGAGGGAAGCTGATCGTACCTTCTTACAACGACACTAGAGATCTGCGCTGCTTCTATGATTTATGCAAGAAAGAGAAGGTGACAGTACTCAATCAAACACCGAATGCATTTTACCAATTTATGGATATTGCAATCCACAAAGTTGAGGAAAATAATCTAAACAAACTAGAGAATTTAAAATACGTAATCTTTGGCGGTGAAGCGCTAGATTGTTCAAGGTTAAAAACCTGGTTTGATTGCTATGGATATAATCAGCCCAAGTTAATCAACATGTATGGTATTACAGAAACTACCGTACACGTTACATACGAGGAGATACAGGAGCGAAATCTATGCGAAAGCGCATCTATAGGAAAAAGGATCCCAGATTTAAAAACTTACGTACTTTCTGCGAACATCCCTTCGACCACACTTTTCTCCCCAATCCTCACTCCTCTCCCCATAGGGGCGATAGGTGAGCTATATATAGGAGGAGCAGGAGTAGCTAGAGGGTATCTAAATAGACCAGATCTAACAAAAGAAAGATTCATCTCCAATCCATTCCAAACCGAAGAAGAGAAGTTAGATACAGAATATGGTCCAAATGGACGTAATGCCCGTATATACAAAACAGGAGATCTTGTTCGTCTTCTCCCATGTGGTAACCTGGAATATATAGGAAGAAACGACTCTCAGGTGAAGATCAGAGGATATAGGATAGAGCTTGGTGAGATTGAAGCGGCATTAAGAATGCATCCTGCAGTCAAAGATACGATTGTAATATTCAAGCAAGGGGTCTCAGATCATAAAATGACCGCCTACATTGTTCCTAACAAAGTTTATACTACACCTGTTTTTAATATCATCACTTTGCTAAAAAAGAATGATTATAAAAGCACACTCATGACATTACCAAATGGACTAGAAATTTTTTATATCAATAAACAAGAAACACTATTTCTCTACAAAGAAATATTCGAATCCAAAGAATATATTATTGATGATATCTCTATAGAAGATGGAGATATCATTGTAGATGCCGGTGCAAATATCGGTATGTTTACGGTTTACGCTGGGGTTTACTATAAAAATGTTAAAATTTACGCATTTGAGCCAATCCCACCAATTTTTCATATTTTAACGAAAAATATAGAAGCTTATGATCTTAACGCGGAGTGCATAGAGAGTGCCTTGGGTTCCAAGAATGGTATAGAAAATTTTACGTATTATCCTAACGCTTCAGTCTTATCAGGCAAATATGCAAATGCGGATGAAGAGGGAAAAACTATAAAGCGTTATTTACTAAATCAGGACAATGATGATGTAACATCGCATCAGATAGAAGAGTTATTAGATACGAGATTGCAACAAGAAGTCTTTAAATGCCAAGTGACCACTCTATCTAAATTCATGAAGCAGCATAAAATAGATTCTATAGGCTTATTAAAAATTGATACTGAAAAAAGTGAGTTAGAGATACTAGATGGTATTGAAAGCGCAGATTGGGCTAAAATTAGACAGATTATTGTAGAAGTGCACGATTCTTTGGGTAGTCTTGATTACATTTGTAATTTTTTAAAATCACTGGGCTATTGTGTTAGTTATAAACAACAAGAAGACTTGCAAAATACGAATCTATTTACGGTGTATGCCAGTAGAAATAAATCGTTGACGACAAAGACGCAACATCAAATGCTTGAGCGATATAGTTGGAATAATAGGAATGGATTGATATCAAATTTAGAGGATCATCTAAAACAATTTTTACCACATTATATGATACCGAGCTATTTTGTGTTGTTAGAGCGACTCCCTCTCACCATCAACGGTAAGATAGATAGAAATGCACTGCCCGAGCCAGAGTGTGCTGGAGATCAGACAAGCTACATCGCTCCTCGTAATGATATAGAGAAGACGTTGTGTAAGATTTGGGCGAAAGTGTTGACTCTGGAAGAAGGGCAGATAGGTATTAATGATGACTTTTTTAAATTGGGAGGACATTCCATTAAGTTAATGCAATTAGCATCTATTGTGGAGCGTTCTAAGATTAATATCCCTATCAGCTATATGTTGCAAAATACCACTATAAGGGCTATGGCGCTGTACGTCTTAGAGAATTCTAATAAGATAGAGTTGACTGAGACGGTAGATGACCTATTCTATGCCAAAAACATTTATAAACTTCTTGATGCGCACAGTATTGGTTCTGAATTAGAAGTCGCGATGCCAATTAGCATTGATCCACACAAACTATCGCTGGACAAGTTATTTATTATTCATCCTGGTGGTGGACTTTCATTTCCTTACTTCTTCTTAGAGAAGCATTTAAATTATTGTGTTATAGGTATAAATAATCCGCACTTTTATAAACCAGATGAGTTTGATAGCGTGCAGCAAATAGCCGAATTCTACTTAAATGAAATAACCAAAATTCAACCCACTGGACCTTATAATTTTGCAGGATTCTCTTTTGGTGGATGTGTAGCATATGAAATGTCACGCATCCTTTACTTAAGAACAAAGGAACCGAGCAACGTGATATTGATGGATACAACGGTGGATTTTGAGAATGTAGTGGGGGAATTAAAAGAGGCAAAATATTGTGATGATCAAACTATAAATGACAACATCAATAAAAATATGGCGCATTTTGATAAGTTATCCACGAAATATAAGTATCAACAAAATCAAAATAATATTTTACTGATAAAAAATCAAAACAATACTAGTTCCCTCAAGGAGCAATGTTTAAATTACCGAGAGGTTGTGATCAAGGGTACGCATGCAACTTTTCTCAATGAGGATGCCACAAGTTTAACGGATACAATGAATGGGTTTTTGTTACGCTAATGGTTACAATCTATTTGTAACCCCTTAGTTCTTGATTACAATGGAATCTCTGTGAACAAAAAACACCTTACTACCCTCAACTTTGTCTGGATTTTGCAAATGAGAGGTTTTTAGTAACCATCTGTGATAAGCTTCCTCTATATTATTGACCTGGATAGCTTCTCTATTATGCAGATAATGCTTATTTGGAATGTTCAATAAATCTCTATCACCTATTATGAATCTTTTGATGCTAGATTTCATAATTGCGGTTTCTAGGGCAATTAGAGCATCTTTAGCTTCCACAGGAGATTCTGGTGCACATTGTGTGACACTGCTACAATAACGCAATTTTGACTCAATCAAAATTGGATGCTCTTCGATTGAATTGGAATCAAATGCACAGTTTTTGGCTGGTGTAGCATAATAGTTTCGTCTTAAATTTCTCTGAGTCTCTTGATCTAAATGCATCATTATTTCTCTAGAATCTATAAGAGACGTGTATACCTTATTTTCCTTGTAAGCCCTCATGCCTAGTAATGTAATATAATCTGGCATAATTTTATTGTAGGTTGCATCGTTATGCCATACTAGCTTTTGTAAACAAATTTCATTTGATAATGGGTTACTTTGAATCAGGCCGTATACATCTTTAAAAAAATTCGAATCTGTAGTGTACCTAAAAATAGGAGTACCCGTGAGCTCTGCAAAAACCTGGAGGAAGGTTTCGCCAATAAAAGTCTTTTTCTTTTGATATTTATCTACCGAAGGATTGGTAGGATCAAATTTTTCTACGTTGATATCTATTGGGCAGTTTCTGATAAAGTGAGCTCTTTCATCAATCTTTCTATCGTTAACTATCGAGTCACATAACTGATGAATAAAATCTGGCAGAGTTTGTTTCAGGTCTTTTACTTCGTCCTTAAACTCATAATATTGGGAGTAGGGGTTAGAAATGATTGTGCTGAGTTGTTTAGTTAGTGCAATTCTTTGTTCATCTGTAAAACGTTTTAATTGAACTGTCATATTTACTCCTAAGTTTTTCGTGATAAAAGTGTATTGTGCATATTATTACGAAAATGAACAGCCAAAATTATTTGAACGTGAACAGTTAACAATGGCTACCGTTGTAAGTAAAAGCATTCTGCCAAATTGTTCACGATCAATCAATAACTTTAATTCTTCTCATCGATTCTCCCTTTAACTCAATTCGATGAACCTTTTCCAGCAACCTGTCTAATATCGCATCTGCCGTAGTCGGATCTCCTATATACTCATGCCAATTTTTAACTGGTAATTGGCTTGTAATTAGCGTCGACCTTACCTAGTGTCTATCATCTATCAAATTAAATAAATCTCGATTTTGCTGCGCCGTTAATGACGGCGCCATTCTAAAATCATCCAGAATTAATAACTCTTTTTGACTAATTGCGTCAGCATTTTTCCATAACTACCGTCTGCATGAGCAATGGCAAGCTCTTCTAAAAAACTAGGAAACTTAACATACTGCACACTTATCCCTAATCGACAGGCTTGATTACCAATCGCACAAGCTAAGTAACTTTTACAGCAACCAGTTAAACCGGTAATGATCACATTCTGCTTTTTGGCAACAAAATCACAACTCACAAGCGTCATAACTTGGCTTTTATTCAAGTCTCTGGCGTATTTGCAATCAACATTATTTTCTATACGTGCCTGTTGCCGTATCAAAATAATACTAGTTCCCTCAAGGAACAACGTTTAAATTACCAAGAGGTTGTGATCAAGGGTACGCATGCAACTTTTCTCAATGAGGATGCTACAAGTTTAACGGATACAATGAATGGGTTTTTGTTTCAGAATCGCCAAACATAAATTTGCTCAAGCTAGTTTCTAATAACAAACGATTCTCCATGAGCACGAAACGGTTTACTGTTCTGAGCTGCTTGTATACTTTCAAAACTAAATGTCTTAAGTAACCATCTGTGATGAGCTTCATGAGCATTCTTTACTTTGATTATTTCTCTGCTGTGTAAGTTATATCTATTAGAGAAGGACATCAAACAACCTCTGTTAATTAAAAACCTCTCTTTATTGGATTTTATGATAGCGTTATGTAAATCAATCAATGCGTCTCTTGCCTTAATTGGAGATGTTCTGAGGCACTGAGTTCTAGTGCTGCAATAGCGTATCCGATGTACATCATCTAAGATAGCGAATTTACTCATTATTGTATCTTGAAGGGCATTCGTACTACCATTTTTGTTTGGAATGTAGTAGTATGGCGTCCTTAGACTGTTTTGAGATTCGGAGCTCAGATGTCTTAATATTTCCCTGCAATCTATTAATGGGGTAAAGACTAAGTTCTCTTCAAAAGATCTCATTCCTAGTAGGGTAATATAATCTGGCATAATTTTGTGTTCTGAGTCATCTCCATGCCATACAAGTTCCTGAAAGTGGGGATCTGGTTTTTTATTATTAATAACACCATACACATCAATAAAATACTTATTTTCTAAACCACCGCTCATTTCGTATCTAAAAACAGGACTACCAGTTAGCTCTGCAAAAACCTGGAGGAAGGTTTCGCCAATAAAAGTCTTTTTCTTTTGATATTTATCTACCGAAGGATTGGTAGGATCAAATTTTTCTGCGTTGATATCTATTGGGCAGTTTCTGATAAAGTGAGCTCTTTCATCAATCTTTCTATCGTTAACTATCGAGTCACATAACTGATGAATAAAATCTGGCAGAGTTTGTGTCAGGTCTTTTACTTCGTCCTTAAACTCATAATATTGGGAGTAGGGGTTAGAAATGATTGTGCTGAGTTGTTTAGTTAGTGCAATTCTTTGTTCATCTGTAAAACGTTTTAATTGAACTGTCATATTTACTCCTAAGTTTTTCGTGATAAAAGTGTATTGTATGAATCCCAGTGATTATTTTGTTGGGCGCATGCTATCGGTGTTCTACCTAAATCGTCTACTGCATTAATATCAGCACCTTTGTCCAGCAATAATACTATCATCTCTGTTTTGCCGTTTAACGCTGCCCTATGTAATGCCGTACCCCCATTGATCATTCTTGCTTCAATGTTGCATCCATTGTCTAGTAAGTAATTAGCTGATCTAAGTTTGCCATGCCATGCTGCTACGTGTAGCGGTGTGTTGCATCTTACATGGCTTCTGATTTCTATATCAGCGCCGTATCTCAACATGATGGACATAACATCTACATGCTCATGATAGCTCGCCATATGAATTGGCGCATGACTTAAGGTATTTCTTATAGTGGTCTTGGCTTTGTTGATTAGGAGTATTTCAGCTGATTCTTTGTGTCCATTAAAAGCTGCCAAGTAAATAGGAGACTCGTTGTGATTCCCCGTAACGTCCACGTTCGCTCCGTGCTCGATTAATGCACTTAGCATTCTTTCTTCGTTGAGCCATGCAGCCCAATATAATGGGGTCCATCCAAGATAATCTTTTGAATTTACATCATGTAGTTCCATTAATTTTCCAGCTGCACCTGATAATCCGTATTCAATGGCGAGATGCAGAGGAGTTGTATTAATTTGCAATGCCCCTGTTGTTTTTGAAAGAAAGTCTATAGATCTTTGAGTAGCGCCATAAGCATCCGCTTCTATTGCTAATCCTAGATATGTGAGCGACTGAGGTGAATTTGTTGCCAATGATATTGTGTGCGTATTTTGAATGATATGGTTTGATTTTTGTAGTAACGCAGATACTATAATGTTTTCGGTATTGCATAGTTGTAAGTACTTCAGAGCTTCATGTGGCCTCGACACTTTAAATAATAGCAATGCCTTCAACAGGTTTAGATCATGTTGCAAATTATATAAATCGCCAAAAAACTGTAGATGTTGTGTGTATTCCCACATCATGCTGTTTGGCAACAATTCGGATAAATCAGATAACAAATAATCTTGCATACACCATCTTATTAATTGATAATCTCATTGATCTGCGTAATCACTTCTTGATAGGAAGAGTTGATAAAGAAATGATCACCAGAAAAGCGTATGTGTCTAAAAATATCTGTGTGTACACTCCATTTTAACAAAGAGGCAAAAGCAAACGTATAATCTTCATTTCCACCGAAAGCCGTAATGGGCGCCAGTAACTTTACCGTTGGATCGCATTGATATAAATCAGAAATAGTAAAATCTGCCCTAATGATTGGAAGCATGATCTCCATTAGTAATTCTTTCTCATTTAGTAGATCTTGTGGAATACCGTTGTATTTCTGTATTTCAGCAAATAATTCAAGGTCTGGTAGGTTGTATATAGTTCTAAGACCGAGAGGTACGTGAGGAGCTCGAGATCCAGAAACAATTAAATGCTTCAGACCAGAGTGGCCACGTTCTTGCAATTTATTGGCAAATTCAAATGCAACCAGAGAGCCTAAACTATGCCCAAAAAAGATGTATGGTTTGTCGTGAAAATCGAGAAAGTGATCATACAGATTCTCTACTATGACCTCCATTTTGTCTATCAGAGCTTCTCCGAACCTATTTTCCCTACCTGGCAACTGTATAGCTATCAAATCTATGTTGCTAGCTATATCCTTACTCCACGAGCGGTAAGCAGCAGCGCTGCCACCGGCATAGTGAAAGCAAAATAGCCGATATGAATTGTCGGGATTTGTTTTAAATGATGTAAACCAATTTTTATCTATCATAAAAAATCTACTGCTTTTTTGTAAGGTTACTGTATACTCAGAAATACAAATGAATTAAACGTATGTTTAATATCATAAATTTATTGTGTTTAGTCCACAAGATGGTTATGTGCCATGCTAAATGACGTAATTTCGGAAAGCAAGATATTTAACGGGTACCGCATACTAGTGATATCTGGACCATCGTCATCTGGTAAATCCAGTATTGCAAATATAATTTGTAAATTTGATGCTTCTTTTATTAAATTAAATACAAAAAAGATCAATATTACTTCCGAAAAAATGTTGAGTCATAAGTATTTTGCTAA
>Ga0194038_1000742_pt1 | contig 14232 bp, 11 predicted proteins | sample JunL226m_MetaG_FD_148630 | JGI IMG/M metagenome (GOLD analysis project Ga0194038, IMG submission 148630) | Anoxic zone freshwater microbial communities from boreal shield lake in IISD Experimental Lakes Area, Ontario, Canada - Jun2016-L227-6m | ecosystem: Environmental > Aquatic > Freshwater >... | reverse complement strand
CGGAAGCAGGGTGGCAAGCCCTTTGGAAAGAGCTTTCAGTAGGGATTCATAGCGGAACCTGTGGTATCATGATCCATCATCAGCGAATGAATGAAACAGCCTTTGAATTTCTGAAAGTATTTCTGGATGTCATAACACAGAATTCCAACATCCTGCCGATCCATTTCAAGGATATGCTCCGTGCTTAAGACCATTGTCATGACTACGATTTATCCGGTATCGCCATCGGTTCGAAAATGGACGGCCTTTACTGACTGGAGGGTAGTGGTCGCAGGTGATAAAAAAACACCTGTGGACTGGAGCTGTCATCCGGCAACATACCTGTCGGTAGCGGATCAGGAAAGTGCGCAATTTCAGATAACCCGGATGCTTCCCTGGAATCATTATGCACGAAAGCTCATGGGGTATCTGGTTGCCATTCAGCATGGTGCGGAAATCATTCTGGATACCGATGATGACAATATGCCCAAGTCAGACTGGGCCATTCCCGAATTTGACGGCGACTACCTTATGACATCGCCCGACATGGGTTTTATTAATATTTACAGTTATTTTACGGATCAGCACATCTGGCCCAGAGGATTTCCCCTTAACCGGATTTTTGATCCGGCTTCGCGTTTGGTCGTCGGTTCCATGCAGACAGCACCGGTCAGGGTCGGTATCTGGCAGGGACTGGCGGACGGAGATCCGGATGTGGATGCCATCTATCGCATGACCGTAAATACCCCTTGTTTTTTTGACTCCAAATGTCCGGTGGTTCTGAATACCGGAACAGTGTCTCCCTTTAATTCTCAGAACACCGCTTTTATCAAACCACTGTTTCCACTGCTGTATTTGCCGGCTTCGGTCAGTTTTCGGTCCACCGATATTATCCGTGGGCTGGTGGCGCAGCCGATTCTCTGGAGCGCTGGCTATTCACTGGGGTTTACTGGGGCGACCGTTGTTCAGAACCGAAATGAACACAATCATCTGTCTGATTTTGAATCGGAAATTCCCTGTTATCTATGCCCGGAAAAAATAATTGATGTGGTTGAAACGGCAGTTTCATCCCGATTTTCAATTGAAACCAATCTCGTTAACGCTTATGAAAGTCTAATTCGACATAAGCTGATCCCAAAATGCGAGATGAATCTGCTTTTGGCATGGGTGCAGGATATTCAGAACATGGCTGTAATGCAACCATGAAGGATACACTTCATGGCGCCATGCTGATTACGGATATGGACGGAACCCTGCTGAATTCAGACGGAAGCCTGACAAGGCAGGATATGGATGCGCTTTTCAGCCTGGGGCGCAAAGGAGTCGTCCGGGTCATTGCAACCGGTCGGTCCCTGTATTCCTTCAAAACGGTTGCCGGAAACCAGTTACCCGTGGACTATGTCATCTTTTCGACCGGAGCTGGGGTCATAACTTTCCCGGATGGTCGTCTGATCCGCAAAATTCATCTGGATGCCGGGGCAGTTTTATCTGCTGTTCAGATATTCATGGAATTCGGGCTCGATTTTATGGTTCATCAACCCATTCCGGATAATCATTGGTTTGTATATCATGATACGGGCAGGGACAATCCGGATTTTCACAGGCGTCTTGCGCGCTACAACGAATTCTGTAGGCCGATTGATAACGCATCTTCCAATATCGGATCCGCTTCACAGTTGCTTGCTGTGGTTAATCATGATAACAGTGTATCCGTGCTAATGGCGTTACGTTCGAAATTGACAGGCTACAGCGTCATTCGATCCACTTCTCCTTTAGACGGCAAATCCACCTGGATTGAGGTTTTTGCACCAGGTGTCAGTAAAAGCCAGTGCGCCGCATGGCTCGCCGACCGATTGAATATTGATAAGAAGCTTGTTCTGGCTATAGGTAATGATTATAATGATCTGGATTTGCTCGAATGGGCAGGGACTGCTTTTCTGGTTGACAATGCTCCCGATGTACTGAAAAAGCAATTTGCTTGCGTAGCATCCCACGATCATGGCGGTGTGTCAGAAGCTATTCACCTGTGGCTGTCAGATTTTTCATAATTCATAATTCATCAAAAGGAGGTTTAACGTGACTGAACATTCCTGTAAGAGGTCTAAAGATTTTGAAACTGCCCTGACTGTGGGCAGACCCCCCAACATTGTACGGTTGTTTCCCAATTCAAAAGCACTGATTGTTAGTGGAAAATATATTGACCGAGCCATGCTGGCCAAAGGCAAAGCCATTGCGATGGCGGCGAACGGGAGAAATATATTTGTCATTCGGGGTGCGCTTGCCGCCGCTCAGCGGGCCAATTCCGTTATAATCATTGAGATCGCAAAGTCCGAAGGAACCTACTGCTTAGTCAACTTCTGGAACATCGCCCGGCAGGTGGACGCTCTGTGCAATGAGATGGGCATTACCATTCCGGTCGCCATTCATGCGGATCACTACGGAATAAAATCTCAGGATGACGTTGCGCAGGCAATGGTTGAGATCCCAACCATTTTTGAAGCCGGTATCACATCCATTGCCGTTGATGCCTCGCACATGCCGGATGACCAAAACCTGCTGGCCAATCTTGCGCTAGTTCCATTTATTCCCAAGTGGGCGGGACTTGAGACCGAGGTGGGTGAAATAAAAGGCAAAACCGGTCTATCTACGGTGGATGAGGCTCTGTTTTTGATTCGGGGGTTAAATGCTCACGACATCTTCCCGGATTGGATCGCCCTGAACAATGGGACCACCCATGGCATTGAAGCCAGCGATCAAGGGATTCAGGTCGGCTTGACTCAGAGCATTCATGAGGCGCTGACTCCTTACAGTGTTTCAGGGGCGCAGCATGGCACATCAGGAAACAGCTCGGATCGACTCAGGGAAATCGCCTCGCTGACCCGAACCACCAAGGCCAACGTGGCGACGGCCCTTCAGATGATTTCGTGGGGACTTGAAGTCAATGATTATGGAAACGCCATTCTGGATTCTGATGGAAAGTTCATCAAGGTTAAGGGGCAAGGTGTTACCGAAGAACTGTGGCAGGAAATGGTGGCATATTCTGATGCCAAGGGCCTTAAAAAAGGTGATTATAAAAAACTTAACCTCCCGTTTGAAAGCAAACTCCTCGCACAGCCAAAGGCGATTCGCGACCGTATGTCCAAAAGGGTGGAAGATTTTGTTTATCAGATGTTGATGACAGTGCTTAACTCAGTTGATACGGCTCCGCTGGCCATTGAGGCCATTCTCAGAGCAAATTCTTATGATCCGGGGCCAAAGGCCGGACGGATAGAAGCGCCTTCAGATTGGACGCCTGAGGGGATTGCCGTCCGTTTTTTATCTGTTGAAGCGGATAAAGGCGCCAAAGGCGACTTTGATGATTAATGCTGTTTGTGTTCTTACCCTGGAACTCTCTGTGTGAGATAATATGGGTTTGTGATTATACTGCAAACGGGCATAGTTTTGCGTTTTTAAACCCCTCAATCTCCCTTGCTGGGAAAGGGAGCTAATGGAAATCGCAGATTGTGCCCGTTCACGTATATATGTATTAAAATGTCACTAAGGCGCCTTTTTATTTGCACGTTCCCATTTATAATCAATTCAGGAGATTCGTATGTCTGAAAAAATGATCATTCCCGATGAGTTTCAAGGATCGATCAGGCGGCTATTGAACAGGATTCCATCCGAGCAGCGGGATGACGAAAAGCTTCAGGCCACCCTACTGGTGTATTTGAAGCTGGGCGGAGAAAAACTGGCCCGACATTACATCGAAATATCTAAAAAAGTATTTCCGGACCAGATGGTACTGATTAAAAAACAGCTTCACGATGGTGTTGATGAAGAGGAAGATTCAGATGAGAACCATCCGGATGAAGTTGAAAGAGATGAGGAATTCGTAGCTGATTTCAGTAAACCAGATTCTGATGCTGAAGATTTTGCCTGATGGAAGTGGCTACAACATCATAAAATGCTGTCAAGCCACCCACTTGCCCTCCGGCCCCCTCCCGATGGGAGGGGGAGTGAACGGTTTTATATTATGCCAGTTTTTTCAATACGCCTTTAAGCTCTTCAACGGCAGCCGCTGATTTCTGAAGGGCGACTTTTTCTTCGTCCAGCAGTTTGATTTCTATGATTTGCTCCACGCCTTTGGCCCCGAGTTTTACGGGGACGCCGATAAAAAGATCATTAAACCCATATTCTCCCTGAAGCAGAACTGCGCAGGGTAGTATCTTTTTCTTATCTTTCAGGATGGCCTCCGCCATTTCAACTGCTGCGGATGCCGGAGCGTAATAAGCGCTGCCGGTTTTCAGCAGACTGACGATTTCTGCACCGCCGGTAGCTGTTCGTTTGACCAGGGCATCAATGCGTTCTTTGGACATGAGTTCGGTAATAGGAATGCCCGCAACCGTGGAATAGCGGGGCAGGGGAACCATGGTATCGCCGTGGCCGCCAAGAACAAAGGCATGCGTGTTTTCCACCGACACATTCAGCTCCATGGCGATGAAGGCTCTGAAACGTGCTGAATCCAGTACCCCGGCCATACCGATAACCCTGTTCTTGGGAAATCCGCTGGCTTCGTATGCTACATGACACATGGCATCCAGCGGGTTGCTGACAACAATAATGATGGCATTAGGTGAATATTTCGCCACTTCCTGGGATACTTTTTTGACGATGCCTGCATTGACGCCAATTAGATCGTCCCGGCTCATTCCGGGTTTTCGGGGAATTCCAGCGGTGATTATGACGATATCCGATCCTGCCGAAGCTTCATAGCTGTTGGAGCCGGTGAGATGTGCGTCGTGTTTTTCAATGGGCGCTGCTTCCGCCAAGTCCAGGGCCTTACCTTGGGGAACGCCCTCAACGATGTCAATCAGAACGACGTCGCACAACTCTTTTTCCGCCAGTCTCTGGGCTGCTGTAGCCCCCACATTTCCAGCGCCGATTACTGTTACTTTCTTGTCCATGACATGACTCCTTGTATAGTGATTGGTGATTGGTGATTGGTGATTGGTTAACGAAAGCCGCTCATTATACTTTGAGCGGTAAATGACTGAATTTTTATTCACCGCAAAGACGCAAAGATCGCAAAGAAAATATTCAATGGAATTTTTATTTTCCTTGTGTCCGTCGCGTCTCTTTTTACTCGGTTGTGGATTCCAGACATAAAAACTTTGTTACTGTCAAGAGCATTTTACCGATTGTCCATGAAAAACACTTTGTTTTAACTATTTGTTATTAAAGATAAAAACTAATTATAATGGATATTGTAAAATTGAATCTGTCGTACAATAACAATTAATAACATATTGATATCTAATATATATCAGTATCTGAAACAATCATCGAATTTCAAAGCGAAACAATGTTTCTTTTTTTTGATATACGAATGGTTTTGTTCTGTCAAGCAGAAAATGGTGTTGGGAGTTCCGCCAGCAGAATGACGGTAAAAAGCAAAAACGGGTTTAAACGGGTTACGCGCCGTTTTTCCACGAAAGACTGCCTATTGCTGGCGACGAAAGCTATCTTGGCCGCTGCCACCGGGAAGTCCCCCGTGTCCGGCACCACCGATATTGGGAACACCGCCGCCTGTGCCGGGAATGACTCCTCCGCTTCCGGGACGACCGTCACCTCCGCTGGTATTGGGTACGACGCCTACGCCACTCTGACCGATTTTATCGCCCTGAATCGTCTGGGCGGGCTTTTGCGCCGGTATGTTTTGGCCTGGACGTCCACGATCACTCTGTTGTTTCACTGTACTGCCGCCAGGGTTGATACTCTCAATGCCGCCGGAAGGCTTGTTCTGTTCACTGGGCTGGCGATTGTGAATAATACCGACATCCTGTCGTTGTTCAGAGCTTGGACGATTCACCGGCTTTCCCAGTTGGTCCATGCCGCCCGGACGATTCACCGGCTTTTCCAGTTGGTCCGCGCCGCTTGGACGATTCACCGGCTTTCCCAGTTGGTCCGCGCCGCCCGGATGATTCATCGGATTTACCGGTCGATTCGTACCGCCCTGATCAACCCCCCTGAAATCTTTTCTGGGGTCTGCTCCGGGGCTCCCCGTCTGCCCAAACTGCTGACGCAAGCCGGGGTCCCTGTACGCCACGCCTTTTCGGTGACCTGGGTCGTGCCGCCACACACTAAGTTCATTTCGGTGACTCGGGTCGTGCCGCCACTCACCTGATCCATGTCCGGTATAAAAATTGTTGATTGTTACGCTCCGAGCCGGATGTACATATACCTGATTTCTGGCCCAATTGACGTTTCCCCAGGCATATCCCCAGGCGACTCCTGCGGTCAGTCCAACACCAAAGGAAACGACGCCGGCTCTGGTTACAGCATAACCCGGTGGATGATAATAGTACGGGGGATAAGCTGGATACCACCATGGGCCATACACCACGGTCGGGTTATAAACTGGGACATAGATGATCTGGGGACTTGCAGGTTCAATCACGATTGTATCTTCCTCCACAACTACCACCTGCTCGTACGTTGTTGCGAGGTTGCCCAGATTATATGCTTTGGCTCGCAAGTCCTGAACTGTGTCCATTACCTGCTCTTTCTGTCCGAGAAAGGCATCTCCAATATCCTGGGTCCACTCCAGTTTATCGTTCATCATGGTCAGGATCGAAGGAAAGTTCACCAATGACTTCACGCTGGGATCCCAGATCTTTTTATCCAGAACATTGGCCATATCATCGGCTCTCAGGTTCGGGTTTGCACCCACCCAACGTGCGGCCTGCACCACTTCCAGGGGGTAGGTGGCAGCCATGAGTACCTGCACAAGAAGTGAATCCGGGTATAAAGCGATTGGCGCCAGCATTTGATCCAGCTCCTCCTGTCGGAATATCGGGGGAGCGGTCTCTGCGTCCTGGGCAAATCCGCCAGCAGGAATTATGAGTGACAGAACAAGCAAACACAGACATGCTCTTATCAACACTGTTTTCATTATATGCCTCCTATTTTTTGGCGTGAAACCGAACACAAATGCCTAAAGACAGCCCCTGTGGGCATTGCTCAACGCATAAGATCAATAATCTCCAGTCGATTGTTTGCCTTTGGGTACTTTGATGAAGGGCCTTCGGTTAGCAGAGCGAAATTTCCGGGAAGTTCATGTTTTGGCAGCCATTGGCGGATATATGTGTTCCAGTTATCCGGGTGTTCGGGTTCGTGTACAGGATGTACGCCCTGCGAAAACTGAAGGGCCTGGCACGTTGACTTCAGCGAGCTGACCGCAATGGTCCAGACCGGAAGACGAAATCCGGCAATCCTTCTGGCGGTCTCGCCGCTATGGGTCGGTGTGAAAACTGCGGCCGGCAGCATATATTCCAGACAGGTTTCCACGCTTAATGCGATAAGATGCGCCGGACGGAGTTTGCCTGCAAGGTTGATTCCCGGATACAGTTCCTTTACCGTGACGGAAGGACGATGCGGCTCCACGGCTGCGGCAATTTTAGCAAGCGTTGTTACGGCATCCACGGGATATTTCCCCATTGCTGATTCCGCCGAAAGCATAACACAGTCTGTTCCGTCAAGAATGGCGTTTGATACGTCCGTGGCCTCAGCCCGGGTGGGGCGCCGATTATCCGTCATGGACTCCAGCATCTGGGTTGCGGTGATGATGGGTTTTGCGTTCATGTTCGCCAGGTGCATCAGCCTTTTTTGTACTACCGCGATTTGCTCGAAGGGAACCTCAACACCAAGATCTCCACGGGCGATCATGATTCCGTCGGCAGCAGCAATGATCTCATCAATATGCTCAAGCGCTCCGGAGCGCTCAATCTTGGCGATGATAAAAGGGGCATACCCCAGATCGCTTGCAGCCTTCCTCACCTCTTCTATGTCTGATGCCCGCTCGACGAAAGACTGGCTTACGGCATCCACACCGTTCTCGAGAGCGAACTTCAGGCATTTGTGATCCCAGTCGGTGAAAGCGCTGATGCCAAGATCAATGTCAGGAAGATTCAGGCCCTTGCGGGAGCGCAGCTCGCCACCCACCCTCACTTTGCAGTAAACATCGGAGGGTGCTGTACTGATGACCTCAAGCTGGATGAACCCGTCGTTTAAAAACAGCGTGTCTCCCGGTTTCACGGCCTGCGGCAGACGGTTGAAAGAAACTGAGACCCTGTTTATGTCGCCGATGATCTCTTCCGTGGTCAGCGTGAACGGATCGCCGACCTTTAATTCAATGGGTTCATCGGCGATCTTTCCGATGCGCATCTTCGGACCGGAAAGATCCGCCAAGAGCGTCAGGTGGCGCCCTGTCTTAACCGACGCCGCTCGAAGATTTTCGATGATGGCTTTGTGTTCTGAAAAATCCCCGTGGGAGAAATTTAGGCGGGCGATGTTCATTCCTGCAAGCAACATGCGTTCCATCACTTCGGGAGATTGTGACGCCGGGCCGATAGTACAGACAATTTTGGTTTTGTGTGTGGGAAGTTGCATTACATGTCCTTGAAAATTGGAAGTTGGGAAGTTGGAAAGCTGAGAAGAGCCGCTTTTCGGCTCTTCAACTATTTTGGCTATTAATCCCTCATTGAAGCGATTTGGTGACGATATCCTGCGCTGCTTCCAGGATAGCATCAAGATGCGCCTGGCTTTTGAAACTTTCGGCATAGAGTTTGTAGATATTTTCCGTTCCAGAGGGCCTGGCCGCAAACCATCCTTGCTGCGTAACAACCTTGAGGCCGTCAATGGGGGCGTCATTTCCTGGGGCGCGCGTTAGTTTGGCTATAATAGGCTCACCAGCCAGTTCCGTTGCTGTCACGACTTCAGGGGTTAATTTCTTGAGCGCGGCTTTCTGTGATGGCGTAGCCGGAGCATCAATGCGCGTGTAGTAGGGAGTTCCATGTCTTTGAGTGATATCCTGATAATATTCCCCAGGATCTTTTCCGGTTCTGGCGGCGATTTCCGCGCTAAGCAGGCCAAGGATTAATCCGTCTTTATCGGTAGTCCATACCCTGCCGTCTTTTTGAAGAAAGCTGGCGCCGGCGCTCTCTTCTCCGCCGAAACAGCAGGAGCCGTCAAATAATCCAGGAGAAAACCATTTGAAGCCGACCGGGACTTCGAACAACCGGCATCCCAGCTCATGCGACACCCGGTCTATGAGGCTGCTGCTGACAAGGGTCTTGCCAACCATGGATGCCGCAGACCAAAGGGGGCGATGCGTAAGCAGGTAATGAATGGCCACTGCCAGGTAGTGGTTGGGATTCATCAATCCCGAAGATCGGGTGACGATCCCATGTCGATCTGCGTCCGGATCGTTTGCAAAGGCGATCTGATACTGATCCTTGAGTCCGACAAGGCTTGCCATTGCGTACGGGCTGGAGCAGTCCATGCGTATCTTGCCGTCGTGATCGACGCTCATAAACGAAAATGTCGAATCCACCTTTGCATTCACGATGGTGATGTCAACGTTGTACAAGGTGCGGATTGGCTCCCAGTAAGGTACAGCAGCACCGCCGAGCGGGTCAACGGCAATCTTTATACCTGCGGTGCGGATTGCATCCATGTCGATGACGTTTTTAAGGTCTTTCACGTAGGGCAGGACAAGGTCTTGCGGATGTGTGGTGTCTGCCTTCATGGCCGCAGCGAACTGCATGCGTTTGACGCCGGCATTGTCCTTTAGTATCAGTTCGTTGGCCCGGTTCTGAATCCATTTTGTAACATCGGTGTCGGCCGGGCCGCCGTTTGGCGGGTTGTACTTGAAGCCGCCATCCTCCGGGGGATTGTGCGATGGTGTAACGACGACGCCGTCGGCAAGGTGATCCTTGCGCTCGGTGTTATAAACGAGGATTGCTCGTGAGATGACCGGTGTTGGCGTTACGCCGTCATTTTCCTGAAGTATGGTTACCACGCTGTTTGCCGCCAGAACCTCGATAGCGGTTCGCTGAGCAGGTCCGGATAGAGCGTGAGTGTCCTTTCCAATGTAGAGCGGACCATCAATGTCCCGGTTTTTCCTGTAGTCGCAGATAGCCTGTGTTATGGCCAGGATGTGAGCTTCGGTAAATGTGCCGTGGATTGGTGAGCCGCGATGTCCGCTGGTGCCGAAGCTGACCAGTTGATCGGGATCATTCAGGTTTGGCCTGCGATTATAATACTCCAGTTCGATTTGGGCCGGATCAATCCACATCTCCGGCGGAGCCGGTTTGCCTGCAAGGGGGGAAATCGCCATTCATATTCTCCTTTTTTTGTCTTCGAGCACTTCCATAAAGGCTTGACTTAAGGTGAATAATACCATAATTCATTTGATATTTGCAAACATGAAACAAGTTTAGTGGCCGAAATAATGATCAATGACAAGGCATCCTTCTGTCTCCAAAAGCAGTTGACACATTTCACCCTTTTTGGACTTTTCAGTTGCAGATCGCTGTAATGATGTTCCGATGCTGAACGGATTTGAGGCCACGAAAAGAATCAGGAATGTGGTATTCCAAAGATAAACTCCCCTTTCTGGCGGAGACGATGAATAGCGCAGTATGATAGACAGTAGTTGACAAGATAAAGGATACACACATGCGCAGATTTCACTCTTATGGACCGGTTGACAAAGATATTCATTTTAGCGTTCCCCGAACAGATATTGTGCAACAATATCTTGATCAGCTTATTGGACATCCGGAAAAAGGCGGCCATTATTTCACAGTCTGGGCGCCGAGGCAAACCGGAAAGACTTGGCTGACTCGCCAGATTGTTCAGGAAATTGAAAAGCGGTACTTGGATCAGTATGAAATCCTGTCATTTTCACTGGGAATACTGCGCGGTATCTCAATTCCGGAAAATCAAAATTCGGATGAAATTCCCAATGCTTTCTCAGATATCATTGCTGAAAAATTTCCGAATGAGCCGGTCGTAAAAAAATGGAAAGAATTTCGGGATATGTTCAGCCGAAACAAAGGACTTTGGGATCGGCCCTTGATACTATTGATTGATGAGGTGGATACGCTGCCATCCTTCTGGCTGGATGTGCTTGTAGGTCAGTTCCGTGAAATGTATCTGGATCGGCCTAAAGATCATCTGGCAAATTGGCTTCACGGGTTGGCGCTGATTGGTGTCCGCGCCGTATTGGGTATGGACAGCGAAAGAGGATCGCCATTCAACATTCAGCGAAGTCTTCATGTTCCAAATTTTACTTTGGCTGAAGTTACAGACCTGTTTGATCAGTATCAGCAGGAAAGCGGTCAGGTCGTTGAACCGGATGTTGTTCAAAATGTGTATGAATCCACAAACGGTCAGCCGGGTCTTGTGGGATGGTTCGGGGAGCTGTTAACCGAAAAATACAATCCTGGAAAGGGTCGCTCCATTGTTTCAAATATTTGGAAAACTGTACATCATGTGGCCATAACTCTGGAGTGGAACAACACCGTTCTGAATCTAGTCAAAAAAGTCCGCATGGGATATGTTCCCCATGTTCTGGATCTATTCTCCCGGTCCGATGTTTCGTTTTCAATTGATACAGAGTGGTGTGCATATTTGTACATGAATGGTGTGATTGTGCCTGAGCTTTACACAGATGAAAGTGGCGGAATGACATCTGTATGCCGCTTTTCCTGTCCTTTTATCCAGAAACGCCTGTATAATGCGCTGACCGATGATCTGATTGGAGACCGCCTGCCGATGCTGGCGGTTGAACCTTTGGATGATCTGGCGGATGTATTTGAGGGAGAAACCCTGAATCTGCCGTCTCTTCTTGATCGGTACAAAGCTTATCTGGTTCGAATGAAAGCCAAAGGAATGAATCCATTCAAGGATCAGCCTCGGAGAACCGATCTGCATTACACCGAAGCAGTCGGGCATTTTCATCTCTATGCCTGGCTTCAAGCCGCCATTGGCAGGCGTTGTGTAACCAGCCCGGAGTTTCCTACCGGCAACGGCAAGGTGGATATTCATATCCGGTGCAACGGAAAGAAAGGTATCATTGAGGTAAAAAGCTTTGTAGATATGTCTGAAACCAGAAAAGGCACTGAACAGGCTGCCGCCTACGCTCGCAGTCTCAACCTGAATTCGGTTACGCTGGCTCTATTTGTGCCGGTGGATGATGAAACCATTCTGACCAAACTATCCGGAAAAAATCAATTCGATCTTGTAACCGTAGCGGTAGTGGCCATCGGGTGGACATAAGGTAAATTCCAACAAAGAATATGCCATAATGAAGCAACCATTCAGAGTTGGAAGGCCAACGGCCTGGATAGCCTTGTGCTGACATAATATGCTCATTTGGGGCTAAACGCGCCAAATATAACAGGGGTATTCATTGTTGGAAATCACCTTGGACGGTTTCCCCGTAGAAACAAACAGGAACCGGGAAAATGACAACATATCAAAGCATAGTTCACAAAAACACATGGATGGCTTGGGTTCTGCTATTTGCCGGGCTGATTGTCACAATCTATGCCTCCACCTATATGGTAATGGAAATTAATGCAGAAGCAAAAAAGGAGTTTGAATTTGCGTGCAGCCAAATCGAGCTGAGAATAGATGCGCGGATGGATGCGCATGAACAGATATTGATGGGCGCTGCTGCACTTTTTGATGCTTCGGATGAAGTTACGCGGGAAAAATGGCATACCTTCGTCTTGCAACAAAAAGTCGAGCAACATCTTCCCGGCATACAGGGCATTGGCTTCTCGTTGATAATTCCTCGCGATCGGCTTGCACAGCACATAAAGGAAATTCGCAGCCAGGGCTTTCCTGATTACAATGTGAAGCCGGAAGGCGATCGGGAGATATACACCTCCATCATCTATCTCGAACCGTTTTCAGGACGCAATCTCAGGGCCTTCAGCTACGATATGTTCTCCGAACCCGTTCGCCGGAGCGGGCGAGGGATTTGGGTACTCCTGTTCTCTCCGGAAAGGTGCTTCTGGTACAGGAGACCGATCAGGACGTTCAGGCAGGCACTTTGATGTATGTTCCGGTTTACCGCAAGGGGATGTCAACCGGTACCATCGAGCAGCGCAATGCTGCAATATATGGTTGGACTTACAGTCCCTATCGGATGAAAGACCTCATGCAAGGTATTTTGACAGGATGGGATTTGGAAGCAGCAAAACGGATTCGCTTGCAGATTTTCGATAATGAGCGGGTGTCTGCAGATTCATTGCTTTACGACAGTCAGCCGAATGCGGAGAGGGAAACGATAAACGAACCACGATTGTCCATGCAAATTTCTACAACTTTCAACGACCACAACTGGCATATGCGTTTCACCAAGACAGACGGACACTTGAGTTACGGCCGCGCTTATGGCGTTCTTTCTGCTGGTGCAATCATAAGCCTTCTGTTGTTCGGTCTGTTCATATCCATTTCGAACACACGATTCAGGGCGCAGCAGTTGGCGGAACATTTGACCGTGGATATTAGACAATAGCGAGGAATTGTTACGACAGGTCACAGACCGTTTGACGTTAGCTGTGGAGGCTGGCAGTGTGGGCATCTGGGACTATGACATTGTCAACAACAGGTTGGTCTGGGACGAGCAGATGCATAGACTTTATGGAATCACATCCGATCAGTTCTGTGGTGCTTACGAGGCATGGCAGTCGGGAGTTCACCCGGAAGACCGGCTGAGAGGAGACGAAGAGATTCAGCTTGCGTTGCGGGGCGAAAAGAAATTCGACACCGAGTTTCGCGTATTATGGCCGGACGGGACCACACACAACATCCGCGGCATCGGACTTGTTTTCTTCTTCTGTCGAAAAAATCTTTTTTCTGAAGCCGGATGCTGTTATATAAGACTGAAATTAATCGTTCAGACACCCTCCCTGTCGGGGGGGGGAGGGGTCTGAACTGGTTGCGACTGAACAATTAACCTTATTGAGCAGGTGTCATAATGACAATATCCTGGGTTCAAACCCTTGAACTATCCCTTCCCTCGCTGAATGACAATACGGCAGATGCGGACAGGCTGATCCAGGCCCTGAAATCCCGGTTGGGCGCTGATAACATGGCCATTGGTCTCGATCTGCTGAAAACACTTCCTGATGTCATGAGAAATGCTAATTACCATATCCGGTGTACACTTTATAAGGATCAGAGCGGATGGGGGATTTCCAGTGTTCTGGCAGCCGAAGATTTGACTCCGGTCCTTGGCATGGCAGTGGATCTGGGAACCACCCGCGTGGTGCTGCGTCTGGTGGATCTGTCATGCGGCAAATCTCTGGCGGAATCTTCCTTTGACAATCCTCAGCTTGTTGTGGGTCCTGATATTTTGACCCGGATTCATCATGCGGATTCTCCAGAGGGGCAGTGTCATCTGCAGAACCTTAT
>Ga0194038_1000740_pt1 | contig 14281 bp, 14 predicted proteins | sample JunL226m_MetaG_FD_148630 | JGI IMG/M metagenome (GOLD analysis project Ga0194038, IMG submission 148630) | Anoxic zone freshwater microbial communities from boreal shield lake in IISD Experimental Lakes Area, Ontario, Canada - Jun2016-L227-6m | ecosystem: Environmental > Aquatic > Freshwater >... | reverse complement strand
GTCGTACATGAATGGCAAAGTTGTGCCAATTTCTGCCGGTCACGACTGGCCGCTTTATGGCGATGAATATGGCAGAATGTAGTTCGGCAAGCGAATTATGTTTTCGCTGCTGACGCATCCAGTATGCAATCCCTTTATTTCATGGGGCGCAATGTTACAAAACTTACGATTTGTGCAACATACGGCAAAAAAGATGGGTGGAATTCCGCTTCATGTGTGTCCCTTCATGACGTTCTTGTCCGCGGCTCAGTAACCGCCCTCCTTGAATTCAGGTACCGCGTGAACCGATTCAGGATGTCATTCTGATTAGTCTCGGATGCATTATCCTATAAAAATCATTTCAACAAAGCGCTATAATCTGTATCGACCGAATTAATTGAGTTGAGCCATGGTATTACCGCTTAAAGACACTCACCCAAAGGGTGATGCAGAATCCAACCTTAAAAAGCGCGAAATCAGCGCACTGGTTGCCGACACATTTGCAGGAAAAATCCATATTGAGTGGGATCCGCAAGCTCAAGTGACCCCTTTGGGGCAATTGCCATTTTTCATTCAGTTTTTAAAAATGGGACATTTATTTGAGCCTTGGGTGAATGACTGTCCGTTGAGTTATGCCAGCAATAACGCACCCAAAAAAGTGAATGTTCTGGGATCGTTTTTGTTATCAATCCTGGCAGGACATACTCGCTATACCCATATAACCAGTTTGATGGGAGAGAGTGTTAACTCTACCTTATTAGGCATGACCAAGGTCATCAGTGATGATAGCGCTCGCAGAGCACTGGCCAGGATTGATGAAGACAGTGGCGTCAGTTGGTTACAAAATCATTTATATCGTTGTTACAGTCCGCTACTGAGTCAGTCATGGATACTGGATACTGATGTGACCATTAAGCCCTTGTATGGTCAGCAGGAAGGCGCGGTTGTTGGCTATAATCCCACGAAACCCGGCCGTCCCTCGCATACCTTTCACACTTACATGATCGCGAATTTACGCCTCATTCTTGATGTCGAGGTACAGGCAGGTAACCAAAGTTCATCCGCTTATTCAGCACCCGGGCTCTGGGCATTATTGGAGCGTATACCCCGCGCAAACTGGCCGGCATTTATTCGTGGTGACTCCGACTGGGGAAGCGATACGATCATGACGGAAGCCGAGCAGCGCGGCATAGACTATCTGTTTAAGCTTCGGCAATCCGCTAACGTCAAGAAACTGATTCTGCAAAAACACTGTGAAACGGGTTGGCAAAACACTCTTGGCGGTTGGGAAGCTTTATCCACCGAACTCAAATTGAGCACATGGAAACAATCACGTCGAGTTGTTTTGGTTAGGCGTCGGTTATCCAAGGCTATTATCATCGCACCCGATTCAGATCATGTGCAACCCGAACAACTTTCTTTGCTGGAACCCGCTGAAAAAATGTCAGCCTATGAATACAGTGTCCTGGTGACCTCATTGAAGACCGAAGTGGTGAGCATTGTTCAACATTATCGGGATCGTGCTGATTGTGAAAATAACTTTGACGAAATAAAAAACCAGTGGGGCTGGGGCGGATTTGTGACACAGAAACTCAAGCCGTGTCGCTTGATCGCGCGAATGATTGCCCTCATTTATAATTGGTGGTCCTTGTTTGTTAGACTTGCGGAGCCCGATAAACATTATGAGGCTATCGTGTCCAGGCCGTTGTTATTGCATGGGGTGGGTAAACAGACTAGTCACGCAGCCCAAAAAATGCTTACGATCACCAGCACCCATGGTAGAGCTTCTTATGTACAGGCTGCCTATCAACGGGTCTGTGAGTTTTTTAATCAGCTCAAAGCCATTGCTCCGCAGTTAACGCCACTTCAGTGTTGGTATCGTATTTTGAGTGAAGCCATGAAGAAATACTTGCAGGGCGCTATTTTAAAGCCACCCGATTTGACTAATAGCGTGTGCTAAATACCATCAATACTTAGAAACATGTTGTCAAGTTTATGCTGAATTTTTTTGGCAGGGTTAGACTCAACTGATTTTTTTAGGTTGATGGGAATATTGCTGACCAATTCGGTGTGCTGGGCGAAGTTCGAGCGTGCGAGTTTGGGCAACTATAAGATTGCCGCACTTTCGTGGATGTTTCGCGAAGCCAAAGTAGCTTGGGAGTATTTGCTTTTGGCGAGCGTGACTTTGGTTTTAGAGCGGCACGGAATTACTGAAGGCGTGCTGGTTCTTGATGAATCTGATCGGGCTCGCACAAAGCGAACGAAACGAATTTATGGTGTACATAAGCAAAAACACAAGGCGTCAGGAGGCTATGTCAACGGACAGACGGTGGTTTTATTGTTGCTGGTTACGCAGACCATCACATTTCCTGTAGGCTTTGCTTTTTATAGACCTGATCCAGCACTTAAGGCATGGGGTAAAGAAGATCAACGGTTAAAGAAATTGGGAGTGGCTAAAAAAGATCGTCCTGCTAAGGTTGAGCGCGATAGCCGTTATCCGACAAAAATGCAGATTGCTTTAACTCTGCTACAAGCATTCAAGACCGCTCATGGCACTATTAAAATCAAGGCAATATTAGCGGATGCCTTGTACGGAGCAGCAAATTTTATGGACAATGCCTCGCAGATATTTAATATTACTCAGGTTATCAGCCAGTTGCATGAGAACCAGCTCATTGAATATAAAGGTAAGAAACGGAGTTTGAAGAATTACTTTAATACCATCAACAAAGGAGTAAACGTCACTATACGGGTTCGCGGCGGTGAAGAGGTTAAAGCGACGGTGAGCAGTGCCCGATTAAAAGTGACTGCACATGGCAAAAAACGCTTGGTCGTCGCTCTTAAATATGAAGGCGAAAGCGATTACCGTTATTTGGTGGCCACAGATATAACGTGGCGCACCCTGGATATTATTCAAGCCTACACTCTAAGATGGCTTGTAGAGGTTTTCTTTGAGGACTGGAAGCTTTATGAGGGTTGGGGGCGTGAGGCCAAACAATTGGATGAAGAGGGATCAAGCCGTGGCCTGATTCTGAGTCTGTTGTTTGACCATTGCCTCCTCCTTCACCCAGAGCAGGCGGCCCGCATAGAAAACAAACTGCCCGCGTATACCGTCGGCAGCCTGCAAAGAAAATCTCAAATGGAAGCGCTGCTTGAATTTATCAAAAAACTGTTAGAGGACGAGAGTCCTGCGGATAAGCTTAAACAATTAGCGGGACTTATTGACAATGTTTTTCAGTTAATGCCTTCTGGCAAACACATGAGTGGGAGAGATTTGGGTATCCTGGAATCGACAGCTTCCCTAAAATGCCGAGCTGCTGGATGAGACTCCTATGAATTAGGCTGCAAAAAGTTTAAAAACTTGAACATCGAGTAACAAAAAGAGCTGTTTTTAAGCCATCGGAGTGTCTGAATATCTATTTTGGCTTTAAAGTTTGACAACACCCCATCATACCGCTATCTTGAACTCATTAAATACAAGGAGATAACAATGACCACCATTACATTCGACACACTCAAATATGCCGAGCGACTTGAAAAAGCCGGCATACCTAGAGAACATGCTAAAGCCGAAGCTGAAGCATTAGCGGATGTACTTGCATCAAACGCACAAGATTTGTCTACCAAGACTGATATAGCTTTAATGCATTCTGAAATGCGCGAAATACGTACCGAAATCAACGGCGAATTGAAGTTATTACGCTGGATGGTCGGGATGTCGATAGCGTTGTCAACCGGTACGATTGCCTTGCTGGCAAAACTTGTCTTCATACTGCCTCACTAAGGTTGTTAGTGCGCTGGGAGAGCGTTACATCTCCCCAAGAATATCCAAAGCCTCCGACAAACTGGATACCCCATGAATCTCCAAGCCTTTAATCGGCGTTTTGGGGACATTCGCTTTAGGAATAATCGCTTTCTTAAAGCCATGCTTGGCCGCATCATTCAGACGCGCATGACCATTAGCAACCGGCCTGATTTCACCACTCAAACCAATTTCTCCAAAGAAAAAGGCATCATGTGGAATCACCTTATCTTTTAAACTCGACACCACCCCAATCACAATCGCGAGATCAGAACTGGTTTCTGTGACTTTAATACCACCCACCACATTGGCATAAATCTCATCCTGTGCAGTAAAAATACCACCATGTCGATGAAGTACCGCCAGTAACATCGCTAAGCGGTTTTGATCAAAGCCCACAGCCAAACGTCTTGGATTACCATACTGACATTCAGTAACTAAGGCTTGAATCTCGACTAATAAAGGCCGTGTACCTTCCCACAGTACCGTAACTACACTGCCTGAAGACGGCTTTTCAGCTCGATTTAAAAACATCGCTGAAGGATTCTTAACTTCTTTTAGCCCTGAGCTATCCATAGCAAAGAAGCCTAACTCACCCACGCTACCAAAACGATTTTTATCCGCTCTTAATACCCTAAAACGGGCATCATCGGTTGAGCCTAACATCACCTGAGTATCAACAATATGACTTAAGGTCATCGGCCCTGCCAAGGATTGATCTTTAGTCACATGCCCGACCATAAAAATAGACACATGATGTTTCTTTGCATATTGCGTCAAATAACTGGCAGACTCTCGCACCTGAGACACAGAACCCGGTGCAGAATCCGCTTCTTGTGTATGCATGACCTGAATAGAATCGATCACTAGAATCTGCGGCTTAACTTCATCCAGGGTGTCACAGATTCGCTGTACTGATGTCTCCATTAACATCATGATTTTTTCAGCGGGCAACTTTAAGCGCAAGGCTCTTTCAGCAATTTGCTGCAAAGATTCTTCACCCGACACATACAGTACACTCACGCCCCGATCAGCGATATTAGCAATCGCTTGTAACAACAAGGTACTTTTCCCAGCCCCCGGTGCGCCGCCAATCAGCACCACACTGCCTCTGACAATACCGCCGCCTAAGACACGATCAAACTCTGAGATTCCCGTCGAGATTCGCTCTGCTTGCGATAAACTCACATCGGATAATAACTTAACCTCCGAACGACTCCCCGCATATCCAGCACGACTACTCCGCTCTGTACTGGCCGAACCCAACCGAACTTCTTTAATCGTATTCCATTCACCACAACTGGTACATTGCCCGCCCCAGCGCGGATAATCAGCACCACACTGATCACACACAAACCCTATTTTTACTTTTTTACTCATGATTTAACTAACAGAAATTGAATAGCCGTTTAATTGCTGACGAGTGTACCAAAATACTGGCTGATTCCAGCAATAGATATCAATAAAGAAGACTGTATAACTCATCACAATACTTTAATATTACTCCGCTATACTGAAGAGCTAACCGATTTATGGAACCACTCAATGTATAAATCAACAATCCAGCATCTAAGTTATGACTTTAAAACCTTAGCTAACTTAATGGCTAAAGCCACGCCGCCTCGTTCCGGTGATGTTCTGGCGGGTGTTGCGGCCACCAATAACCTTGAGCGTGTCGCCGCACAATGGACATTGGCAGAAGTGCCTTTAAAACAATTCCTGAATGAAGCACTGGTTCCTTATGAAACGGATGAAATTACCCGTCTGATTATTGATGATCATGATAACCTGGCCTTTGCGCCCATTAGCCATCTAACCGTCGGTGATTTTCGTAATTGGTTATTATCAGAACAAGCCACTACTGAGACACTAACGGCTATTGCTCCTGGATTAACGCCCGAAATGGTAGCGGCTGTCTCTAAACTCATGCGTATTCAGGATTTAATTCTGGTCGCCAAGAAATGCCGCGTCGTCACCCAATTTCGTAACACGATTGGCTTAAAAGGCCGCTTCTCGACACGCTTACAACCCAATCATCCGACAGATAATCCGGCAGGTATTGCCGCCAGTCTGATCGACGGGCTATTGTATGGCTGTGGTGATGCGGTTATCGGCATTAATCCAGCCTCTGATAATCTGGAAGCCACACTACGTTTATTACACTTACTGAATGATGTCATTGAACGCTTTCAAATACCCACTCAAGCCTGTGTTTTAGCCCATGTAACGACCACCTTAAAAGCCATTGAGCAAGGCGCTCCGGTTGACCTCATGTTTCAATCGATTGCGGGCACCCAAAAAGCCAATGACAGTTTTGGGATTAATCTAGGGTTACTCGCTGAAGCGCATCAAGCCACCTTAGACTTAAGACGAGGTACTGTAGGGACAAACTGCATGTACTTTGAAACCGGACAAGGCAGTGCTCTCTCGGCTAATGCTAATGAAGGACTCGATCAACAAACTTGTGAAGCCCGTGCCTATGCAGTCGCCCGTAAATTTAAGCCACTGTTGGTTAATACCGTAGTCGGCTTTATTGGCCCTGAATATCTTTATGATGGCAAACAAATTATCCGAGCCGGCTTAGAAGATCATTTCTGTGGAAAACTACTCGGCTTGCCGATGGGTTGTGATATCTGCTATACCAATCACGCCGAAGCCGATCAAGATGATATGGATATGTTACTCAGTGCCTTTGCTATGGCGGGTGGGACATTTATTATGGGGGTGCCGGGAGCCGACGATATCATGTTAAATTATCAATCAACTTCATTTCATGATGCTCTGTATATCCGCCAAACATTGGGCTTAAGAACCGCACCCGAATTTGAACAATGGCTACAACACCATGAACTATTTGATGCACATAATCAATTGCGTCAACAGACTGACATACCCCCTTTGTTTAAAGCGTCTTTGCAACAGTTAAAGAACTCTCAATCATGACTTACCCTAAAAACCCCTCCATTGCTTACGACCCTTGGCAACACCTAAGTCAATTTACTCCTGCTCGGATAGCCTTAGGTCGAACGGGAATGAGTTTGCCCACACGGGCTAACTTGGACTTTCAATTAGCCCATGCTCTGGCACGTGATGCTGTGCATATCCCCTTGGATTTTACGCAACTCAATCAGCGTTTAAATAAGTTAGGCTATACCACTCAAGCCTTACAAAGTCAGGCCGAAAACGAAGCTATGTATTTACAACGCCCTGATTTAGGACGATTACTCAGCTTAGGCTCATTAGCTGAATTACAAGCTCAACCTCCTCTTGCCGTTGATGCCGTTATTATCATCGCCGATGGCTTATCCTCCAAAGCCATTGAGCATCATGCTGTGCCTTTTATAGAGCTATTATTACCGGCGTTACAGGCAAAGGCTTATCAAATGCCATCACTGTGTCTGGTTAAGCAGGGACGCGTAGCCATCGGTGATGCCATTGCAGAACATTATAAAGCGCGGCTGTGTATCCTGTTAATTGGAGAACGACCCGGTCTAAGCTCACCGGATAGCATGGGCATTTACTTTACCTATCAGGCGCAATCTGGCGTCAGCACCGATGCAGATCGTAACTGTATTTCTAACATCCATAATAATGGCTTAAGTTATGAACAAGCCTTAAAGAAATTGCTTTTCTTGATTGATGGAGCTGAACAGTTACAGTTGTCTGGGGTGAGCTTAAAGGATGAAACCACTGAAGCAGGATTAAATCATCAATTGGAGGCTAATTTTTTATTAAGTTGAGATTCATTGTATTAAATTAAGTATCACTTAGTCAGAGATCAATTAAAGTTGAGTATCACCTAAAGATAATATTCTTGTGCTGTTAATAACAAAATAGCCAATGAACACTGTTATGTTTGCTACAATTGAAATAGCAACAAATAACAATTCAATTTAAAATCATAAAGATATATAAGATTAATTACTTGGCACGACCTGTGCTTTTACTTAAGGTAAACTTAACTTTAAGAGGTCAAAGCCATGCAATTGCCAGTATTAAACAATACCCCAAGCCAAGCAGAGCATGGGGCAAAGGGTGGCTGTTCAGCCAGTTCTTGTGGAACAACAGACAATCAGATGGATTCCTTACCCGATTCAATTCGGGAAAAAGTTCAAAACCACCCCTGTTATTCTGAAGATGCACATCATTACTTTGCACGCATGCATGTGGCGGTGGCACCGGCATGTAATATTCAGTGTCATTACTGTAATCGAAAATACGACTGTGCCAACGAATCTCGTCCTGGTGTAGTATCAGAGTTATTAACACCTGATCAAGCGGTTAAGAAAACCATGGCCGTCGCGGCTACCATTCCACAAATGACCGTACTGGGTATTGCAGGCCCCGGTGACCCATTAGCTAATCCAGAACGCACGTTTGAAACCTTCCGCCGATTAAGTCAAGAAGCCCCCGACATTAAGCTTTGTGTGTCGACTAATGGCCTTGCTTTACCTGATGCGGTTGAAGAACTTTCTAAACATAATATTGACCACGTTACCATTACCATTAATACCGTTGACCCTGAGATTGGTGCCAAAATCTATCCTTGGATTTTCTGGAATAACAAACGTATCAAAGGTGTTAAAGGTGCAAAAATCCTGATTGAACAACAACAAAAAGGCCTAGAAATGCTCATAGCAAAAGGCATTTTAGTTAAAGTCAATTCGGTCATGATTCCGGGTGTTAATGATCAGCACTTAGCCGAAGTCAGTAAGGTAGTTAAATCCAAAGGCGCTTTCTTGCACAATGTGATGCCATTAATTGCTGAAGCCGAACACGGTACTTTCTATGGCGTCATGGGACAACGTGGCCCTACTCCAGAGGAATTACAAGATTTACAGGATAGCTGTTCTGGTGACATGAACATGATGCGTCATTGCCGTCAATGCCGCGCAGATGCAGTGGGCTTACTGGGTGAAGATCGCGGTGATGAGTTTACCTTGGACAAGATTGAAGAAATGGATATCGATTATCAGGCCGCCATGGAAAAACGTAAAGTCATCCATCAAGCCATTCAAGAAGAAATGGACAGTAAACGTCTCGAAAAAGCTGTCAAAGCACAGCAACATCAACAGGAACCTAAACTTAACACCCGTCCGGTATTAATGGCTGTGGCGACCAGTGGTCAAGGGGTTATCAACGTGCATTTTGGTCATGCTAAAGAGTTCCTGATTTATGAAGCCTCACCTGAAGGCGTTCGCTTCATCAGTCATCGTAAAGCGGATCAATATTGTGGCGGAGATACCAGCTGTGGTGATGGTGAAAGTGTCTTACAACTAACCATCAGAGCGCTCGCAGGTTGTGAAGCGGTATTGTGTTCAAAAGTGGGTTATGAACCTTGGGAGATGCTTGAAGCAGCGGGCATTGCACCGAATGGTGAACACGCTATGGAGCCGATTGAAGAGGCTGTCTTGGCTGTATATAAAGAAATGGCTGCTGCCGGAAAACTGGATGAAAAGAACGAAGCCGTCCGCGCAAACGCATAACTAAACCCGGGGATTGGGTTAGTACTTAGCTAACCCAAGTCAAAGCTAACAGTCTGGATTATTAGGTGATGCTTATGCTAAACCAATCAACGATTCTAGGAGTCCACTATGGCAGTATCTATTATTGATTTATGCGTCAATTGTTTTGCCTGCGAACCCGTATGCCCCAGCCATGCGATTTCTGAAGCAAAACCGCATTTCATGGTTGACCCCAAAAAATGTACTGAATGCGAAGGTGATTTTCCAGTCTTTCAATGCGCCAGTATTTGTCCCATAGAAGGCGCAATTTTAGATTCTTTTGGTGTTGCTATTAATCCGCCAGGCTCTTTAACGGGCATTCCACCCGAAAAAATGGCTGAAGCGATGGCAGAATTACAATCCCACTAATTCAGGAGTTATCTAATGGTCACTATCACATTCTATGAAAAGCCCGGTTGTGCTAACAATACTCGGCAAAAGAAACTGTTGGTGGCCGCCGCTCATCAGGTTATTCCTAAAAACATCTTAACTGAAGAGTGGACTGAGCAACGCTTACGTCCTTTCTTTGGTGATTTACCGATTAAAGACTGGTTTAACTACAGTGCGCCGGATATTAAATACGGTGAAATTGATCCCCATGAGCAGACCGAAGCTCAAGCACTTGCATTAATGCAAGAAAACCCTTTATTAATTCGTCGACCCTTAATGCAAATTGAGGATAAATTTATAGCTGGATTTGATCAGCAACTCATTGATAACTGGATAGGCTTACAAACTGTGGATACGGCTTCTGATTTAGAAAGCTGCCCCAAAACACAGTCTCAATCAAGTTGCAGCCATGAGTAAAGTACCCGTATTAAGTATTGGTAATATACCCCAAGCCGTTGCATTATCGGAGCGCGTCCATTGGGTGGGCGCTTTAGACCCTAACTTACGCAACTTTGACATCATTTTAAAAACAGCCAATGGGACTTCTTATAATGCCTATATCGTAAGAGGCAGCGAAGGCGTTGCTGTCATTGATACCGTCAAAGAAAACTTTGCCGATGATTTCTTTACTCGATTAGAGTCAGTGACTCGTTATGATGAGATTAAAGTCATTGTCTTAAATCATTTAGAACCTGACCATACAGGTGCTTTACCTGAACTCATGCGCCGCGCACCCCAAGCTCGGGTATATATTTCACAAAAAGCGCAGTCTATGCTTAAAGCGCTATTAAAGCAGGATGATTTTGAATTTACTCCGGTTATAACAGGTGACAGCGTGTCCCTAGGTGATAGAACCTTACAGTTCTTTCATACGCCCTATTTACATTGGCCAGACACTCAATGTACCTATCTACCGGAAGAAGCTATCTTGTTTTCTGGGGATGTGTTTGGCTGTCATTTCTGTGACTCGCGCTTATTTAACGATGTGGTTGGCGATTTTAGGTTTTCCTTTGAATACTACTACGCACACATCATGCGACCCTTTAAAGATTATGTTAATCGGGCATTGACTCTATTAGAGCCGTTAATATTAACCACTATCTTACCCGCCCACGGCCCTTTACTGCGTGATCAACCGCAGCGCTATGTGCAACGCTATAAAGAACTGTCTCACTCGGCCTTACAAAGTGAGATCAGTGTCGGTGAAAAGACCCTGTTAATCTTTTATATCAGCTCTTATGGCAATACGAGGCGTATGGCCGAAGCCATTTATGAGGGTGCTATGTCTGTCGAACATGTACGGGTTTCTTTATACGACCTGGAAGGCAGTGAGATCTCACCTTTTGTTGATTTAATCGAAGGGGCCGATGGCATTATTTTTGGAACGCCCACTATTAATGGTGACGCAGTAAAACCGGTATGGGATTTACTCTCCTCACTCACCGTCATCAATCTTAAATCAAAATTAGGCGGCGTCTTTGGCTCTTATGGATGGACGGGTGAAGGTGTCAAAATGGTAGAAGACCGCTTACGTGGACTTAAGTTGCGTGTACCTATTCCGGGTATCCGTATCAAGTTAATTCCGACTGAAGAAGAAACCCAACTCTGTCGTGAATTTGGGCATGAAATGGCCCTGGATCTGATGGGTTTAAGGCAAGCGAAAGTAATTGATATTGCTGATCTTGCTTAATGATTTTTAATATAACAGGAGAACAAAATGGCAAAAGCGTCGATTACCTTTGAAGATATCAACGTTACCGTTACCGCCCCAGCGGGCACAAGATTGATCGAAATCTCAGAAAAAGTAGGTTCCGGGATTACTTACGGCTGCCGTGAGGGAGATTGTGGAACGTGCATTACAAAAGTGACTGAAGGTTGGAATAACCTGACTGAACCCTCGGTGCTAGAAGATAAAATTTTACGTGAGAACATGGCTGGAAAGCATAACCGCTTAGCTTGTCAAGCTCAGGTTCTAGGTGGCACCATTAAGGTTAGACCGGTCTGAGAATTAACAAGCACCTACTCCCATTTTTTAAGTGGGAATCTTATCTATGTACATCACAAAATTAAGGAGTCAATCATGGCTTTAATTACCTTTTCAAATCCTGAATATCGGGACAAAACTGTTTATGCGGTTGCAGGCAGTCATACTGAAACATTGTTAAAAATTGCCAGAGAAAACAAAATCCCCATCAATTATGAATGTGAAGATGGCGAATGTGGCACATGCCTGATCAAAGTGACCAGTGTCGATGATAAAAAACGTCAACGTATGGGTGGTCCTTTAACAGAGAAAGAAAAAGAAGTTTTAAGAACGACTGGCAAAATCACTCAAGAAGAAATGGAGAAAATGATTGTCGATGATTTACCTTGTCCTTGGCGTCTGGCGTGTCAGATGATTGTCAGGGATGAAGATATACTGGTCGAATACTAGTCATGTCTGCCGTGCTCCAACGCCAAAGCGCCTTAGAACAGGCTTATAGTCGCTTAAAATCTACCCCCCTCATGTCACCTAATCATGAATGGTTAGCTTGTATGACAGCCAGTTGGTGTGTTGGGCAAAGTGTCTTACCTGATTATATGGGGTTGGAGCCGGATCAATTTGAAAAATTAAAAGACCATTACTTCCACGATGATGGTCTTCCTGAGCAAGCTCCTTCAGGTAGTCAAATAGATTTTGACAGGATGTTAGAAAAAGAAGATCTGGTTAATTTACTCAAGCGTTACAGCCGAGCCGATACCCTGGAAATAAGCTGGGTCATTGACATCATCGTTGCTGGCTGTTTGGGTAATGATCATTTATGGCAAGACCTTGGCCTTTGGTCACGATTACAACTTACTGCGCTACTACATTATAATTTTCCAGAGTTGGCTGCCAAGAACACTAAAGATATGAAGTGGAAAAAGTTCTTATATAAACAGCTTTGTGAAGAAGAAGGCCTGTATCTATGCCGTGCCCCTTCATGTAGTGTTTGCATTGATTATCAAAAATGTTATGGGCCTGAGAATTAACCTATAACACCCTATCGCTTGTATTTTTCGCGGACATCATTTTTCTGCATCCTGCGGATTGGATCTTTGTCGTTTTCTTTCGCCATCTTTGCTTAGTTAGATTCTTGTTTCGAAGAACTCATTCCAGCCTGCTTGGGTCTTCATGGAAATATGCATGTCTTGAACAAAATCCGGTATATTATTCAAGACAACTTCAAATTCTTAGTCACTTAAGATTGCGAAGATGGCACAGCAAAAGTTGTAAACTTAAATGCAAAGACAGGTCGACCTATCTCTACATGCATTAATTCGCATTTAAGTTTACTCTTGATGTATGCTGAATGACTTTTAATGAGTGGTGTCGCCGCCAAATACCGTGTGCAATGTGTCAGCGGTTAGAATAGCTTCACCCCATGTTTCCAGCTCTTCCTCTGCCGCACTTTCTAACTTAGTAATCGCCCAACTCGGTAAATTACCAAAACGTTTTTCAAGTAGTTTTTTTAAGAGTTTAACTTCACCTGTTACTACGCCTTTTACAAGACCGATTTCCACGCCTTGCTCTATCCCTAATTCCATGCCTTCGGCTCTGAACTTTTCCATATACATTCTTTGAACGCTGTTGATATAGCGCATATCTTCTCTCCTCTCTATTGATTCAATTTCTTGGAATACTTTAGTTTCTAACCATTTGGGCAGTTTCATTAACCAGTCAACGACTTCAAATAAGTCAATGATGCGTTGTTTGTCCCATTGACGTTCATAGAGCAACCTCACCAATCGCAGTTTAGCTTCGTAACGGGCTTGACTTTGTTTTCGGGTTCTCTGTGTTAGGATATGGGCGGCTGTAATCAGTGCAAAGGCATTGTCGATGCTTAACAGTTCATCTACTCTATCAGCGTAATCGGTTAGCTTCGCCACAGGAAACGTCAAGCTATGTTGACAACCCAATACATCAAAACTATACGAGGTTGGCTTCCAGTGTTTATTTTCATCGGCTAACACGGCCATACTGGCAACCGGTCTATCAAATCGGTCAAAAATTCGATAATTATAAACAAACATCCGTTTGGCAAATTCAGCCTGTTGACTGCCTTGCACTTCAATGTGAATATAAATCCAGCGCTCATCGCCTGTCAATAACAGGACTCTAACCAGCTTATCGACATAACGCTTACCCAGTTCCGCATCCTGAACGATGGCGCGTAGTTCTTGATCCAGGAACACATGTTCTTTTGACCAATCAATTTCAGCATAAGCCAGTGGAAAGTAAAAAGCCATTAACTCCGGAAAATAATGCTCAACCGCGTCTTTCCAGGGACTATCGTAATCATCATTGGAAAATTCATCACTTACACTCTCTGTATCATCCGGCTTTGTCATGTTTATCCTTATTGGGTTTTAGAGATTATACGTGAGGATAGGATGAAGAGCGTTTAGAAATTGAAACTAGTAGGGTTAGAGTAAACTTAAACGCAAAGACAGGTCACGACCTATCTCTACATGTATTCATTCGCATTTAAGTTTACTCTTGATGTATGCTGAATGACTTTTAATGAGTGGTGTCGCCGCCAAATACCGTGTGCAATGTGTCAGCGGTTAGAATAGCTTCACCCCA
>Ga0194038_1000739_pt1 | contig 14293 bp, 15 predicted proteins | sample JunL226m_MetaG_FD_148630 | JGI IMG/M metagenome (GOLD analysis project Ga0194038, IMG submission 148630) | Anoxic zone freshwater microbial communities from boreal shield lake in IISD Experimental Lakes Area, Ontario, Canada - Jun2016-L227-6m | ecosystem: Environmental > Aquatic > Freshwater >... | reverse complement strand
GCATTAATCTGAAATATGGGATAACAATAAGAATATAAGGATGATCAATGATCAGCATGAAATTATAACAACTTGAAAAAATAGGATTAATTAAGTCCAACCGTCGTTTGCGGTCATAGAGTTTTTTTGTCGATAAAAATGTAAGTGCTTGATTTAATAGGATACTGAGAAAAATCTATGTTTTTATAAATACAAAAATATCAACATGTTACAAAAAAACTTGATAATCGAGTGAAAACAACTCCTTTGCCGTCTATTCTTGAGAATTTCGAAAGGGAGTTCAAAGAAAATGGGCATCTAACGGAACAACAAAAGAATCAGATGTAGGTAAAAACTGAAAATAGAAGAAGCCTTTTCATTTGCTAAAGCCAGCCGATTCCCAGAGGCGTTAGAACTTTATTCAGATTTGTATGCGTGAAGGCAAGTTTCCAGAGGACGCAAAATGATAAGCACCATTAAAATAGAATCATTCAAATCCTTAGAATCATTGACCATAGACATAGGGCAAGTAAATGTCTTTATCGGCGGAAATGGTTCAGGAAAGAGTAACCTCCTGGAAGCAATTGGTGTTCTTTCAGCAGCGGCTGATGGTAAAGTGACCGATCAGACACTGATGCAAAGAGGTGTGCGACCCGGAGTGCCAAGGCTTTATAAGTCTGCTTTCGAGAAGAATATAGCTCCTCATATTCACTTCGCGGCATCGAATCCTGAAAACCGCTATGAGATAGATTTGCAAAATCCTTTAAAAGATCCAAAGCCGGCATGGCGTTTCAAAACAGAAAAATGGGAACATAACAAAGAAAAAATCGTAGGGAATTATCCTGCCATGAATAGATCAGCATTCCCAGAGCATGGGATAGCAGCCTTGAAATTAGCGGAAAGACCACAAGATGACCCTGCGTTATTTTTTCTGAAGAGACTCCAGAATTATGTAATTTACAGCCCTACAACTCCCGTGCTGCGAGGAATATCACCCGAAATACAACCTCGGCATCCGGTTGGATTGACAGGTGGAAGACTGCCTGAAGCGATAATGGAACTATCAAAATATCGGCGGCAAATTAACGAAAGTGAGGAAATACAGCAGCAGATTCTTTCTCTTATTGATTGGGCAAGTTCCTATAGTGCGGGTGACTCCATTACCCTGCCCCTGTCACCATCAGCATCTACGGCGCGTCTAATGGTGAAATTCAGGGATAAGTATATGCGTGAAAAGCACAACATATTATCCGGTTACGATGCGAGTGAAGGCGCTCTTTATATTCTGTTCCTTGCCGTTTTGGCCGTTCACCCCGAATCACCTGAATTTTTTGCCATTGATAATGCTGATCACGGTCTTAATCCAAGGCTGGCGTGTGAACTTTCAAAACTTTTCTGCAAATGGATTATGGATTCACCGGGAAATCGTCAGGTACTGATCACAAGCCACAATCCCGCCGTGCTCGATGGATTGCCCCTTGTAGACGATCGGGTGAGGCTGTTTACAGTTGATCGAGATAACATGGGCCATACAGTCGTCAAACGGATCGAAGTTACCGATAAGCTGCTATCTTTTGCTGAAAAGGGGTGGACGATGTCACGCCTTTGGATGAACAAGTTAATTGGTGGTGTACCGAATGTCTGAAACCATGCGTATTGCACTTATCGCAGAAGGTCCGACGGATCGTATTGTTATCGAAGCCGCTCTGAATTCGATATTGTCGGATCGGTCTTATGTACTCAATCAAATTCAACCCGAAACATGTCAATCTTTTGAAAACGAATTAACATTCGGGGCGACAGGGTCCGGTTGGGGCGGTGTTTACGCTTGGTGTCATCAAGCAGTTACGCGAAGTGTGAATATTGAAGAAGATCCTCTTTTTTTCGGCCACGATATCCTGATCATTCATCTTGATGCCGATGTTGCGGGTTATACCTACGAAATGGCCAATATCAGCGAAGAAATAAAAGACTTACCCTGTGAAATGCTTTGTCCGCCGCCAATTGCGACAACGGATCAGCTTCGCAAAGTTATGCTCCATTGGATAGGTGCAATAAGATTGCCGCAAAAAGTTGTTTTTTGCACTCCTTCAAAAAGCATGGAAGCGTGGGTTGTGAAAGCACTATTTCCAAGCGATAAAGAGGCCGGAAAGCAAGAATGGGAGTGTTACCCAACGCCTGAAAAAAGATTGGCTCAGCAACCGGTCAAGAAAAGAATTCAAAAAAGCGTACGGGATTATGAAAACAACAAGCGGGAACTGCAATCTCGATGGTCTTCAATTGTTCAGGAATTGACTGAGGCCAGACGTTTTCAGGATGAATTTCTGCATGAAGTACAGTGACAGGAACAATCAGCCACATAAAATGCTATTACAAAAAGAGACCTGCATGCCAACCACACCTGATATTGAGACACTAAATAGAACAGCGGCGGAGCTGCGTGGGGCAATCATTGAAACCTCATGCCGGGCCAATGTCCCTCACCTTGGTTCATGTCTTTCCTGCGTTGACATCCTTACGGCGCTTTATTGGGGGCCCCTTAATGATTTATCATCGCGACTCGATTCTCGTGACCGCAATCACTTTATTTTAAGTAAAGGTCATGCCGCTCCTGCCCTCTTCCAAGTGCTTGCAAGAAAAGGTATATTTTCTGCTGAACTTCTCGACCAGCTTGCCCATTATGGTGAAGATGGCACCATCTTTGGTGAGCATCCTCCCGCACATGGGGTGCCAGGGATTGAAGCAGCAACCGGTTCTCTTGGACATGGTCTCTCAATTGCCATCGGTCTGGCAATGGGGGCGAGGATCATAGGGCATCTTAATGCGCGTTTTTACGTGTTGATAAGCGATGGCGAATGCAATGAGGGATCGGTGTGGGAGGCGGCAATGATGGCAGCGGCGCAGAAACTCGGAAACATCTGTGTCATAATAGATTTCAACAAATGGCAGGCAACGGGAAGAAGCGAGGAAGTGCTGGCGCTTCAACCCTTAAAAGACAAATGGATTGCTTTCGGCTGGCATGCCCGCGAGATAGATGGGCACGATATCGCGATGTTACTGGAGCTTCTGGCTGAACCAACTGATAGGCATGGCCAGCCAGCGGTTCTTATAGCGCATACAGTAAAAGGAAAAGGTGTCTCCTTTATGGAAGATGATAACAATTGGCACTATCGGATTCCTAAAGAGACGGAAGTTATCGAAGCAAAACGAGAATTGGGACTTACGCCATGAGAAATGCTTTCGCCAGTGAAATTACATCTCTTGCCGCGATTGACGAGCGAATCGTGTTGCTATCTGGAGATATCGGAAACCGTCTTTTTGACGACCTTAAAAGGGTTGCCCCTACGCGGTTTTACAACTGCGGGGTTGCAGAAGCGAACATGACGGGTGTTGCGGCGGGGATGGCGATGATGGGGCTGCGGCCAATTACCTATACCATCACCCCTTTTGGAACAACACGTTGTCTTGAGCAAATCAGAAACGATGTCTGTTACCACAATCTCCCGGTAATTATTGCGGGGACCGGGTCCGGTCTATCCTATGCCGATCTGGGGCCGACGCACCACTCTTGCGAGGATATTGCCATTCTAAGGGCACTTCCGAACATTTCAGTCATTTGTCCCTGTGATCCTATTGAAGTCCGTTGTGCCTTACGTGCCGCGATGCAGCATGATGGCCCCATTTATCTCCGCCTCGGTAAGAAGGGAGAACCTGCCCTGCATAAAACCACGCCCGAATTCAAAATTGGACGTGCCATAAACATGCGTGAGGGAAACGATGTCTGTCTCCTGAGTACAGGCTCCACGATGGTGCTTTCCCTTGGTGTAGCAGATGTCTTGGCATCGCGCGGCATTCGTACCCGCGTTGAGAGCGTTCATACTGTTAAGCCACTTGATGACATATTGCTTGAGGAATTGGCATGCAGGTATCGCCTTGTTGTTACCATTGAGGAGCATAGCTTGATTGGCGGCTTGGGAAGTGCGGTAGCAGAATGGTTTTCCGACAGAGATAGCAGGGACACCCGGCTCATTCGCTATGGCACTGCCGATTGTTTTCTGGAAACCGTAGGCAGTCAGGAGTATGCCCGGACCTATTATGGTCTTGAGCGCAGCAGGATTGTTGACGAGGTATATGTGGCATTCGGAGAGAGTGTCCGATGATTTCTACGGTACTCGGTGTTGACTTCGATAATACCATCGTCTGCTATGATGAAATATTTTACCGTGTTGCAGTGGAGCGCAAACTCATACCTGCCGATCTTCCTCCAATAAAGGAACAAGTGCGCGATTACCTTCGCAGGGAGGGACGTGAAGATGAATGGACGGAGATGCAAGGGTACGTTTACGGCAGCCGCATGGCTGATGTAAAGCCATTTCCAGGGGCAATGGAATGTATTGCTGCAGCGGTTAAGTCTGGTATTAATGTTGCGGTTATAAGCCATAAGACCCGTACGCCTTACCTTGGTCATCCTTACGATCTTCATGCCGCAGCCAGAAGCTGGTTGCAACAGCAAGGTTTTTTTGATCCTGAGTGTATCGGCATGAAGGAAGAACAGATTTTCTTTCTTGAAACAAAAAAGATGAAGCTGGAACAGATAAGTCGTTGCGGTTGCAAGTGGTTTATTGATGATCTGCCGGAATTTCTTCTCGAAGGTGACTTTCCAGGCAATGCTGAAAGACTTTTGTTCGATCCAGCTAATTCATTTACGGTGGATTCCTCAGCGTACATTCAACGCTTCGCCTCTTGGGCAGATATCGGCCATTATTTGGAATTCTTGTGAAAAATATGGACTTTCAGGAATTGCATACAGCGGTGTTGGGGATGCTCCCCTGTCCTGTGAGCAAGGACAAAATAAAAATTTCCTCTCTTCGCGAAGGGGGCAACAACCGCTTATATCGGGTAGAGACACCGGGCTGTAATTATGTTCTCAAATGTTATTTCCGGCATCCGGGGGATACCCGTAATCGCCTTGATGCGGAATTTGCCTTTGCGACATTTGCTTGGCGCCACGGCATTCACTGCATACCGGAACCGTTTTGCAGAAACGATTCAACATTCTGTGCCCTTTTTGGATTAGTCGAGGGTCAACCGCTCAGTTCCGGCGATATCGGGTCGAGGGAAATCAGCCTGGCGCTCGATTTTTTTAATGATCTGAATGCCCTGCGTACTCATTCCGATGCACTGGCTCTTGCCAACGCCTCGGAGTCATGTTTTACGCTGCATGAACATATTTTGCGAATTAACGAACGATTCGATCGGCTCCGGACCATTATAATCAGCGATGAGCTCGACAGGCAATGCCTTGAATATGTCAAAAGCCCTCTGACCGGGGCATGGATGCAAATCCGGCATAGGATAGAAAGCTCGGTTGATTATTCTACAGACGTACCATTGAAACCGACTGACCGCGTTATTTCACCTTCGGATTTTGGCTTCCATAATGCCATCAAGACTGATACTGGATTGTTTTTTCTTGATTTTGAATATGCGGGTTGGGATGATCCAGCGAAAGTTGCAGGTGATTTTTTCAGTCAGGTGGCTGTTCCGGTTCCTATGGAATCCTTCACTTTGGTTGCAGAAGCGATATCTAAAGCGGCATCTGTACCTGAAAACATGCTGCGACGCATCCGCCTTTTGCTTCCCCTCTACCGCATTAAATGGTGCTGCATCCTTCTTAATGATTTTCTGCTTATAGATGGAGCCAGAAGAGAGTTTGCACAGGGTGGGGCATCTGAGAGGAAAAAAGAACAGCTTAAGAAGTCGGAAAATCTTCTTGCATCTCTTGAACAATTTACGACTGTTATATCAAGGAATTAAGTTATGGCCTACATAGATTTTTTGTCAGTAATTCACAAAAGCACAAAGCGTGATTATCTTGCCCGGGTTAACGACCCGGAGTATCCGAAAGCCAAAGCGGCGGAATTGGCCAAGAAATGGGATTTCGATTACTGGGACGGCGATCGTCGGATCAACTATGGCGGCTACCGATACATGGAAGGTCGCTGGGAGAAAGTCGCCAGAGCGATGGCAGAACACTATGGACTGAAAGCGGGCGACAAGATTCTGGATGTGGGCTGCGGGAAAGGATTTCTTTTGTATGACTTTACCAAAGCGATTCCAGGCATTGAGATCCAGGGCATAGATATCTCGGAATACGCCATCCAACATGCGAAGGAGGAAATCCAGGATCGCGTGAAAGTCGGCAACGCCTCTTCGCTCTCTTACCCGGACGGCCATTTCGATCTTGTCTACTCCATCAATACGTTGCATAACTTGCACAGTTACGATTTAGACAAATCCCTGCGAGAGATCCAGCGGGTCGGTAAGCGAAACCACTACATCTGTGTGGAGTCGTACCGGAATGAAGTGGAGAAGGCCAACCTCCTTTACTGGCAGGTCACATGTGAGGCTTTCAACACTCCGGAAGAATGGGACTGGTGGTTCAAGCAAACTGGCTATACGGGTGATTATTCTTTCATCTATTTTGAGTAAAAAAATACGGAAAAACTGATGAAAATAGAAACAACAAAAGCCGCCATTCTGGTTGAGAGCCATAAACCGCTGATTGTGGAGGTAGTAACGTTGCCCGATGAATTATTATATGGGCAGGTTCTTGTAAAGGTCCATTACAGCGGTATCTGCGGTTCGCAGATAGGAGAAATAGAGGCGGTCAAAGGACCGGATAAATTTTTGCCCCACTTGTTAGGGCACGAAGGTTCTGCGACGGTTATTGAGGTGGGGCCGGGCATCAAAACGGTCAAACTGGGAGATAATGTCGTGATGCACTGGATGATAGGCGAAGGCGTCCAGACTGAACCGCCTATTTACTCTTGGAATGGCCGCAGAGTGAATGCGGGTTCTGTAACAACCTTCAACGAATACGCCGTTGTCTCTGAAAACCGCCTTACCGTCATTCCCACGGATTTTGACTTGAAATTAGCGACCCTTTTCGGTTGTGCGGTCACAACGGCGTTGGGTGTCGTCAACAACGATGCCCAACTCAAGATCGGCCAGTCTGTCGTGGTTTATGGTGCGGGAGGTGTGGGACTGAACATCATTCAGGGAGCTGAAATGATTTCGGCTCATCCGGTAATTGCCATAGATATCGTTGATTCCAAACTCGAAAAAGCCAAACAGTTCGGTGCCGACCATGTTTTTAATTCCAGACTGGTTACTGATCTGGAAGCGGAGATTCGTAAGATTGTCGGCTCAAAAGGCGCTGATGTTGTCGTTGAGACAACTGGCAATACACGGGTCATTGAACAGGCTTATAACCTGACGCACCCGGATGGGAAAACCATTCTGGTAGGGGTGCCTAAAAAGGGTGATAATGTTTCCCTCTACACATTACCACTTCACTTCAAAAAGGTGCTGAAGGGGTCGCATGGGGGAAGCACGGTACCGCACGTAGATATCCCGAATTACCTTCGTCTCGTTCAAGCGGGCAAGATGAAGCTGGAGAGTCTGATTACACACGAATTCAATCTGGACGAAATCAATGAGGCCATTCAACTGACCAAAAGTGGCGAAGCTGGACGTGTTATTGTATCAATGGCTTGAAAGGAAAGAATTTCTTAATGGATAAAACAGCGATAGATAAGCCATTAGAACCGCAGTATGATATCTTACTTGAACAACACAAAAGTATGGGCTATCAAACTCTGGGAATTATGAGTTCATTTACTTGGAGATCTGATCCGAAGCGTCTTCTATTTGTGCTCGCAAGGTACAAGTTTGTTTCGAAAATGCTCGAAAATGAAGATAATGTACTGGAAATCGGTTGTGGTGATGCATGGGCTTCAAGAATAGTTAAGCAGCAAGTAAAGAGACTAACGGTTTCAGATTTTGATCCGATTTTTGTTGAAGAAGCACGGAGACAATATCAAAATTTAAAAGATGTTGAATTTATGCAAAACGATTTTGTAGAACGCCCGAGTATTAATAAATTTGATGCTATTTACTTATTAGACGTTCTCGAACATGTGAATCCTGCTGATGAAGACAGATTGCTCCTTAATGTATCGAAATCACTTAATACTGAAAGAGGAATCGTTATTATAGGAATCCCATCAATCGAGTCCCAGCAATATGCGTCTAAGGAAAGCAGTGATGGCCATGTGAATTGCAAGACAGGAGAAGATTTGAAAAAGTTTGGAAAGAAATATTTTCGATACAATTATCTATTTTCGATGAACGATGAAGTAGTCCATACTGGATTTATAAAAATGGCTCATTATCTAATTTTAGTATCTTGTGAAAGGTTAATATCATGAATAAATTAGAGAAAGTATCTAGTGAAGTATACTACGCAAGGACATGTGTTAGCACTTTTTCAAACAATGATGTTGATTTTTTATTAGAAGGCGCAAAACTTAGTCCGAGAAATCGCTGTCGAATTTGCTTCCATAGCGATACCTCAAATAAACTGCATGAAATGTTGGTTGCTTATTTGCAGCGGACCTACGTTCGACCGAATAAACATCTCCAGAAGAGTGAGGCTCTTCAAATCGTCAAAGGTGCGGCTGAGTTTGTTTTTTTTGAAGACAATGGCAAGCTAATCGAAAAGGTTAAACTCGATGCAGATGGGAGAAATGGCGCAGTTTATCTAAGAGTGCCACCTTTTGTATTTCATACGATATTTATTAGCACGCCGGAGATTGTTATTTTTGAGGCCACTCCAGGACCATTTGATCCGACCGATACAGTTTATGCTGAATGGTCCCCGGAAGAAGACAATCATAAAGCTATTCAGTTATTCCGCGATGAATTTTTTCATAGAAAGGTGTAAGATGAATCAATTACAAGCTATTAACCATGATGTATATTTCGACAGAAATCGGTTCCCTAAGTATGGACAAGGAGAAATTGATTTTTTGAAAGATCAAGTAAATACTTCTTCTAAAGGACGTGTTCGAATTTGTTTCCATAGTTCAGAAGAAGACCGGCTAAACGAGATGCTCATCGTCTTTAGAAAGGATAGCTTTATCCGGCCAAGTCGCCATATTGGTAAAGATGAATCATTATTTATAATAGAAGGAAGTGGTTTTTATTGTTTCTTCGAAGAAGACGGTAATGTTTTTGACATTGTTGAATTGAATACGCTTTCAGCAAATCGATACTGTCGTATCAATGCTGGCGTTATACATGCTCTCTTAATATCCACTGAATTATTCATAGCTAAGGAAACAATAAGCGGGCCATTTGCTGTTGAAGATACCGTTTTTCCTGATTGGTCCCCGCAATCTAAAAGCGATATTAGCTGGCCAAATCTTCACAATAAAATATTAAGTTATGCTGAAAAGGAAAAAGATAGAGGATTTGTAGATAGATTGGTGCTTGCATTTTGATTTCTACACTAAAAACGTCTTTAGTAGTTGGCGGAAGTCGAGGACTTGGTAAGCAGTTTATCGCTTATCTTCTTGATAAAAAAGTTGAAACGTATAATCTTAGTCGGGGGATTTGCGATTACCCTGATTGCAGGAATATTACTCTTGACCTATTGACAGTTACAAAGGAGCGGGTTGAAGAGGCGATTCCCTCAAATGTTAGATTTTCTTCCGTGTTTTTCTTTAGTAGAGCCAGGGTGAGTTCCGACAATACGTTACAAGAAATAGTTACTAATGTTTTGGGTCCACTTGAGTTGCTTGAGATATTAGCTGCAAATTATCTTGAACGAGATTCACGAGTATGCTTTGTTTCCTCAGTAAATGCGAGATTTGTAGATCTTAGATTATCACTCGGATATCACCTTTCAAAAGCCGCCATTGTTTCAGCCGTAAGGTATTACGCGGTCAAATTAGCGCCTTCAGGTATTTCAGTTAATTGTGTTTCACCATCCACTGTCCAAAGATCAGGTTCTCCTCTGCTAAAACAAGATTATGCGGATGTCTCGGCATTGAAGCGGACTTGTCAGGAAAACGACCTTTTCGAAACACTTTTTTTCCTGGGTTTCAATAGTAGTCAGTTTTTAACTGGTCAAGAGATTGTTCTTGACGGATCTATAGGAAATATTTGGAGGGAGCCCGATGTTCGGTACTAATGGTTATTACACACGCAATGTATGTCGTCTCTGTTCGAGTCATGCTCTTATCAATGTTCTTAATCTGACCGATTGTCCACCAGTCGATGCTTATCTAAAGGAAAAAAAGCATCTCAAGACATTTCCTTTGCGCTTATTCCTTTGTGAAACATGTGGCCATGTGCAACTTGTTGATGTTGTCGATCCTCAAATTCTTTTTGGAGACTACTTATATATTTCTTCTAATTCTCCCGATCTTTTTTCACATTTTAAATCCTATGCCTCATATGTTGAAAAGACCTTCAATTTGTCCAATGGGGATGTTATTGCTGATATCGGCAGTAATGACGGTCTCTTTCTTGATCAATTTGATGTGTCTGGAATTATAAAAGTCGGAATAGACCCGGCGGAATACGCCAATAGATTTGCCAGTGATAAAGGAATAGATGTTTTTAAGGGATTTCTTGATGATTCAATAGCAAGGGCAATATTATCGAAATATGGAAAGGTCAAAGTAGTCACTGCAAATAATGTATTCTCTCATTCCGATAATCTTGAAGGAATAGTTCACTCTGTAGATATTCTACTCAAAAAAAATGGTTTATTCATAATTGAAGTTTCTTATGCCCCCGATACTATAACAAATGGTGTTTTTGACTATATCTACCACGAGCATCTAAGCTACCATTCAATTATTCCTCTTAGGAAATTTTTCAACCGCTTAGGTTTTAATATTTTTAAAGTTGAAAGAGTACAAACAAAGGGAGGATCGGTTAGGGTCTTTGTCGCAAGGATAGGAGATGCGCCTTTTGTTGACGAGAGTGTAGATCAGTTTTGCCAAGCTGAGACCATTTCCAATTTCCATTCTTTGCAAACATTCGTAAAATTTAGGGACTACATTGCTCATGCAAAATCAACTTTTCACGGATTATTAGAACAATACAAGGATTTGCCATTAGCCGGTTATGGTGCGTCTGCAACGTCTACTATTCTACTATATCAATTTGATCTTGGAAATCATATTCAAGTTATAGTCGATGATTTTCCTGAGAGACAGGGGCGTTTTAGTCCTGGATTTCTTATTCCAACAGCATCACCATCAAGCCTTCTCGATAACTGCTTTAGTGTATGTGTTATTTTATCATGGCGGCATAGTGATTTAATTATTAATCGTAATGCCAAATACCGGGATGCAGGCGGAGTATTTTTGTTGCCACTTCCAGTGGCGCGCGTTATCAAACCTATAGTAAATACCCTAAATGATGATACACAAAGTTAGGAATAAAAACCTCATGGTTTCTTTAATTTATATGTCAATCTTGATATCATGTAACCCGGTATGCGCTATAATTGAATACCCATGAATGATTCTACGGCCGTAAATACTCAGGGATTTATTCTGAATCTTAAAGTCCGGCTAAGAGAGCATATGCGGCGTGCCGAGATGAATCGTGCCGTTATCTTCGGGTTATTGGCAAGAATATGGGGACTTGGCGCAGGACCAGTAACGGCAATCCTTATCGCCACATACTTTTCACCCGAAATTCAAGGCTATTATTACACTTTTGCAGCCATTCTGGCCCTTCAGGTTTTTGTAGAATTAGGTCTTGGCACTGTGACCGTTCAGTTTGCCAGCCATGAGTGGGCGAAATTAAAATTAGACGAATCAGGAAACATAGTGGGTGATAGAGATGCCCTATCACGACTTGCAAGTATAGCAAATATCACAACAAATTGGTTTTTGATTGGTAGTATTTTAGTTACTATCGGTCTTGGGATAGGGGGCTATGCTTTTTTTTCAAGCACGCCAAGCTACAACATTAATTGGTTATCGCCATGGGTATTGTTATGCTTCGTTACTGGAGTTACGATATGTTTAGTGCCCGTATGGTCGTTACTTGAAGGCTGCAATCAGGTTGCAAAGCTTTATACATTCCGGTTTTATCAAGGCGCTTTAATAAGTATAACTATCTGGATAGCAATATTCAGTGGTGCCGGGCTTTGGACGGCATCCATCTCGGGTGTGGCCAGTTTGTTCTGTTCACTGTTTTTTCTTCGATGTCACTATTGGTTTTTCTTTAAGACTCTTTTGCTAACCAAGCCTGACGGTGCAAAGATAGACTGGCATTCAGATATGTTACCCATGCAATGGAGAATAGCATTATCCTGGATAAGTGGTTATTTTTGTTTTTCTCTTTTTACACCTGTATTATTTAAATACCATGGTCCTATCATTGCAGGTCAGATGGGTATGACTTGGGGGATTATGGGTTTAGTAGGTTCCATTTCTGGCTCATGGATAGCACCCAGAATACCTCAATTCGGGATGCTGATTGCAGAAAAAAGATATGATGATCTTGACCGATTATTCTGGAAAATAACCAAAATTATAATAGTAATAACATTTTTTGTTGCTTTATTGACTTGGTCAGGAGTTTATCTTTTAAATATAATAAATTATCCAACAGCATTTCGCTTTTCTTCAAGACTTCTGCCACCATTAGCGACAGCCTTTTTTTTACTCGGTCAATTTTTGCAAGTTGTTTCTACACCTTTCTCATTATACTTACGAGCCCATAAAAAGGAACCTATGATGATTTTGAGTGTTTCAAGCGCAATATTAATAGCTCTATCGACTTTGATTCTGGGTAAATATTATTCCGCTTTAGGTGTATCAATAGGATATTTCATAACGCATCTTATTTTAGTTCCGTTTGTTTTTTATATATGGGTTCGATGTAGGAAACAATGGCATTATTAATAAATTTATCCGGTAGTTGATTTAATTTTAGGGCATTGTAAAAAAAGCGTGGCTTATCGTTTAGAAAAAATAGGAATATGAATATGCAATATCCAACCTTATCAGTCATAATGTCTAATTACAATCATGCATGTTACTTGCCAACAGCATTGGACGCGATATTATCTCAATCTTACCAGCCGAAGGAAGTGATTATCGTTGATGATGCATCGAAAGACAATAGCGTTGAGATTTTAGAATCATATTTGTCTAAGCATAAGTTTATAAAAATAATTCGTAATGAAATTAACTTGGGTGTAGCTATAAATGGGAATCGGTTATTAGAATATGCCACTGGTGATTATATATATGGCGCAGCGGCAGATGATAAAGTATTGCCAGGGCTTTTCGAAAAATCCATGAATCTGTTGAAACAATATCCGCAGGCAGGATTATCTTCAGGTCTTGCGTTGCGAATGAATATTGATGGAGAGAATGTTGGACTTGATTATTTACCAATAGTTTCAAAGAAATCGGTTTATTTCTCTCCCGAGCAATGCAGCGCAATGATTTGCAAATATGATAATTGGATTCATTCCTCAGCTACTATCTTTCGACGTGACGCACTGTTGTCTGCAGGCGGGTTTATCCCAGAGTTGCGTTCCTATTGTGATGTATTTGCGGGATTCGTCATTGCTCTTAGGCATGGCGTTTGCTATATTCCTGAACCATTGTCAGCTTTTAGAATTACTGGCAGCAATTACCGTAGTATTTTTGAAAGACAACCTGAACTTTTGTTTGAGCATCGGGACAATATAATTAGTTTAATAAATTCTTCGTATGTGGGTTTATTTCCAAATGAATTTACTGAAGAGATTGGAAGAACGGCAACATATAACTACAATCGAGTATATTGCTTATCACCATTGGATGTTTACAATGAAAGACTGAAACATATTAAAGAGCTAAGAACGCCACTCTCAGGATTTTTACGTGGCACTATGCATCTATTATTGCATTTCGAAAAATTTATTTCGAAAATATATATTTTCGTTCATTCCAGAAGAAAAATATACTATCCTGTTTTTCGCAAAATATTGAAGTTTTCTCATTCATTTGGTACTCGGAAATACCGTCAATTTAAGATATGAAAACATTTATCCTATGACCACAATAAACGGTTGTATTTGACTTCAATTTGCACTGAGTAAAATATTTCTAAGGGTTATCGGGAACTCTGGTTTAGCTATTATTTTTTGTATGGGTTTTGGTACTCGTTCATTTGATTGCTCACTACTGATCATACGTCTGCGAGCCTCTTGGGCATCAATCTGTGCGAAGACTTCTTCAATTGTCTGTTTTCCATTCAACAGTAATTCCATGTAGGATGGATTTTGCAGATTTTTCACCAATGGTGTATCAGATATAATCGTTTGCAACACCTTACCCATAGAGTTGTTGCCAGTTTTTTTGCGATAACCCCGTTTAAAATCCCGAAAAAAGCGTTCCAATATGTTATTGGTACGCTGGGGTTGCAGTATGACAGTACCACCGTC
>Ga0194038_1000737_pt1 | contig 14345 bp, 9 predicted proteins | sample JunL226m_MetaG_FD_148630 | JGI IMG/M metagenome (GOLD analysis project Ga0194038, IMG submission 148630) | Anoxic zone freshwater microbial communities from boreal shield lake in IISD Experimental Lakes Area, Ontario, Canada - Jun2016-L227-6m | ecosystem: Environmental > Aquatic > Freshwater >... | reverse complement strand
GGGTGGGAATGCAAAACGTGCCCTTGCGCAGATCCATGACAGGGGTTACGCAAAACAATATACAGGAGAAACTCGCCCGGTTTATCTGATTGGCGCCGTGTTTGGCACCAAAGGCCAAGGCGTTGTGGACTGGAAAATGGAAATGCTGAAATAACAATCAAAACATTTCCAGATTGTCAGTAGAAACCCGGTCTTGGCGGCCGGGATGGTTAACCGGCAGATTCGGCGGCGCTCGATTCTGCGTATAATAAAATGGTATCTTTCTTAAATTCGATCACTCCATATATGAAAATGATACTTCCCCCTTTGAAAAAGGGGGATCAAGGGGGATTTCCCAGGTGGATAGCTCCTAAATCCCCCTGGCCCCCCTTTTTCAAAGGGGGGGGGAATCCTATTGATTTTAGTATTTTAGATTGTTCGATGAAATTTAAGAATGATACCGAGAATCAATGATTAAGCGACACCGGATCATCTGCCTCATCTATTGATCGTTGCGGTAATGAAATAAATCAATAAAATGAAACATTATATTGATTTATTAATTTAAACTCTTATAATGCCGCGATTAATATACTTCCGTTAGAGATTTTGTAACTGCAATAAAACAAAGGGGAATATTTACCGTGTCAATTACACTTGATGATAAGGCTGTAAATGTTTTTAAGTCATACGATGAGATGGCCATTGCCTGTTCTAAAGACATTGAAGATTATAAGACGCTGCTCAAGGCTATTGAGGCTATGATAGCGCAGAAGCAAAGAAATCTCCAGAACATTAAGGATAAAACCGTTGGTTTGGTAAAAACATCTCTTGAGATTATACCAACCCAGGATATCCCAGTGAATCAACCGGTTGAGAATTTCGATTATACCGGTGTTGACATGGTGGAAGCTTTAACTCCAGAGAAGGAAATTGAATCAGAAGAAGCATTGGAGGAGCAATCTTCGGCGATAACCCCACCCAAAAAAGAGCAAACTCAAAAGCCCAGACCCGCTAACCGCAGGAAAGCTGCTGGAAAAGGCAAGGTGAAGAGGGCTGACAATTATAAAGAACCTGCCAAGCGATCCCCAAATATCGCAGTTATCAAATGTCTGCACCACCATGGATCCCCAGTATTAGATCAGGCCAGACAATTATGTTCTTCATGTAGATGGAAACTTATCAATAATGGTCTGTTAAAATATGATAAAGAACCTGAAGTGATTGCATTTTTAAAGGGAGAGATTAAAAATATCCCTGATATGGGTCAACCAATGTGTCCGATTCACAAGTCAGTTCCATCATACAACCAGAAAACCGGTTTATGTAAAGCCTGCCAAAACAAAGCCAAGTCGATTGGGGTGACGGATCGTCATCTTACGAAAAAAGAGCTGACGATGTTGGAGAATTTTTCTTATTCCAGTTAGGCACCCCACTAATCACTCGATAGTCCGGTTTGTGTTGCAGGAGGCCCTGTTTAGCAACCGATATGTCGTGGGAGATTTGTGATCATCAGATGAACCACATCCTGAATCATATTAACTTTACGAATCTGCTGAATTTTGATCAGCCGTTTCGTTATGAATGCTGGTGTCCGAAGCCACAATGGCGGAAGCCGTCATCTTTAGAATGAGCTGTGCGGTGACCCTGGAAAAACCGCTGATGGTCGCCATTGTCACCGTGGCCGAATAGGGAATCGACTGGACAAGAAGTACCATGAGCCACATGAATACATCCGGGGTACCCGAGCCCTGCCGCGCCGTAATGGTAAATATGGCAATCCAGAGGGCCAGTGCGAGCAATCCCTCTTCGCGGGCCGACTGCAATGCGTGGAACATAGCATGGGCGCGAGCCAGTTTCGGGGTTCGGAAAAAAGGTATGGTTTGGGTGAAAATACCAAGCAGAATGGCCTTGGAAATGGTATGAGAAAGAGACAGTCCGGCCAGGGCCGAAACAAGTGTCTGGGTAACATTGGCACCAACTCTGCTGCGGTAAAGATAAATCATCTTCGCCACTTTGAAGATGAAAAGCGACATCGGCATCACCGACAGGATCACCAGTGGCGGGTCGAATTTCAACGGCAGCAGGCACATGGCTACGGACCAGAACAGCGCGGATATTGTAAACAGCAGGTTGACGCTGTCCGCCATCCATGGTAGCCAGCCAGCGATGAAATGGTAACGCTGGCCGCATGTCAGATTGGATTGCCCGGGCTGAAGCAATTTGCCGGCGTGTCGGCGCAGGATCTGCATTGCGCCGTAAGCCCAGCGGAACCGTTGTTTTTTAAAGTCGATGAAGGTGTCGGGCATAACTCCCCGTCCGTAACTTGTGGTGGTGTATGCGGCTTCATATCCTTTTTCGAAGATTTTAAGACCTAACTCAGCATCTTCGGTGATGCACCATTCCGCCCAGCCGTTCACTTCCATCAGCGTTGATTTTCGTACCATCGTCATGGTGCCGTGCTGAATAATGGCGTTTCGTTCATTGCGGGTTACCATTCCAATATGGAAAAAACCCCTGTACTCGGCGTAGCACATGGCCTTGAACATGTTCTCTCCATCATCGCGGTAATCCTGGGGTGCCTGAACAATGGCGATTGAGGGTTTAACAAACTGGCTTGCCAAGTCCCGCAGCCAATTGGGTTCAACAATGTAGTCGCTGTCGATGACCGCGATCACGACAGCGTCCGGAGCAGTCTTGGCAAGGGCAAAGTTCAGTGCGCCCGCTTTGAAGCCTGCCAGCGGATTCACATGAAAAAATCGGAATCGGTCCCCGAGTTCTACGCAGTGGGCTTCTATCGGCTGCCAGATTGACGAATCCCTGGTGTTGTTGTCAATGACCAAGACCTCGAAACATGGGTAGTCCAGCCGCGCCAGGGCGTTTAAGGTTTCCATCAGCATTTCAGGCGGCTCGTTGTAAGCTGGTACATGTACAGAAACCATGGGCAAGTCTTTGTCGGGGACTGAGACCGGTGTGAATGGCCTTCGTCTCTCCGCCCACGAGGCTTCGGCCCATTCATGGGCTTCGGTGAGAAGGACCACAACGACACCGATCATGCCAATAATCATTAACAGACCAACAAGACCCGTGGTAATCGTAATATACTGCCTGGTGTAGCTGTAAACGATCCATACGCCGGCGGTTGCGGCTGAAAAAGCAATGATCCCCAGAAAACTTCTGCCGCGATTGCGAAGAGTTCTGCTGTCGATCAGAAGCAGTGCAAAGGTGATAACTGCAATCGCCACCGAGATTGCCGCTAGGGTGCGCCATTCCGGAATTTCAACGATGGGTGAGGTCAGGGGAAACTTGGGTTGCCGCTTTACATCAAAGACCCCCCAATAGGCACCGACCGCTCCCTCTGTGACCGATTTCCATGGCTGATCAAAGGCTTCCATCACATAATAGATGTATTTCTCCTGTTCCGCCCGTGCGATAAAACGCCGCAGAAAAGTGGCCTGGTTCGCCGTCGAAGCAACGGCCGATTTACGGGTTCTGCCATTGCTGGGCCAACCGACCTCGGTGATGACAACAGGTTTGTTCGGAAAGGTATTCTTCAGCAGATTGACATGATCAATGATGTAGTCCACGGCCATATCCAACTGAATGCCTTCCCAGTAGGGGAGCATGTGCGTTGCAATATAGTCAACATGTTCGCCAAGCTCAGGATGCTTGAGCCAGACGTGCCATGGCTCCGCCGTACTGACAGGCGCACGGCTGCCTGCCTCACGAATGCCAGCCCGCACCCGATCTATGTAGTCTGCAATCTGTTCACTGGTGACTTCCTCACGAAGCAGGGATTCGTTGCCGACCACAATCCGCACCACGTTACGCCAATTATCAAGGGTCAACTGAATCACCGTTGCGATCTCCGCCTCGTTCCTCTCAAGGTCCGCACTGATCCAGGCCCCCAGGGCGACGTTCAGCTTATGCTTACGGGCCATTGTAGGGATATTGGCTTGAAAGCCCTGCACGGTGTAAGTTCGGATGGCGTTTGTCTTATCCGCCAGTAAGGCCAGGTCGGAATTGATTTCAGCCTCGGAAGGCATAATGCCATCAATGGCGTTTTGCCCTTGTTGAAACGGAGAAAATGAAAACCCCTGAATTCGGGAGGGCCAAGGCGGTTCTTGCTCCGGCCGGTTCAACAGCGCCCAAAAACTGATGCAAATGATTGCAATGGCTGTACATATCAGAAAATTGACTTTCGACATGGGATTATCCTGAATCAAGCAGATGAAAAACATTTTCGTTGCTTGTGAAGTATGCGTTCGTTAGAGTGGCGAATAAAGCAGTTTCAGTGGTTCAGGTGCTTTCGCAAAATTAAAAACATGACCATTGAAAGGAAAATTATGAGAATACGATCAAGACAGACAACTAACCGCAGCACAATGAACCTATAAGCACGAACTGTCAAGTTTGGATAAACAATGAAGCAGAATTTCGAACGGATACACGCACGCGAATGTAATGGATGGAGATGCCTGAAGGATGATTTTTATCACTCGAAATTTGGGCTGTTTCAGAAGATTATTGAGAAAAAACAAGAATGCGAAAAAAAATATTTTATTTTTGTTGATTTCTGTTTTTTGTGATGTTACAAGAGGGAGATAAGAAAATGAATGATGGACAGGCCAGCGTAGCTCAGTTGGAAGAGCTACTGATTTGTAATCAGTGGGTCGGGGGTTCGAGTCCCTTCGCTGGCTTCATCAGGTAAGTTTGGCGCCTGAATAAAAAAAGAGGTGGGGTTCCCGAGTGGCCAAAGGGAACAGACTGTAAATCTGTCGGCGAAGCCTTCGGAGGTTCGAATCCTCCCCCCACCACCAGCCTCAATAAATGTCGTATGTAGGAGGTTTTGCTGGTAAGATCAAGCGAAATCATTATTGGACTACATAGCTTCATCTGCAACACGTACAATTTCTTGAGGAAACAGGATTGTTCCCGAACAGAAGTCGGGGAGGGTCTGTATGGTGTAATAAGGATGCCTGTTGGCGGGAGTAGCTCAGTGGTAGAGCTCTAGCCTTCCAAGCTGGATGTCGCGAGTTCGAATCTCGTCTCCCGCTCCATAATTTCAACAGTGCGGTATCCTCGGATTACCCCGAATTGCCTTATTGCCCACGTAGCTCAGTTGGTAGAGCGCTTCCTTGGTAAGGAAGAGGTTCATCGGTTCGACTCCGATCGTGGGCTCCAATACAGTGAATCAATATCTCAAGATAGTGACCATAAGATAGTGATTGGGATCGTACAAACGGAAACTATCGTAAAAAGACAAATGGTTAAGCCTGAGCATACGTTTTAATCATTATTTGGTAGGGAGGGCAGTGAAATGGCGAAGGAAAAGTTTAATCGGTCGAAACCGCATGTTAATGTGGGAACGATAGGACATATTGACCATGGCAAGACAACGCTCACAGCGGCGATAACCAAACATAACGGTTTGAAGGGAATGGCCACTTATGTTCCGTTTGACCAGATCGACAAAGCGCCCGAGGAAAAAGAGCGTGGAATCACGATAGCGACCGCGCATGTGGAATACGAGACCAAGAATCGCCATTACGCACATGTTGACTGTCCTGGCCATGCGGACTACATCAAGAACATGATCACGGGTGCGGCTCAGATGGATGGTGCCATATTGGTAGTGGCTGCAGACGATGGTCCAATGCCGCAGACCCGTGAGCACATTCTGCTGGCGCGTCAGGTCGGGGTGCCGACCATGGTGGTTTTTTTAAACAAATGCGATATGGTGGATGACCCGGAATTGATTGAGCTGGTGGAGCTGGAGCTGCGCGAGCTTTTAAGCAAATATGATTTTCCGGGAGATGATACTCCTATAATTCGCGGAAGTGCATTAAGGGCCCTTGAGAGTGATGACCCGGACAGCGAAGATGCAAAGTGCATATTTGAATTGATGGCGGCAATAGACTCTTTCATTCCGGAGCCCAAGCGAGATATCGACAAGCCATTTTTAATGCCGGTGGAAGACGTGTTCAGCATATCGGGTCGAGGGACTGTTGTTACGGGTCGTGTTGACCGCGGTATTGTGAAAGTCGGCGAGGCTGTGGAGATCGTGGGAATTCGGACGACGCAAAAGACAGTTTGCACAGGCGTTGAGATGTTCAGAAAGCTTCTGGATGAGGGCCGCGCCGGAGATAATATCGGGGTTCTGCTGCGTGGCACCAAGCGCGAGGAAGTTGAGAGAGGGCAGGTAGTTGCGCATCCAGGAACGATTACGCCACACACCAAGTTCAAGGCTGAGGTGTATATTCTGAGTAAAGAAGAAGGCGGGAGACACACGCCGTTTTTCAATGGGTACAGGCCTCAATTTTATTTTCGAACAACAGATGTGACTGGGATACTCTCGCTGCCGGAGGGGATTGAGATGGTGATGCCCGGAGACAATGTAGCGATAACGGCAGATCTGATTACTCCGATCGCCATGGAAAAAGAGCTTCGCTTTGCGATTCGTGAAGGCGGCCGAACCGTCGGCGCAGGCGTGGTCAGCGAAATTTTGGAATAATAAAGGAGCCTTGTCGTGAGAGTGATTGTTACCCTTGCATGTACAGAATGCAAAAGAAGAAACTACACTACAACCAAAAATAAGCGGACAACGCCGGACAAGCTGGAATTCAGCAAATACTGTCGATTCTGCAAAAAACATATTTCACACAAAGAAACCAAATAACCGAGTCTCGGAATCCATTTATCAGCAATACAGATGGATTACTTTGTGAAAGGATTAAACAGGCCAGTAGCTCTAACGGTAGAGCGTCGGACTCCAAATCCGAGTGCTGGGGGTTCGAATCCCTCCTGGCCTGCCATATCATTTGATGAGTAAAGCTCAAAGAAGGTCACAGGTGGATACCTGCTGACATCGTCCACTTTGGGCTTTCACTTTTTTTAGGAGAACAATGGGACGGTTACTCAAAAAAAAAGAACCAAGCCTGAAAAAGAAAAACAAGAGTGATGAAAAAAAATCCGCTGAATCCGAAATTGAAACAGCCGGATTGACCTTCACAAATCAAACGACTGCCGGAACAGTAAAAGAAAATCAGCAGAAAGTTGCTCTTGTAAAAAAAGCAATTGTCGGCGGCGCTACGTATAAAATCAATAATAAATATGTTGACCAAGCACTGCAATTTCTCAGAGAAGTCAAGGTTGAATTAAAAAAAGTTGCTTGGCCTTCCCGAAAACAGGCAATGGGCTCTACCATTGTGGTTGTCATGCTGGTGCTGCTGGTGTCATTTTTCTTGGGCATCGTAGATATCGGGCTGTCAAGCCTGATCAAAGCGGTTCTGAGCTAGGAGAAAAGCAATTGTCTCTTAAGTGGTATATCGTCCATGTCTATTCTGGATTTGAAAATAAAGTTAAGCTGGCATTGGATGAACGCATAGCAACTTCTCCACACCCTGAGAAATTTGGTGAAGTGCTTGTGCCAACTGAACAGGTTGTAGAACTGGTTAAAGGGAAACGGAAGGAATCTTCCCGCAAGTTTTATCCCGGCTATATTCTGGTCAAAGTGGATTTAGACGATGAAACCTGGCATATTGTCAATGATACGGCAAAGGTAACGGGATTTCTGGGAGGAAAAGAAAAACCAACACCACTTTCAGATGAAGAAGCTACCCAGATATTGAATCGTATGGAGGCCGGGAAACAGAAACCCAAACCCAAATTTTATTTTGAGCCCGGCGATGAAATCCGTGTCGTAGATGGGCCTTTTTCAAATTTTAATGGAACAGTTGATGAAGTTAACCCGGAAAAGGGAAAAATCAGGGTTCTGGTAAGTATTTTTGGAAGAGCTACGCCGGTTGAATTGGAATTTGTCCAAGTCATCAAGTTATAACACAGGGTGCAAAAGTGGCAGGTATCAGGTGCAGGTAGAGAAACCATGCGACCTGCACCTGCTTCCAGCTACCTTTATCAGGAGTATTGAAATACAATGGCCAAAAAGGTGATTGCACAGATCAAGTTGCAGGTAACGGCTGGAAAAGCCAATCCTTCACCCCCGATCGGTCCGGCGTTGGGCCAGCACGGGGTCAATATCATGGAATTCTGTAAGGCGTTTAACGCCAGGACCGCCAATGACGAAGGCATGATCATACCGGCTGTCATCACGGTGTACCAGGACAGGTCCTTTACTTTTATAACAAAGACGCCTCCTGCATCTGTTCTCCTAAAGAAAGCAGCCAAAATCGCCAAAGGCGCCGGGGACCCCAAACGTGACAAAGTCGCTAAATTGACAATGGATCAGATTACAGAAATCGCCAGGCTGAAAATGGTTGATTTAAATGCGAATGATATGGATGCAGCATGTAAAATTATCATGGGTACAGCCAGAAGTATGGGGATTGAAGTTGGTTAAAGTAAAAAGGAGTTAAAGGGATTATGCCGAAGCGGGGGAAAAAATACTTAGAATCACAGAAGAAAATTGACATAACTAAACGGCATGCCTTGACTGAAGCAGTCCAGGTAGCTCTTGAGTCGTCTTTTGTCAAATTTGATGAAACGGTTGATGTGGCCGTTCGTCTGGGTGTTGATCCAAGACACGCAGATCAAATGGTTCGCGGAACAGTTGTTCTGCCCAATGGATTGGGCAAGGAAGTGAAGATTCTTGTGTTTGCCAAAGGCGAAAAGGAAAAAGAAGCGCTTGACGCAGGGGCTGATTTTGCCGGCAATGACGAGCTAATAGAGAAAATTAAGGCAGGCTGGACAGGTTTCGATAAGGCTGTGGCGACTCCAGACATGATGGGTACGGTTGGTAAAATCGGAAAAATATTGGGCCCCAGAGGATTGATGCCCAATGCCAAAACTGGAACCGTGACATTTGATGTAGCAAGGGCGGTAAATGAGCTTAAGGCCGGAAAAATTGATTTTCGGGTTGAGAAGGCGGGGATTGTTCATGTTCCGGTTGGAAAAGTGTCCTTCGGAGTGGAAAAGCTTGTCCAGAATGTTACGGCCTTTCTTGAAACCATTATCCGCATAAAGCCTTCCACAAGTAAGGGCACATATATGAAAGGGTTGGCCATTTCTACAACCATGGGGCCAGGTGTCAAGGTGGATGCTGCATCATTGAAAGATGTAATCCGGTAGTGTGGTCCTGTCTTAATCGGTCAATATTATCATAAATCAAGCATCTGTACTATCCTGTCCGAGACCGTAGGTACACACTTTTGGTGTTTAATCGGCGTTGCTGGCCTACCGAGATGGGTTTTAACGAATTGAAAGAAGAGGGCGGATGGTTCTGTCTTTTCAATCCTGTCCAAAAACCTTGAATCGTAATTACCTCCGGTGGATAACAGTTGAAGAAAGGAGGTGTAATTAATCTGTGAAATTAGAGAGAAAAAAGCAGATCGTTGAAGATCTTGAAGAGAAATTCGCAAGATCCAAAATCGTCATTCTGACAAATTTTAATGGACTCAATGTGGCGACCATGAGTTCTTTGCGCAGGCAGCTCAGAGAAGCCAAGGTCGAATACAGAGTTGTTAAAAACTCTTTGCTTGCACGTGCTTCCGAAAACAACACGGTTGCATTGATCAAAGATAAATTGAAAGAAGCTAGCGCGGTTGCGTACAGCTTTGATGACCCTGTGGCTCCTGCAAAAGTACTAAGTGCTTTTGCAAAGGAAAATGAAAAGTTTAAGATCAAGGCAGGTGTCATGCAGGGCAAAGTGTTGAATGCGGACGCTATTCTTGCTCTATCGGTGCTGCCATCCCGCGAAGTGTTGTTGGGACAGTTGCTATCTGTCATGGTCGGTGTACCGACAGCTATGGTGCGAGCGTTGAACAATATTCCCCAAAAATTGCTGTATGTATTAACCGCCCTAAAAGATCAAAAAGAACAGGCGATTACAGAATAAGTTATTTGATGTTGAAGTGTAAACTGGAGGAAACTAACGATGGCTGATATTACAAAAGCAGATGTTATTGAATTTATAGCAAATATGACAGTTTTGGATCTTTCTGAACTGGTTAAGGAAATGGAAGAAAAATTTGGTGTTTCTGCAGCAGCGCCTGTTTCAATGGTTGCGGCCGCCAGCGCTGCTGTGGCGGCTCCGGTCGAGGAACAAACCGAATTTACGGCGATGCTTATAAGTTTTGGAGATAAAAAGATCCAGGTCATAAAAGAAGTCAGAGCATTAACCGGTCTGGGATTGAAAGAAGCCAAGGATCTGGTTGATGGGGTGCCCAAACCTGTTAAAGAAGGTGTATCCAAGGATGAGGCTGAAAAAATTAAAGCCGTAATCGAAGAAGCTGGCGGTCAGGTTGATATAAAATAGCGTAAAGCAAGTTTTCAGGGATTACAAACGGAGATGGGATGAAAGGACTCAGGCCTTAAATCCCATTTCCGCTTTTTCGAAACCCTTAATTTGGAGCTGCCATGACGGAACGGCCTTTGGCATCGAAGCGTATCAGAAAAAACTTTGGCAAGATTAGTAAAATTGTTGAAATTCCCGATCTTATTGGTATGCAACGGGAGTCATTTCGGCGGTTTTTGCAAATGGATGTCCCAGCGGACAAACGCAAAGATATCGGGTTGCAGACAGTTTTTAATTCCGTATTCCCGATTAAGGACTTTACGGGGAGCGCCTCTCTTGAGTTCGTTGATTATCGTTTTGCAGAGATCAAACACGGTGTCGAAGAATGTATTCACAGGGGCATGAGCTATGAAATTCCTGTGAGAATTACGGTTCGCCTGGTTGTTTACGATACGGATAAAGATACCGGTTCATCAAATATCCGGGACATCAAGGAACAGGAGATTTATTTCGGAACCATTCCTCTGATGACTGAAAAAGGGACTTTTATCATAAATGGCACTGAGCGGGTTGTGGTCAGCCAATTGCATAGGTCCTCCGGCGTATTTTTTGACCATGACAAAGGAAAAACACACACCAGCGGCAAGGTGATTTACACCTCTCGTATTATCCCTGTTCGCGGGTCATGGATTGATATGGAAATTGATCCTAAGGATATTGTGTATATCCGGATTGATCGCCGTAGAAAATTTCCGGTCACATTGCTTTTCAAGGCATTTGGTTATACACCAGAAGACCTTCTGTCATATTTTTATGAATCTGAAAAGATTATTGTAAAAAGAGATCATTTGGTTAGCCGCTATTTTAAAGCTTTTAATGAAGAATTTCTGAAAGGCTCCCGGGCGACCCAGGACGTGATAGACCCCAATACCGGAGAGGTTGTTGTCAAAAAAGGGAGAGTGTTTACCCAGCGAATACTCAAGCGAATGAAAGTCGATAAACTGGACGCTATTCCCATTACCCTTGAAGAGCTTCATGACAAAGTTATAGCTACGTCCATTCTGCATCCTGTCACACTTGAGGTGGTTGCAAGGGCTAATGAAACTGTCAGTGAGGACTTACTGAATCGATTAACTATTGCTGGTATTACAGAGTTTGAAATTCTGTTCATTGATGGAACAACCATAAGCGATTCGATCCGAAAGACGCTGATTCTGGACAAGGTACAGTCCAAAAAAGAAGCTCTTCTCGAAATCTATCGAAGACTTAGGCCGGGTAACCCGGCAACGCCTGAAGTTGCACAGGACTTTGTGGATCATCTCTTTTTTAAATCTGCATTTTATGATCTTTCCGGTGTGGGCAGACTTAAAATCAATCAAAGCTTGGGAATAGACAGCAATATCGATCTGAGAATTCTGCGTAAAGAAGACATTCTGTTAACCGCCAAAACCCTTATCAGACTCCGGGATACTCAGGGAGTCGTGGATGATATTGACCATCTTGGCAATCGTCGGGTGCGGGCTGTTGGCGAATTGCTGGAGAACCAGTACCGAATCGGACTTGTCCGTATGGAGCGGGCCATCAAGGAGAGGATGAGCCTTCAGGAAGTTGATGCCCTGATGCCGCACGATCTGGTGAATCCCAAGCCGGTATCCGCCGTGGTTAAGGAATTTTTTGGAACGAGTCAGCTTAGTCAGTTCATGGATCAAACCAATCCGCTCTCTGAAACAACGCACAAACGCCGTCTCAGCGCACTGGGCCCAGGTGGACTCACCCGGGAGCGCGCCGGATTTGAGGTTCGGGATGTTCATCCCTCTCATTACGGCCGCATTTGTCCGATTGAAACACCCGAAGGACCAAATATAGGGCTGATCGTCTCGCTGAGTACATATGCCCAGGTGAATGAATATGGTTTTATCGAAACTCCATACCGGGTGGTGTCTGATGCTGCGGTCACCAGTGATGTGCGGTTTCTAAGCGCCTTTGATGAAAAGTCTCATGCCATAGCGCAGGCCAATGCAGCCATGGACAGAAATGGGAGTTTTACCGAGACGGAGATTAACTCCCGGGTTGCCGGTGAATTTACGATGGCCAAACGTGACGATATTAAGTTGATGGATGTCTCACCCAACCAACTCGTCAGTGTTTCTGCATCGCTGATTCCGTTTCTGGAAAATGATGATGCCAACCGCGCGCTTATGGGCTCCAATATGCAGAGGCAGGCCGTACCGCTTCTGGTTAGTCAGGCGCCTCTGGTCGGGACAGGCATTGAAGGGGTAGTGGCCAAGGATTCTGGCGTGGCGGTTGTTGCCAAGCGGGATGGGGTTGTCGAGGATGTTGAAGCGGACCGCATTGTTGTTCGGCACGACGAGATGGTTCAGGATGCTGGTTCGGAGATATTTTGGCCGGTTACCATCTATAATCTGTCCAAGTTCATTCGATCCAATCAGAATACTTGTTTCAATCATCGCCCAATTGTCAAAAGGGGTCAGCGCGTAAAGGCTGGTGAAGTTATAGCTGATGGGCCCGCGACAGACAAGGGTGAGCTGGCGCTAGGCAAGAACGTAACGGTGGCTTTTATGCCCTGGGGTGGATACAATTTCGAGGATTCCATTCTCGTTGGTGAACGTCTGGTCCGGGAAGGCGTCTATACATCCATTCATATTGAAGAGTTTGAGTTGGTCTCCAGGGATACCAAACTGGGCAAAGAGGAAATTACCCGTGATATTCCCAATGTCGGAGAAGATGCTCTGAGAAACCTGGATGAGAGTGGGATCATTATGCTGGGAGCGGAGGTCGTGCCAGGCGATATTCTTGTTGGCAAAATCACACCCAAGGGCGAAACTCAGCTTTCTCCGGAAGAAAAACTTCTTCGGGCCATTTTTGGTGAAAAGGCGGGAGATGTCAAGGATACTTCGTTGAGGGTTCCGCCCGGGATTCAGGGAATTGTGATTGATGCCAAGATATTTTCCCGAAGAGGTGTGGATAAAGATGACCGGACACGGAACATTGAAGACAGCGAGATAGCTTTTTTGGAACGCGACATGAAAGACGAGCTTCTGGTGATCAGTGAAGTTGTTCAGTCAAGGGTGTTCGGCCTGATCAAGGGCCAGGTTTGCAGCATGCCATTTAGAAAAGGCAAGAGGGTGCTGATTCCAAAAGGAGTGCCGATTGATGATGAGATCATCGCGGATATCTCCGTAGATCAACTTGAGGGTATTGTGCTGAACAGTCCGGAAATATCAGAGCAGGTTAACCAGATATTGGTGCAATACCGGGAACAGTGCGCTCATTGCAGGAATAATTTTGAAAGACAGGCTACCCGGTTTGAAAAAGGAGATGATCTGGCCCCTGGTGTCATCAAAATGGTTAAAGTGTATGTCGCCATGAAGCGCAAACTCTCCGTAGGGGATAAAATGGCTGGTCGCCATGGAAATAAAGGCGTTGTTTCCCGAATACTGCCTCAGGAAGATTTGCCCTATTTTGCCGATGGAACCCCAGTGGACATGGTATTGAACCCACTTGGAGTGCCTTCTCGAATGAATGTGGGGCAGGTACTCGAGATTCACTTGGGCTTTGCTGCAAAAGGTTTGGGTGATCAGATCAACTGCCTGGTTGAGCAAAAGAAGTTGAGTGATCTTCGGGATAAATTCGATAGAATATTTTCATCACCGATGCAGGAAGATTCCGAAGTTCGAAATCGGGTTGCTGACATGTCCGATGACGATCTGCTTGTTTTTGCTGCACAATTCAAGCAAGGTGTTCCCATGGCGACTCCGGTTTTTGACGGTGCCAAGGAAAAGGAAATCAAGGATTTGCTTCAGGAGGCTGGACTGGACAGGTCCGCGCAAAGTACGCTGTATGACGGGCGGACTGGGGAGCCTTTTAAGGAAAAGATCACGGTTGGAACCATGTATATGCTGAAGCTCCATCACCTGGTTGACGATAAAATCCATGCAAGGTCCATTGGTCCGTATTCACTGGTCACACAGCAGCCATTGGGCGGTAAAGCTCAGTTCGGAGGCCAGCGTCTGGGTGAAATGGAAGTGTGGGCAATGGAGGCGTATGGAGCTTCCCATGCACTTCAGGAATTTTTAACTGTGAAATCCGATGA
>Ga0194038_1000734_pt1 | contig 14367 bp, 14 predicted proteins | sample JunL226m_MetaG_FD_148630 | JGI IMG/M metagenome (GOLD analysis project Ga0194038, IMG submission 148630) | Anoxic zone freshwater microbial communities from boreal shield lake in IISD Experimental Lakes Area, Ontario, Canada - Jun2016-L227-6m | ecosystem: Environmental > Aquatic > Freshwater >... | reverse complement strand
CTTAAAAACTATTATTAAAACTCCCCCGTGAATGAAAAGTAAAAATCAGCGGTCAACACATCCATTGCCCTTAAATTATCCATAGTCCAGCCCAAAACAAAAATATGAAATTGCACATTGGTGGCTTACAGGCAAAAGAGGGATGGAAAATCCTCAACATCATGAATGAGGAGGCGGTAGATTTTATTGGCGATATTAGCGACCTAAGCCAATTCAGCGAGAACTCTATTGAAACAATTTACGCCAGCCATGTATTTGAGCACTTATCCCACAAGAAAATTGATGGTACTTTAGATGGCATTTACCGAGTGTTAAAGCCAGGGGGGGTATTTCAGATATCTGTACCGGATATGGATAGACTTTTCTCTCTCTACCTAAACCCGACTACGACAAAACAAATGCGGTTCTTTTTAATGTGTGTCATTTTTGGTGGTCAAAATGATCCATTTGATTTTCATTACTTTGGGTGGAGCGAAGATACGCTTTCCGACGCTTTTTTAAGACATCAATTTAGAGATGTAAAGCGGGTAGATAATTTTGGCCTCTTTAATGATACTAGCTCAATGCTCATTGGTGAATTGCCAATTAGCCTCAATATGATTGCCACTAAATAGCCCAGACCAATGAAGCGATTAATTCAAGTTTACAAAGGTGTAGATCAATGGGGCACTATTGGGCCTCCGGGGTTTGGTGACTTTATTCGAGGCATTTGCCACTTATATGAAATGCTTGAGAATCACCCAGACGTAAAGCTCTATGTTGACTTTAGTCAATCTGAGTTTGGAAAATATATATCAAGTAATTCTGATATTTTAAGCGTGGGTAATCAACAGAAAATCATCGATGCACCAACCTACTTTGTAGATCATCCTGCCTTACGTGAGCGCCTAAAAAGCTTCATCGATTCTGATGAGAAAGAGCTTTATCTTTCTACTAATATTGGGGATTGGAATCGCACCCTACTTCCAAACTCAGTCAAGGAATTTGCAAGGCAATTTTATAAATTTGATCCCACAGTTGAGCAGGAAGTTACAAGTGCAATTGGCGCTGAGGAATATGCGGTTCTGAGCATTCGCTGCGGGGATCACTTTTTCCAGCCAGGGCAGGATCATCACCTAAGCGAAATCCCCCCCAAAATTAGTGACATTATTGAAAACTTTGTACTTCAGCAATGCAGCTTGCCTATTCTGGTTACTAGTGACCATTACGAACTTAAAATCTTGCTTGCCAAAAAATATGGTTTTCTGCTACTAAATCACAAGTCAGAGCACGGCGCCTATGGAAATGTTCTGCCAGTAATTAAAGATTTATGCGCACTTAAAAACTCTTCCAAAAATTTCTATATCAATGCTTGGACAACCTGGTGGTCCGGTTTTTCGCACTATACCTCCATTATTTTTGACATACCCTCGCTCAATTTCAGGCATCCGGAATATATTCCAGAATATATCTCCAGAGACGGCACTCTGACTACAACAATATGATCCACTCCGACCTCACTTTTAATTAGAACAAAAATGAAGATCACATCCGAACAGATTCTCCTATCTTCCCCACTAGGCTACTTAGATTTAGAGAGTCAAGCGCTCTACAAAAATGATTTTTTTGTACACACACTTGAATCAGATTACCCGTTTATTGTTTTTGACCTTGGAAAGTTAGTCTTATCGGATGCCATTCTGATTACCAATCGCAATCTCAATCAAGAAATTCAATCACGTGCCATTGGTCTAAAGCTAGCGATTTCCGAAAATTTCATTGATTGGATTGATACCAATTTGTCTGTTGGGGAAGATTTGAGTTACTTCTTAGCCATCCCCACAAAAAAGTTTCGCTTTATTAGAGTCGCGCTTGAGGATGGGAAGAATCGGATCATTAATTTAAAATCCATTGAGCTTTTTGGAATTAAAGAAGCCTCAAACTCGAAGAAAGTTAAATTTAATTCTCATAAACTTATTAGCGGTATTTTGGTTAATCGCGTGTATTACCACACCTATGACTGGGGGTTTTTTTCGAACCTCACAACAACACTTCAAGACATTGCTAATCATTTCCAAAATATCGACCGCATAGATAGCTCATATTCATTTTCTAGATACAAAGATACTCAAGGTCAAAATACTTGGTTAGAGTATTTTTCGGCCCCCAACAAAAATATTGATCCTTTTATATTGGATGATAATTTTTACGGCAAAGATACCTATCAGCATGCGCCATATAAAAGCCTAGATTTTTCTGTAGGCAAACAGCTAATTAACAGCTTTTTTGTACCCTCTGCCAAAGTTCTTGAAAGATTTGCTGAAATTAAAGAAAAAAATCATATCGATTTTGAAAATACGGCATTCATTTACTTTCGTGGCACCGATAAGAGAACGGAACTGTATGGTGCTGACGTTCAGGACTACCTTGATCAATTAAATCCAATTCTAGAATCCAATCCAAACCTAAAGGTTGTCTTGCAAACGGATGACCTCCAATTTAGTCAAGCATTCCAAACCGAATTCAAAGGATCGCTAGAAGTATTAAATGAATTGCCACTGATTGAGGGGGATCAAGGCTTTCATAATCTCGTTAGTGAGAATAAGTTCAATTCCTCCATCGATTTTTTTGCAATTGTCTTGCTGATATCACAATGCAAATACGTATTCTTAAATACTAGCAATGTGAGTTTTTGGGCAACGCTCTACCGAGGTCATGCTGATGGAGTGATTCAGATTGATGAGCCAAGTACTCAAGATGCTGCCTAGAATTTAGTTATACGATATTCAATTGAGCTCCTTTCAGCCCACACAAGTCAATCCTCAAGGCCTTACTGCCCTCATACGCAATCTAGGTCGCGATTGCACGCCTACCCAATATTTACGTGAATTCCTCAAAAACTCGATTGAGGCATGTGAGCGTACTGGCGAAGACTTGGGTCTCATTCGTCTTGACTTTAATGAAATCATTTTTCAAGAGGGTGGCTTTTATAAGCTTGCCTTTACCGACAATGGCGATGGCATGGCTCCAGAGCAAATGCTATCTCTATTAAATAGCCTATCGTCTTCTGGTGGTGTTGCAAACCAGCATCAAAACTATGGTGTGGGTGCGAAGATCTCCGCCCTCACTCGTAACCATGCTGGCATTCAATATGAATCTTGGAAAGATGGCAAAGGTTACTGTGTCTTTATTTGCTATCAACCTGAAGCTGATGTCTACGGTGTTCAGGGTTTTGTGACAGGCACAGGTGAGCCTGTTTATGCCAGACCCATTAGCGATGACGATAAGCCTGACATGATTGGTGATCATGGCACTCGTGTGACCTTAATGGGTATGAATCCCACTCAAGATACGATGCACCCCCCGCATGGTGTGCCTGGTACACGTGAACAGTGGATCACCAATTACCTTAATACTCGCTTCTTTACCCTGCCTGCCAGCATCGAAATCACCGCCCGCGTAGGTTACTGCCATCCTTTGGAGAACCCAGAACAAAACCACCTACAGGTCATTACGGGCTATCAAGAAATCGCCAATCACCACTGCCATGAATACGGCCAGCTGCGCCTAGCTGATGCCACTGCTTACTGGTGGATCTTGCCTGAAGACTGCGCTATCCAAGGTCATACCGCCTTAATCAATCAAGGTGAGATATTTGATATCAGCGACTCTCGCTCACAACGTTTAAGTCACTTTGGCATTGTGGTGGGACGCAATCGCATTATTCTCATGATCGAACCTGATGAGGCAGTGCAAAACACAGCTCGCACTAATCTCATTAAGCCCGATGGCTCAGGTCTTAATTGGAATGCGTGGCAAGATGAATTCCGCGCCAATATGCCAGGGCCGATTCGTAACTTTATTGATTCGCTACTCAATAGTCGCTCTCGGGTAGCACACTCTAATCATATTTTGCAAAGGCTGAAAAAGCTTTTTTTCTTATACCGCTTAAGTGGCTATAAGGGCCTCAAAGATCCTGCCACCGTAATCGTAGAGAGCAAGCCTCCAGAACCAGTGCAAGATCCAAGTGACCCCCTTGATCAATTACCACCTGCTGCACAGACGCCACCAGCTGAAGAAGAGCACGACCTGAGTTTTTTCCCAAAAGTACAGTGGACCAATGAAGCGCAGTCACCACAACTGACTGGAAGAGCAGCTGAATACGTAGCCCTCTCGAACTTGATCCTAGCCAATCGGGATTTCAAGGGCTTTCAAGATCTCATGACCTACTTTACCCAGCGCTATGCTGACACTGAGCAATATCCTGAGTTAGTGATTGATGTGGTGATGGAGGCATCTGAGCAAGCACTTATGGAATGCGTTGCCGGAGTTCTATCTCTAGAAGGACAGCCAAACTGGCATGCTCACCACATTCATCTTGCACTCACACCAGAAGCCCTAAGTACTGCAGTGATGCAACGCTATTGGGTCAGCGGCTATATTGATCAAGCCATTCGTGAGAAATTACAGAAGATTTCTTAAAAAATCCGAGTACTACAGGTGCCAATTTAGTTGAACCCATTTGGGTTTTGACTTTGCCAACGCCAAGTATCCTCACACATGCGATCTACATTGTATTGAGCCTGCCAACCCAAAATCTGCTTGGAATACACTGCATCCGCATAATATTCAGGCAGATCACCGGGGCGCCGAGCAACAATTTCATAAGGCAGCTTTTTACCGGAGGCTTTCTCAAAAGCTTGAATCAGCTCTAACACTGAGGTACCCGCGCCAGTACCTAAATTGACTGTTAGCACCCCACTATTTTTTTGTAGGTAATTAAGAGCAGCCAAATGTCCTGAAGCCAAATCTTCCACATGAATATAATCTCGCACTCCAGTTCCATCAGGAGTAGCATAGTCGTTGCCAAATATTTGCAATAACTTACGTTTACCAATAGCTACTTGCGCCACAAAAGGCATGAGGTTGTTAGGAATATCTGCTGGATCTTCTCCAATAGTGCCAGAGATATGGGCGCCCACCGGATTAAAGTAGCGCAGCAGCACAATCTTCCAAGATGAATCTGCTACATAGATATCTCGCAAGATATTTTCAATCATCCATTTGTTTTGGCCATAGGGATTCGTAACAGACAGAGGATGATCTTCGGTAATGGGTAAAAACTGTGGATCACCATAAACGGTTGCGGATGATGAGAACACAATCTCTTTCACATTAGCAGCCGCCATTTCCTCAAACAAAACAATAGAGCCGCTAACATTATTATCGTAGTACATCAGCGGCTTTTGCACAGACTCGCCCACAGCCTTCAAGCCTGCAAAATGAATTACAGTCGAAATATCATGTTCAGAGAATAATTTTTTCAGTAAGGGGCGGTCGCGTACATCGCCTTCTATAAATCCTGGGGATTTTCCCGTGATTTGAGTAATTCGGTCAATCACCTTAGCCTTGCTGTTACATAAGTTATCTAGAACCAATACCTCATGTCCAGCTTGTAAAAGCTGGGCTACCGTATGTGAGCCGATATAACCAGTACCGCCAGTTACTAAAATTGTCATGTCTGTATTAAGGGGTCAAAATAGTTAGAAGTTCGAATCATGATTAGGGTCCATCTTAATCCTTCCACTCGCCTTCTTTAGCCAGCAGCTAATAAGCGATCCCAAATGCCCTTTCCAAAAGAAATGAGCATTACACCCATCAACAAAGAAAAGAGTAGTGAGCGGGGATAAAAGGTAGCCAAACCTTGAGAGCGAAACTGCAAGAATAGCCTGTAGAGCCAGTACCCGAAAAACAGGATCCACAGAATGGCTTCGGCATAAATCATGGATAAAGTGTATCCCTACCCAGCATGATTCTCAAGCGATAATCCCAATATGAATACCGCCAGCAAACCGGGCTTTAATCTCATTGGCTATGCCACCTCCCCCATTGGACTGGGTGAGGATTTGCGCTCGTTTGCAGCCATGCTCGATTACTTAGATATTCCCTTTTCGATTATTGACTTACCAACCGATAGCTCAAAAAAGGTTGCCGTAAAGTTCAAGAGTATGACAATGGAGACCTATGAAAACTCCATGTTTTTCATGTCAGCCATGGAATGCCAAAATCTTGCAAATATTCACCCCGCTCTTTTTAGTGAGCCTAAGAAAAAACTTGGATATTTTTTATGGGAGCTTCCTGACTTTCCAGATGAGCATGTCCAAGCCTTAAAACTGGTTGACCATATTTGGTGCCCCACTAAGTTTGTGCAGGACGCTTTCTTTGCTAAGTCTAAACAATTGATTTTGTCAATTCCACTGCCCGTGATTGAGGCAAAAGCTGATAAAGCTAGCGCTATTGACTTTAGAAAGGTCTTAGATATTCCCAAAGAGGCTTTTGTCAGTCTGTTTATGTTTGATATGCGATCAACCCTCAATCGCAAGAACCCCCAAGCAACAGTAGAAGCCTTTACGCAATTTGCTAAGGGCAAAAAGGATGCTTATCTCATCCTGAAAGTGAACCGCTGGCAACGTGATGTGCATGAGAGCTTGCAATGGTTGCCTAATAGTAAAAATATCAAGATCGTTAAAGAAACACTTACTCCAGCCCAGCTCACTGATCTATACGAGGCCAGCAATTGCTATATCTCCCTGCATCGCAGTGAAGGCTTTGGTAGAACGCTAGTAGAAGCCTTGCAACATGGACTTTGGCTCATTAGTTCTAACTACTCCGGGCCAGCAGACTACCTCACCAATCAAAATGCGCAACTCGTATCTTGGGAAGAAAAAACCGTTCACAAGGGCGACTACCCACACAATACCCATTCGACTTGGGCAGAGCCTTCGGTTTCAGAAACAGTGGCGCAATTAGAAAAGCTCTATGCACAGCATCAACAAAATTTAGGTAAAAAACCCAAGAGAAATCAAGCAGGCATTGAGACTGGTAGACAATTTACCCTACAAGCACTAGCTGAAAAATATCGACCAATTCTAATGAGCTATTTGCGCTAACAATACGAGCTAATTTTTTTTAATTGGAACGTAGTGCTCAAGAATAATGTTTTTAAATTCTTGTGAGATCGTTGACCAATCGACCACATCAACCTTAAAAGGCAGATCAGAATCTACAAATGCATTACTCAGATCTGCTATTTGATTCAAAGTTAAGGGATGACCCCCTAGGAAGACCAGATCAAGGTCTGAATAAGGCTTCGCCGTAAACTTGGCTCTAGAGCCAAATGCCCATACTTCGATCTTGGGGGCAACTTTTATCAGAATATCTTGGATGATTTGCCACTGAACTGCGCTAACCGAAATGGGAGGCGCTAGTTCAGGCATTTTTTAGCTTGAGGCGCTCAAAAAGGGTTTTCGCTTCGATGATGAAATCAGGGATAACCGAGATGACCTCAAGGGCAATACCCTCATCATAGGTATGACTGGATTTAGCACGCATTTCTCGAAACAGCTTCCACCGAGTCCAATCCCCTAAGAGTAAAGCCTGCTCATTACCACTGCGAATTAAGTCAGCAAAGGGCATGGCATCAAATATTTCTGGATTAGGCGATGTACTCTCAAGATAGCGTTTGAGCATCTTATGGCTAATTTCATAAGTAAATTCATAGCGCTGAATTAAGCCGTCTCGTATTTGAGAATCGCTGATATCCGTTTGATAGCGAGCAAACCCCTCTTGTAAGCGAGTTAAGGCATCTTCAAAAGGCTGAAGGTAAAGTTTTTGAGGGTTCATTCAGCGCTTTATTTATTGAGGGCTATTGCTGTTGGCATTTGACTCTACCGTGCTTGCTTCTGAAGCGCCACTAGCAGCGTCATCTGCTACCTTCTTGGCATCGAGGATTTTTTTGGCGCAATTAAAGACCAATTGTGCTACTTCGGGTCTGCCAGTAAATTCATCGGACATGAGGTAGTCAAATAAAATGCGATCACCAGTCAAACCGACGCGCGGCGTTACACCATCCATATTTTCTGGGCGACGGCGTAAGAAAATCTTGTACGCTGCAATAATATCTTCCGCAGTCATCAGATTGGTATCCATTTGCGCTAATACCTCTGGCATAGGAGCTGTAGCAGGCGCAGTAGGCCCACTCGAAGCCAATACTTGTGAAGCGGTTTGTACCGAAACTGCACCTCCTAAACTTTCGGCGACTGTTTGCGCATCACTTACTTCTGGGGCTGCTGGAGTTTGGGCTATGGCATCGGCTTCACTAGCAGGCACCTCAAACGGCTTACGTTCAACGACAGGTGGATTAAGAATATGCTCAGGGATCGTCGCAGGGGTATTCTCAGGAGTAGCTTTTGCGCTTGTTACCTGGGAATCTTTTTTCCCAAACAGGGAGGAGAAAATACTCATACCAGACCCCTTTCAATCAATAGTTCTTTTAACAATTCTAACCTTGCCTTCATAAAATGGGCAGTTCGCTCTGGGGCAAATGTTTGCTGGGCATAGGCCAGCAAATTAGCCTTAAATTGAGGATCTTTACTAGCCGTCATAGCAGCCTGCATCTGGCTGGCTAAATGGGTAATTGAGGGGTTGGCCCAGACTGCCCCATCCTCATCTTCCACAAAGTGGTAATCACCCTGTTTTACGGGTACTAGCTCATAGTCAACAGGGAAAGTGACCTCTGGATTCATATAAAAGGCGTTACCAGAGTAATTGGTGGCTACTACAGGCTTTCCAAGAAGCATAGCTTCAGTTAGGGTCCTGCCAAAGCCTTCGGCCCGGTGTGGCGAGACATAGGCATCGCACACATTGATCAAAGCAAGCACTTCTCCGCGATCCATCGTGCGATCAATTAAATGGATCCGTTTATCAGATTTGCAACTTTTTTCAAATTTTTGCCAAGCGGGATCGGAGAGTTTGGCATTCATCACTTTGAGTACTAAGCCTACCGAGAACCCATCCTGAGAATCGCCCTTTGCTGATTTTGGAAACGCTTTAGCAAAACCCTCTAAAACTGCAGTGGGGTTTTTTCTCTCTAGGTGAGAATTAAAGTCAAAGACATACAGAAATAAACATTCCTTAGCAGGTAAGCCAAAGTATTTGCGAGTCTTTTTTTGCAGCCCGAGTAATTGCGTTGCCAATGGCATGGCAATAGCGGGTTTTTTAGTCGAGCGGGTATACATCTCATGGCTAAATTGACTGCCTGCCCATACTTCATCGACTAATTCAAAAGCACGGCTCCAAGCAGCAGGCCATACACCTAATTCCCATGGGCACCAGCCAATGTTGTAGTGATCTTTAAAGATTTCACTACCCATCTTTAAAAAGACTCTAGAGACAATATCAAAGCCAGGCAATATAAACACATTAATGGCATAAGGCGCAGAAGCAATCCCCAGCTCTACTTGCGCTTGCACCGCTTTATCGTTTTGACGTATCTCGGTACCTGGCTCAATATTGATCACGCGATAGTCAATGCCCACGGCTTCACAACAAGCTACTGCCATGCGTAAATCCTCACCAATTCCCAGTTCACCATATGCAAAACCAAAGAGGTTCACACCAAAGGGTTTCTTGGCAGTGGCAGGCAACCTACCGGAAGTATCTGTCACCAAGCTGACAGCAGGCTTGGGAGAAATACTTCCCTTTGCTATCTGCGTAGGCTGCTTTAGCCAAGCCCATTTACCTTGAACAACAGAAGATGTAGGGTCGCCACCCTTTCCTAATCCAATCGCTCCAGGACTAACCGACCAAGCACGCAAGCGCTCTACCCCAGCAGCAGTCGCGATATCAGGGCGCTTTTTAGGCGGTAGTGATGAATACTCCAGCAATGCAAAACGGGGTAATTCACCTAAGTCTTTGCCAACCGGTATGGGTTGCAATAACCAAGAGCGCCAACGATTGGCAATCAAGTCATGGCATTTAAAGACGCTAAGACCTGTAGTAAAGAACCAGGCTAAGTAGCGATTGCGCGCAGCAGAATCCGATAGATTCATGACCTTTTGTAAATCAGGGCCTAGCAGGCGCCAGGCTAATGCCATGAGCACGGTGGCAGCAGGTGTCTCATCTCCAGCAGCAGAGGATCCATTGAGAATAGGCCGATCAAGATCGCGAATCATCTCTAAAGACACGACATCAAATAAACGGTGCTCATGCATTCCGAGTAAATAGAACCATGCCATCAAAGAAACAGAATCAGCCTTGTCATTAATTGTGAATTTCTGAATAACATCAGGACGCCAGGACAGCACTAAACGCATGATCTTAGGAATAGACAGCTCTACTCCCTCAAACATGCCTTTGCCCGCAGATTCTTGTAGCCAGGTAATTTGGGCGGCATTAAGATCATCCCAATAAGGATACTCAGAGCGACCATTGACTAACCACCACTGTGCAAAACGCTCAGAAGGCTTATCAGAAGACTTGAGGTCTTGGCGTACATCAGAGCGAAGCAACCAAGCGAAATGCTTGGCTAAAGATAGATCAAGCATTAAGAACTAGCATGACTTAAGGGTTGCGCTGTATCAAGAAAGTATTAGATAGCATCTGGCTCTCATCACCCACCATGCCATCTTCCCGAATCTCTAAACAGGTGCAATCGGAATCAGCAATAATTCGAAAGACTTCATGCTGGGGCAGAAAATGCATCTCCAGCGTATTAGGCTGAGCCGTTTGCAAGTAGCGCTCCGTCTCAAATAAATAGCCATTGCGATACGTCGGTATCTGAATGTATGCCACACCACCCGGATTAAGACATGCCAGTAAATTCTTCAAAATCCATACCATCAATGGCGGTGGGTTATGTTGCAAGGTAATCACGGACAAAATCGCATCGACGCTCGGCACTTGATACAAAGCACGGGGGTCTTCCCAATGAACAAACTCCACATTACTAAAGTTTTGCAATTCGACATGGGTCTTGGCCACACTCATGTGCGGCTTAGAAATATCCGTTGCAATCACCTTGGGAAATGATTTTGCTAAAAAATCTGTCACCCGCCCTACTCCACACCCAACTTCTAAAACAGTCTGGATTAAGTTGGGGTTCACATTGTTTCGACGCATGGCCGCCATGAAAATATCAACAACATATTTACCGGAGTCATAAAACTGCTTGCGGTGCTCCTCAAATTGATCGCGATGATATTGCGGCTGGGTAATCGTAGACCAATAGGGTTCAGTTTCGCCTAAGTAAGTCCACTCATGTTTAATGCGATCGAACATTTTGTGTAACAACTCATCAGAGATCTCAGCTTCTACTGGAATATGCGGCAAATGAAAGGGATGACGTAATTGCACATTTTGCTGTTTATCCAAAGCTTCACCCATACGCTGACGAAACTCGGCCGAGCGCATAAACACCTCACGCAGTGCAGAAACGCTCTGCACGGTTTGGCACAGATTATTAACAATCTCGGGACTTTCGGGATCGCGGCCTAAAAAGAGTTGGTAGGCCAGGGTGACTTGTTCAGAAGTGATCAAAATGAAACCTGTTAATTTTGTAATAACTTATTTTACCGATCTTTAAGCCAGATCCCAGAAAGCAGAAAAATCTCTAAAAGTAAGTTATCAGGGGCTATTAGCCCATATAGATTAACGAACAGACAGGCTATCAACCCTAAAAGAAAGCTTACGCGTATCTTTTGAGCGTTTTTGGACGTTTGCGGGCACAAAGAATTGGCGGGTTTCGATTACCCAGGCTGTGAAGGCTTCGGTATTGGTCTCGGGAGCCTCAAGCGTGAGTGTGAATTCATCTTGTGAGCCTAGCTTGATTTTTTCAATCTCACCAGTAGCAGAGCGAATACTTAAATGGATATTCGCCTCCTTTGGCCAGCCACCTTGACACTTGAGTATAAGAGTACGTTTCTCACCTTTTTTATAACGCAGCTTAGCAATCAACTTCTTACTGACCCAGCCATCGGGCTGTACATCAACAAATGCTTGATCATTAGCCAATTTCAAACGAGCATCACTTTGCAAAGTTTTAACTAAAGTAGCAAAGTCCGCAGCCTTCATAAACGCCTTGGCTTTTTGCAATACATCCTTGATGATTTCGAGAAGGGATTCTTTTTCCTCAATGAATGGATAGCGCTCACACAATTCATCAAAATAAGTCAAAATCCAATGGCCTGGAGCAGAACCCAGGTGCTTGGAAATGACTTGCATACTCTCCAAAGCAACAGTTTGACGCAAGCGCTTAGTTAAACATTGATCATGCAAGCGAGAATACGCCTGAACTCTATTAATGAAACCAATTTGATTCTTGCGATAACGCTTAAAGATCCGCAACCATAAATCAAGATCAAAGGCTGTCTTTAAAGACTCGTCTAGCAACCCAACCTCATCAAATACTTCGCGGCGGAAGAAAACAGTAGGTTGACAAATAAAACTGCCATCAGCAAATTGCTTGATGGATACGGATGGAGGTAATGTTGGGTAGGCGCCCAAGTCTTTACCAGTAGCATCAATATGTCGACCGAGTCCATAGACAATCTTTAGCTTGGGATTAGATTCAAATAGCTTAAGGGCTCGATCTATGGCGCCGGGTGCGTAGAGATCATCGGAGTTTAGCCAGCCAATAACATCAACAAATTTACATTGTCTAAATCCAGAATTAATTGCTTGTGCAGCCCCACTATCTGCTTGAGAGACTATATTGAATTTAGACTTATCTAAAGGGGACAAAGAAAAATTCATTAAAGATTTATCATATGTACCATCAACCGATCTGCCGTCCATAAAAAAAACCTCAAGATGCCGGCTAGTAGCGTCGAAAACGGATTCTACTGTTTGACTCACGTATTGAGATGAATTTAATGACGGGATGACAATGCCATCAGTTAATACATGGATAGCCATCAGATAACAATTTCCTTTGACTTTTCATAAATACACGATTCACCAAAACGAAGCATTATTACTGCTGGATTTTTACATTTGCCATATGCCTCAATGGCGGTTTGATTAAGATAACCAAGGGCTCTATTCCGATGAAATCTAATGCAGGTTGGCGTCGCTCGCGATCGATCTGACTCGATATAGATAAATTTTGGAATTGAATTTTCTACAAAGCTTAATAATCCAATCCAAATAGAGAAATATAAATCGCCAGCAATTAATCGGCTTAAATAGGTGGCATTAAACATAAATTAATGTCATAAAATTTATCACATTAACAAAAAGGAGATGAATAAAACTGGGCAATCTTTTTAATCATAGGAATTTATTTTCACAACGTAAAATATCATGTGGAATAAAGCCAGCCTCTCTTGTAAGTCTAAAATCTCTATTAAATTTCCAGATAGCTGAGTAAAATTCAGTCAAATCTATATTCCAGCCTACTTCTTTTTTTTCTATAAGTCGCATGTCATCAATGATTAAGATATCCATCCTTCTTTTATGCTCATCTCGGTAATTCATGATTTGATTTAATTCTTGCAAAATAGGGCATTTTAATTCGCCAACCCCCGCATCATTCATTGTCTGATCATGGGCGTCAAACCAGTAGAAAATAGGCTCATTAATTTTTTCAACTATTGGGCCTATGATGTGGCCAGAATCCCCTAAATGTAACTCTACCCTACCCTCTGCAATTTCTTTCTGAAATTTTTCAAGATTTTGCTTATAAAGTGGCTCATGGATTTCTATAGATATAACCTTAGAATAGCCAGCATTTAATGCCTTGGTCACCCCACCACCATGAAATGTTCCCGTCTCAAGGAAAATATTTGCGATTGATTGGATATTTGTTGCTGTTGAGAATGACATGTCATTAATCCTTTAAAAAGCCCAATTAGTCTAGGAAATTTAGGCTAATTTGATTTCCCTCAAATAGTCTGCCTAAAGATGCCGACAATCCAGTAAATGTTGACGGTGGCCCATAAATAGTATCCATGGACATCAGCCTAACAAAGTCTTGATAAAAATCTCCACCCGAAACCTCAAAATCAATATTACCTTTTTCCAATAAACTTTTGATAATTCTTTCATTGTTATCATTTGAAAATAGCCACACTTTAACTTCCCGCAGCTGCGCATGTTCTGAAATCAAATCAACCCAGTACTCGTCAGAATAAAAATATTTTCCGCCCGCCCATTCCGCATAATCTCCTCTTCGAATGTGATAGCCAATTCTGGTCTTGCCTCCAGAAATATCAAGAACATATGCTCTCTGCTGCTCATAAAGTTCGATATTTGGCAAAATTGAATCAAGATCCTCATCCACTTGTGCGCAATTAAAAGGGTACGGCTCATGAATAATTACCAGTTCGGCTTCTTTTATTTTTTTTAATAAATTATCATCCGAGAAATTTACATCTCCGGAAATAAAAAGCACCTTTGACTCTAAGACCCAATAAACAATGTTTTTCCACTCAAATGGCTTAAGACAGTTATCTTGTTCAAATTTAACTTGGAGAAGCCTGGACTTGGTTGCTACTGAGCGCTGAGAGAGCTCTTCATTAAAGTAATATAAATATTTACGGCGTGCTTCTT
>Ga0194038_1000730_pt1 | contig 14395 bp, 12 predicted proteins | sample JunL226m_MetaG_FD_148630 | JGI IMG/M metagenome (GOLD analysis project Ga0194038, IMG submission 148630) | Anoxic zone freshwater microbial communities from boreal shield lake in IISD Experimental Lakes Area, Ontario, Canada - Jun2016-L227-6m | ecosystem: Environmental > Aquatic > Freshwater >... | reverse complement strand
CATTACTACCCTGAGTGAATTAACATAATTTCGTGTGTCGCCGTATTTGATTGATTTTTCGCCAGAAGCATTATTGGCGACCGCACCGCCAACTGTTGAATATTCTAGTGATGATGGATAAGCCGGCAAGAAGCGTCCGTGAGTGTGCAGAGTCTGCTGCAGCTTGCCGTAGTTAATGCCTGGCTCTACGGTTACAGTGTTGGCTTTGGTATCTAATTCGATAATTCGATTCATGTGAGCTGGAAAAACCGTGAGTATACCGCTGCCGATTGCTGCGCCATACTGATCTGTTCCGCTGCCCCGAGCTGTTACCGGAATAACTCTTCCTCTCTCAGCTAGTTGCCAGGTGAAGCGAGTGGTTTTACGGACATCGTTTTCGTTGCGCGGATAAGTGATAAGAGCTGGAGCCTGCTGCAAAATGCTGGCGTCGGTTGCAAAATATCGACGGGCGTCGGTACTAGTCATTACTTCACCGACTAAATGCTCTTGAAGGTAGTATGCAACTTTACTCATAACTAATTATTATCGTCTCCATTTTCTTGCTTTATAGATGTAATAATAGCACAAAACGGATGTGATTGCTTATGGTAAAAGACTAAAAAGTGTAATATTTTCGATGATAAATTTGGTGCGGATAAGAGGACTTGAACCTCCACGAGCTAATGCTCACTAGCTTCTGAAGCTAGCGCGTCTACCGATTCCGCCATATCCGCAAAAATTTTGTTAACTAGAACGTTTGTATTCTACAAGAGCTGGCTGGCTACGACAAGCTAGGTACGCTAGTTTGTAACTTTAGCTTGCTTGATTTGCCAGCCGTATACATTGTTGTACCGTTCGGCAGGAGAAGAAACGCTACTAGTACTCAAGCCCGAAAGATGCCCATTTGTAATATAGAGTAAACGGGGCTGATACAGTGCGAGAGCCGGAGAATCTTGCTGCCAAGCTTGAAAGAAAGACTTGTATTTAAACGCCCTGACCTCAGGTGCAATTCGGGTCCGTCCTGACTCCAAAGAAGTATCGGCTGCAGGGTTTTTATATTCAGAAAGGTTCAACCTGCTTGATGATCGAATGTCCGCTTGAGAGCTATCCCAATATACGAATACATCTGGATCGGGACCAATAGTAATGCCGTACAAAATAGCATCATAGCTATGGTAGGCAACTGTAGTCTGGAAATCTGTCGGGCTTTCACTACGGATTTGCACATCAGCACCTACTGCCTTCCATTGAGCGCGGAGTTGTTTGGCTACAGTTTTTGATTCCGGAGTATCGGCAATGCTCAGCGAAAACGCCAATGGCTTATTGTCTTTATAGCGAATATTATTTTTACCTATTTTCCAGCCGTCAGATTCTAAAATACTTTTGGCGTTATTTAAGTTGAAGCCGGGTTGAAGAAGGGTTTTGTCGTATCCCACTTGACCACTTAGAAATGGTGATCGAACAGCTCTGGCTGGGTAGCCAAGACTAGCTATAATGTCTTTTGTATCGGCCGATTGAACTAGGGCATTTCGGACTTTCTGGTTGCTAAGAGGTCCTGGGGATGTTGTTTTGAAAAATACCATTGAAGCGGCTTTGAGGGGAATACTATATACTTCTACATTCTTGGTTTTTTGGATACTTTTTGGAACGTAGTTTAAGCCGTAGATGGCGTCGAGCTGCTTGGATTTGAAGTTGTCAATTAACTGCTCTTCGGAAGCAAAAACATTTACTATAAACTCGTCTAAATTGGGCTTACCCAAAGCGTAGTCATTGAACGGTAACAATGCAATTTGCTCTTCAGCATTTTCTTTTTTATCACCCTCAACTTGTAGTGCTTTGAAACTAAATGGACCGGATCCAATAGGATGCAAGGTATTGAAGTCGACAGAGCGCAGATCATATGCCGGTACACTGCCAAGTATATGCTCTGGCACTATACCGTTAGTCATGCTGTATTTAAATGAGGCTAGCGGGCTTGCTAGACTAAAAACAATTGTTTTTGGATTTGGAGCAGTAATATCTATGTCTCGCCAACTGCTTTGCAGTGGTGATTGAGCGTCAGGGTTTTGAATAGATTTGTAAGTGTATAGTACGTCCTTACTTGTAAGCGGCTGGGAATCCTGCCATTTCAAGTTATCTTTTAGGGTTACTGTGTAGGTTATTCCTTTGTCGTCTACTGAATAGCTCTTTGCTAAGTCTCCAATCAAGTTGCCATTATTATCCAGAGTAAAAAGCCCAGAAAATACTAGCTTAGACACGGAAGTATCGGCGTTGGATGTGGCATAAATAGGATTGGCATTAGTGAATGTGCCAAGCACACCTTCTTTATAAATACCGCCCGGCACTGTTTTGAGTGTCTGATAATATCCGCTCAATTTGATGTTTTGAATCACAAGTCCGCTGATAATAAGAACCATTAGTAAGATCCAACTCAGAATGAAGCGTCTTACTTTGTTTAGTCTGCCAAACCTTTTAAAAATCAGTTTGTCTATATTCTCTTCAGCAGCAGAGCTAAAATCTTCAACCTGTCGTTGACTCTTACGTAACCTTCTGCGAAAACGCAGTTTTATGCGTCTGGTTTGCATTTATTTGTTGTCGGCTTTCGTTATTTAACCATTACGCCCAAGATGAGCGACAGGGTGAAAACAAGTGCAGTAATAATAGTTAGCTGAAAAATGGTTTTGTCGGTACCGCGCCTAGTGGTATTAACTTCTCCAGCGCCTCCTAAGCCAGCGCCCAAGCTAGCGCCTCGGGTCTGAACCAATATAAGTAAAATCATGAAAGCTGCAGTAGCGATAGTTAAATAGTTGTAAATACTCATCTCAACCATTATCTCTTAAATGGAGTGGAGCTGTCAAAGCCTTTTTAGGGTTTACAGTTCTTTGAGTATTGCACTGACGAGGTAATTCACGAGCCCGATCACGATGCCCGCAAAAGCTGCAGCCCAGAAATTAGTTACATGAAGAGGTGTGTAAAGAATACTAGCTAAGTAAACCGTAAAGCCATTTACCACTATCATAAATAGTCCGAGTGACAATACTATCGCCGGCAAAGATAAGATTACTAAGACGGGCTTAATAAACGTATTAATCACCGCCAGTACTAGTCCAGAAATTGCTATTGCCCAAAATGTATCACCATAACTTATTTTGTCAGACAAAAAACTGGCTGCCACAAAAAGCCCTAGGCCACATACTAGCCACCTAACTAAAAATCGAATTGCCGGTTTTTCTGATAAATCCATTACTACTAGCATAACCTTTTTGGTAATTTTTGTGATAGGTTTTTTATACCATTTTTTGTTATCAGTACATCGTCCTCTAGTCTGATACCAATCCCCTCCTCTGGTATGTGTATGCCCGGCTCAACAGTTATTACTACTCCACTTTCAAGCGGTCTGTCGTAAAGTCCATTATCGTGCAAGTTGAGACCCAGGAAATGTGATGAGTAATATGGATAGTACTTTCTGACGCTGTCGTGATCGATTGTTTTGATCAGACCAAGCTCCCGTAGTTTTTCACCCATATACTGTTCTACTTGTTGTTCGTATTCTTTTAAAATCACTCCAGGGCCCAAAAGACTAAGAGCATATTCTTGAGTATCCAGTACGGCGTCAAAAACGGCTTGCTGTCTTTTAGTAGGTGTAGACAGTGAAACGACACGAGTGATATCTGCAGCGTAATGATCATACTCGGCGCCAACATCTATGAGTACAAGATCCTTGCTGGAAAGTTGATCGCTATTCTCGCTGTAGTGAATTACGCAAGCATTACTACCATTGGCTACGATTGGTTCAAAGACATGGCCTCGGGCACCGTTTTTCCTGAAGCCTAGCGATATTTCGGCCTCGATTTCGTATTCATGCTCATACTTTGACAGCTTTGCAGGCTTTGTTGCTGCGCGAATACTTTTAATTGTTATAGCAATTGCCTCTTCGATGGCTGATATTTCTTGAGGTTGTTTGATCATACGCAAACGGCTAAGGTGCGGAGAGATATCTAGTAGTTCAATTTCTGAATTGGTATTTTTTATTCGATCAATCATGCTGGCACGAGCTGGGTTGGTATACATACCAAAATGTTCGACATAAGCTGGCGGTACAGCCACGGTAGCGATGTGTTTAACTTTTTTAATACGAGACTCTAGTTGTTCCCAGCCTTTGTTGTGATCGTAGATCAATTCAACGCCCGACTTTTCTATAAGCTCATCGTAGTCTATCGCTCCATCGAACGCTTCGCGAGATTCACTTCGCTTAGGAACAATTAAATATTCTTTATCTTTGTCGAGCACGAGGATGATATCTGGTTCATCGATACCGCACAAATACCAAAAATTGGCATCCTGAACGAACTGGTAGCTGCTGTCGCTGCTTTTTTGCAATAGACCATTGGCGCTAACAACTATTGGAGCCTTGCCCGTGAATAGCTCTCGAAGTCGCTTGCGGTTACCTGTAAAAAACTCCCTGGTGAAATTTGATTTCATAATCAGCTTTGAATTATAGCAAAGAATTACTGATTACGTGGCATCGGGCGCTAAGTACTCAAAAACAATCTTAGCCTTTGAATGGCCGATAACATCTGCCAATTGATCTTCACTAGCCATTGAAATTTGTTTGACGCTTCCGAAGTGTTTTAATAGTTTTTTGCGAGTTGTTGGGCCCACAGTTGGTATATCGTCCAAGACACTTGCAGTCTGGCGTTTGGTTTTTAGAACGCTATGATAGCTAACGGCAAAGCGATGGCTTTCGTCCCTGATTCTTTGTAGCAATTTAATTAAGTTCGAATTTTGTGGCAAATTGATAACTACATAATCAATTGATTCTGTTTTGTAGCCATTCAATGAGTGCAGCACTTGATCGTCTACATTTAGGTTGGATTTCGTTTTGTGAATAATGATTTGTTCTTCTCGCTTGGCAAGTCCTAGCATAGGAATGTTTGTCATGTTTTTTGCATCACGAGCTTTAATGGCAGCATCAAGCTGGCCTTTACCACCGTCGATCAAAACAAGGCTGGGCGTGCCCCATGCTTTAATATTTTTTTCACTTAAGCGTCTAGTAAGAGTTTCGTTCATGTTATAGAAGTCGTTGTTATGATTTATTTTAGTTTTGAATTTACGGTATTCGGCTTTATTGCTAACGCCGTTCGTAAACACTACCATACTGGCAACAACATCACTGCCCTGCATATGACTAATATCAAATCCTTCGATACGATGTGGAAACTTGCTCAAACTTAATAAATTAACTACTTCATTTAGGGCATGATCTTTGCTAATATCTAAAAATTCTTTGTCACTAAATACAACTTGCTTACTCAGACTTTGCAGTGCAAATATTTGATTACGTAGTGCCGTAGCTTGTTCAAAATTTTGACTCTTGGCAGCTAGTTTCATTTCTTTTTCTAGGCCTTTAATGATTGATGCTCGCTTGCCCTCGATGATTGCAATCAACTTTTTAAGATTTGAGCGGTAACTTTGAAGGCTTGTTTTTTGCTCTTCAAGACCAGGGTCTAAGCCTAGGTGGTAATCAAGCCTAGCTCTTTTTTGGCCATTAGCTTTACTGGTTGCAAAAGGAAATATTCTTCGCAAAATCTTTAAAGCCTGGCGAACACTGGCGGCACTAAAATATGGACCAAAATATTTTGCTCCATCGTCTAGTGGCCGTCTGGTTGTTGTAACTGTCGGGTAATTACTGTCGTAATCAATCCGAATATAGCTCAGTGACTTATCATCTCTCAGCAAAATATTGTATTGCGGCATATATCTGCGTACCATTTCAGCTTCCAAAAATAGTGCCTCTAATTCGCTTTCTACAACCATCCAATCAACATCGGCTATTTCATTTACTAAAGCATCCGTCTTGGGATCGCGAACCCTAGATTTTTGGAAATACTGTCTAACCCGATTTCGTAAGTTGGCAGCTTTGCCGACATAAATAATCTCACCGGCTTCATTTTTGTGAAAATATACACCAGGTTCTTTTGGAAGTTCAGATAGTTTTTTCTGTATTTTTTGACTCACGGCTAAACCGTTACCAAACTTTTCTGACATTTTGGACATAGTGTTTTGATAGATTTGCAATCATCACAAACTACTATCAATTTATTGCAGGATTTATTGGAGCAATTCTCATAATTACTTGTTTTGTGATGACAGTGCACACAACTAGCTATGTCCTTGGCCTTATCGCTAAATTTTGTTCCCATTCTGTCGTCGAATACATATAACGAACCTTCCCAAAGTCCATCATCTTTGTATTCTTCGCCGTACTTCACAATTCCACCATCCATTTGATAAACGTCTTTGAAGCCGTTTTCTTTCATCATAACCGTCAAAACTTCACAGCGAATACCGCCGGTGCAGTAAGTTACAACTGGCTTATCTTTGATTGAATTATACTTGGGGTTTTTCAGTTCTTTAGAGAAATCGCGAGTATGCTCAACACTTGGTATTACGGCATCCTTAAATTTACCAACTTCAGCCTCAAAGGCGTTTCGACCGTCAAAAAAGACCACTTGGTCACCCTTTTCTTCCACTAATTTATGGAGTTGTTTGGGCTTTAGGTGCTTGCCTCCGCCTACAACGCCTTTATCGTCGACCTTTAGCTTATTGCCAATACCAAATGTTACAAGTTCTTTACGGATTTTTGCTGAAAGCTTAGGAAAATCTTCGCGCTTGCCGTCGCTCCATTTGAAGCTAGTATCTTTAAATGCCGGTAGAGTTTTGGTGTCTTTTATATAGCTTTTCAGGTCTTTAATATCTCCGCCCAAAGTAGCGTTGATGCCGTGAGGTGAAATTATAATTCGGCCCCGTAGATCTAATTTTTGACACAAAGCTTTTTGCCATAAAAGTACAGCCTGAGGGTCGCTCATGTTGGCAAATTTATAAAACAGAATAATCTTTTGCATATAACTATTATACCCGTCTAGCCGTTAGTGATTTTCAAAATTAAGATAACAACCAAAGCTGTGATTACTGAAACGATAACTGCATCAATTAATCGAGTATTGGAGAACTTGGACTTTAATTGTACTAACAATGAATCGTCGTTTATTGAACCAACAGGATTTAAAAAGGAATTTTCTTGGATAATTTCTTCTCTTAATACTTGCTTGATATTTTCGTCGCTAAAGTGGGCTTTTAAAGCGCGCTTCAGACCCTTTTCGCTTATTAGTTTGGTGTCGTATATTTTTCGTAAATTACTGCCGTCGACATCTATCTCGACTGCCAATGCAAGCAGCTCACTACGATTCATTTTTTCAATTTTTGCAATTTGTTGCTTAGTATCTTGTTCGGATTTAATATTTTCGGCAGATATGGCGGCCTTGCCCAGAAGTGTACGATTCTTTGTTGGCAGATTAGCTTGGTGTGCCTTACGCTTCTTGCTAGCTGCTATTTTGCCTTTGGAGTGTATTACTAAGTCTGCTTCGCTAAACTGAATATCATGGCTGAGAGATGATTGCGGGTGAGTTGTGCTTGACGATGAATTTTCCATGTCACTATTTCCGGCTTTCAATTATTACGTATCTATTTATTCAGATTTTTCTTCTGATTTAGATTCGCTCTCAGCAGGCTTAGACGCATCAGCTTCTTCGGTTTGATCAGCTTCTTCGGCTATTTCTTCTTCGGCGTCACCACCAGCAGCGTCGTTGGCAGCTGCAAGAGCACTTGGCTCATAGACTGTGGCGATAGAATGCTCTAATTCTGTAATGAATTCTACGCCTTCAGGAATAATTAGATCGGCCACTGTAGCGTGATCGCCAATTTCAATAAGTTTTTCGGCGTCATATTCTAGGAAATCTGGAAGTTTTGATGGAACAGCCTTTACAGTAACGCTTTCTAACTGACTCAGTACGATAAAGCCACTGCGCTCAGCTGGACTAGACTCATTACCCTCAGCATATTTAGGATGCACAGGAATTTCTGCTTCTACGGTTTGGTTCTTGTCTACGGCGTTGAAAACAATGTGGGTTAGTTGATGTTTTTTAGGATCAAAATCAGCAGTTTTGATTAGAGCAGTATATTTTTTATCAGCAGTTTTGATTTCTACAGGGTGGTGCTTGCCAGCAGCTTGCCACACTTTGAACATAGAGGTATAGCTACCTTGAACAAGTACAGAATCTTTGCCATGGTCATGGATTACAGCAGGTATGGTACCGTCTTTGCGAAGGTGCTTAACGGCTTTACCGGTGATTTTACGTGTCTCTAAATCGAGGCTGATTGTGTCTTGGCTCATTGAATTTTAATACTCCTAAATTTCTTTACTTGCTATTATAACAGATTACAAACCAAATTAACAGACGCTTTTGACTAGACCTTAAAGCATATTAAAGTTAAGCTTAATTAAGCATGTTTGACGTAAACTCAATAATCCAAGCCGGTGGCCTATTACTAATTGCGGCCATAATCTTCGCCGAAAGTGGCATGTTTATTGGATTTTTCTTCCCAGGAGATACACTTTTGCTTGCTGGAGGAGTATTTGCAGCTCAAGGTAAATTAAGCCTAGCGACTCTTATATTAGTAGTAGCGGTATCTGCAATTGCTGGAGATAATGTTGGTTATCACATCGGTAAACGCTACGGCAGGCGTCTGTTTAAGAAAAAAGACGGCCTTGTTTTTAGGCAAGAATACGTGCAACGCGCCGAACAATTTTATGAAAAGCACGGCGACAAAACAATGTTGTTTGCGCATTTCGTGCCTATCGTTAGAACCTTTGCACCACCAGTAGCTGGTGTAGCGAAAATGGATTATAAAAAATACGTAGTCTATGATGGCATTGGAATAATCGCTTGGGCAGTCATAGTTACTATGATTGGCTATTTCTTTGGTACAAAGATTCCAAATATTGATCACTACATCATGTTGGCTGTGGGCGGAGTAATGGTAATTACTCTAGGGCCAACTTTTTACCACCTTATCAAATCTATTATTGAGAGTCGGGCGCGGAAGAACGATTCGAATTAGAGAACGTCTTTGAGGAATTGGCCGGTGTAGCTTGCAGCAACTTTTGCAACCTGCTCAGGTGTACCTTCGGCTACAATATTGCCACCGCCATTACCGCCCTCAGGTCCCATATCAATCAGCCAGTCAGCATTTTTGATAACATCGAGGTTGTGTTCTATGACAATCATGCTGTTACCGGCGTCTACGAGTGCATGTAGCATATGTAGTAGTTTGTCGACATCTGCCATATGTAGTCCGGTGGTAGGTTCGTCTAATATGTATAGAGTTTTGCCAGTAGGACGCCTAGACAGTTCGCTACTTAGCTTGATTCTTTGGGCTTCGCCACCACTTAATGTAGTTGCTGATTGACCGAGAGAAATGTAACCAATACCAACGTCTACAAGAGTTTGAAGCTTGCGAGCAATCGCCGGAATATTTGCAAAAAATTCTAGAGCTTGGTCACAAGTCATATTCAATATATCGCTGATTGTCTTGCCCTTGTAATGAATCTCTAGCGCTTCACGGTTGTAGCGTTTGCCGTTACATACTTCGCACGGCACATACACGTCAGGCAAAAAGTGCATTTCGATTTTTATAATTCCGTCACCGCGGCAGTTCTCACAACGTCCACCTTTGACGTTGAAACTAAATCTACCAGCTGAATATCCGCGCAGTTTTGCTTCTGGTAAACTCGCGAATAATTCCCTGATTGGAGTAAAAAGTCCAGTATAGGTAGCCGGGTTAGATCTTGGGGTTCGGCCGATTGGCGACTGGTCGATGATAATTGCCTTATCTAGCTGCTTGATGCCTTCGATGTCGTCATGTTTACCAGGAACCGTGCTGGCACGGTGCAATCTAGCCTGCAATTCTTTGGCCACGATATCGTTAATCAAACTAGACTTACCTGATCCACTAACACCACTGACAACTACTAGTTTGCCTAGAGGAATATCGGCATCAATATTGCGTAAATTATTTTCGCGGGCACCTTTTACTACCAACGATTTGCCATTGCCCTGACGGCGTTTCTTGGGTACTGCAATTTTTTTGGTTCCTTGTAGATATTGGGCGGTAACGCTTTCTTTTACCTTCATAACTTCCGTCGGGGTTCCAGCCGCCACAACCTTACCACCATGTACGCCTGCTCCTGGACCAATGTCTAATAGATAATCGGCGGTTTTGATGGTTTCTTCATCATGCTCAACAACAATTACGGTATTGCCTAGCTCGCGCAGATGCTTAAGGGTCTTGATTAACCGTTCGTTGTCTCTTTGGTGTAAACCAATACTTGGCTCATCTAGCACATACAGAACGCCCATTAGACCAGAACCGATTTGGGTAGCTAGGCGGATTCTTTGGGCTTCACCGCCGCTCAGTGTTGCTGCACTGCGCAGTAAGTTTAGATAATTTAGACCGACGTCTTGCAGGAACTGCAAACGTGCACCGATTTCTTTTAGAATCATGTCGGCAATTTTTGTCTCTTTGGCATCTAGTTTGAGTGATTTGAACCACTTCAATGCATCATCAATTGAAAGCAGGCAGACATCCATAATAGACTCTTTGCCAACAGTTATAGCCAGTACTTCGGGTTTTAGCCTTAGACCATGGCATGCATGACAAGGCTTTTCTTGCATGAATCTTTCTATGTCGCGTCTGATGAATTCGCTGTCTGTTTCTTTGTGTCGACGTTCTAGGTTGTTCACTACGCCTTCGTAAGTTGTATCGAAACTACGTCCGCTGCCCAAAGAAACGTTATAGGTTTCTTTGCCAGTTCCATACATTACAACTTCCATCTGCTCAGGAGTAAGCTGGCCAGTTGGCACATGCAAAGAGAAATTATACTTCTCGGCTACAGCTTGCAACTTTTTCATGTACCAGTTGTCTACATTAATTCGGTTATAAGGGCGAATTGCACCCTCAGCAATAGTTAGATTACCATTTGGGATGACAAGTTCGGGGTCTACCTCTAGCCTGCTGCCTAGGCCTGTACAGATCGGGCAAGCACCGTGGGGGCTGTTAAAACTAAATGTTCGTGGCTCGAGCTCTGGAATTGAGATATCCGGGTGATCTGGGCAGGAGTACATCAAACTAAATGGACTTGTTTCGTCGGTGTCGGGCTGGTGAATCAGGACTTTGCCGTCAGCAATATCTAAAGCCTGTTCTACTGACTGCACTAAACGGCTACGGCTGTCCTCGTCATTTACTAGACGATCGACTACCACTTCAATTGAGTGACGATAGTTTTTGTCTAGCTCTGGAAATTCATCGATACTATAGACAACTTTATCGACCCGCACTCTAGCAAAACCAGCACGCTGATATTGTTCTGGGATATGTTCGAAAGCGCCTTTTTTGTCAATCACTACTGGCGCAAGCACCATGATGCGTTTATCTGTTGTTGAGGCAACTATCTGATCAATTATGCCGGTGGTTGTTTGGCGCACAACTGGACTGCCATCAACCGGACAGTGAGGAACACCGATGCGTGCATATAAAAGTCTTAGGTAATCATATATTTCTGTGACTGTAGCTACTGTTGAGCGAGGGTTACGGGAAGTAGATTTTTGATCAATTGAGATTGCAGGGCTGAGACCGTCGATTTGATCAACATCAGGCTTCTCCATGAGACCTAAAAACTGCCTGGCATATGAACTAAGCGACTCGACGTAGCGGCGCTGGCCTTCGGCATAAATGGTATCAAAAGCTAAACTAGATTTACCTGAGCCACTGAGGCCGGTAATTACTACTAGTTTGTTTCTAGGAATGCTTACATCAATATCTTTTAAGTTATGTTCGCGAGCACCTTTTACTGTGATGAAATCTGACACTTTACCTCCCTGGTAAGTCGATCAATTATACACGAAAATTACCAAATAATCGAGTGTTTAGCCCTGTTTATGTCTAATCTAGTGAAATATGTTACTAATCTAAGCATTAGCAACAATGCAATATCATTGACGCCCTGACAAATAGGTGTATAATTTAGTTAAATTAAGCTTGCTAAAAAAGCAGCCAATTTAAAGTAAAAGAAGGGGGTGTATTTATGTATACCTATTTAGTTCTGGGCCAAATCCCAGGCACAAACATTCAGCTAAGCTTTCAGGCTTGGGCAATAATCACTATCATGGCAATCGTCTTTGCGCCGTCAGTATATCGCTATTTTACTGAAGACCTAAAACAGGATTCAGCAGACAGAGATCCGATGCACGCTAGTCGTCTACATCTTCGGGCAAAATAGATTCGCCGTATAATTTCAACTCTTCAAGGAGGTAATCTTCTTGGAGAGTTTTATTTTCTTTGTTGGCAAGTTCGCCTAATCTCTTGAAGTATTTAGCGGCTCGACTTTTTTCGCCGCCACCTAGTAGTTGTTCTCTGCGATAATCTTCGTAAGCGCGCATTTCGTCTGAGGTTAAAGATTTTGGATAGTTACGGGCTTTGTAAAGCGGCACCATATCTCGCAGACGCTGGTCATGGAATTGATTAGCGAAATCGCCTATCTCGTCTGGACTAGCGTGACGTAACCTAGAACTAACTGTTTTATCGAAGACGCCAATAAAATCAGAATACATCTGTTGTTCGGCTGGGGCATTTAGGTCTCGCTCTTTGTATAGCTCTTGTTTTTCTTTATCGATAATTTCTAGAGCGGTGATAATTCTGGAAGTGAAATTTCCACGATCGCTATTTAATTGCGCTATATTTTTATCAATTGTTTCTTGATCGAGTTTTATTCGTTCCTGTACGCCGCTATCTTTGAAAATGGCCATAGGAGCTACTGCCGGGCATTTATTGAGCTTGATAGTTTTGATTGGTAGCTTATCGACACTACGGTCTTTGGCTGGACGCATACTTTCAACTATTTGCTCTAAGCTCATGTCCATAAACTGGGCAGGGTCAAACCTGAGGTCATAAGCCAACACAGTTGTTTCGTCCATTTTGGCTAAACCGGTCATTGCGGTAGTGTGCATAAATTCCTTGGAAACTGTGCCAGAAGTATACAAAAAGTCTTTATTAGACTTAAAGAATTCTTTTAGGCTAGCCTTGCTGCGATTATTGAACTGGTAGTCAAGGAGTCTTGGCTGTTTTTCGTTGATCATTTTGGCAACTGCAATTGTGGCCAACACATCACTCAAAGCATCATGGGCATTTTCGTGAACTAGTCCATTGGCTTCGGCAATCAATTCTAGTTTGTTGGCAGGTTCGCCTTTGGCATTAAATGGCCATTCGATACCATCTGGCCTAAGAGCTCTGGTCATTCTGGTCAGATCCAAGATGTCCCATCTGGAGTTGCCTTTGTCCCAGTGCCATTCATATGGGTCATAAAAGTTGCGATAATTAACATTCCGCATAAATTCATCGTCAAAACTTACGCTGTTAAATCCTATAAAAGTCGTGCCTTTAGTACAAATATCTTTGTGAAAAACATTCAAAAATTCTGCTTCGGTAACACCTTCTTCTAAGGTTTTTTGAGGAGTTATTCCAGTTACTAGTACGGCCTCTGGAGCTGGCAACATATCGGGAGTTTGTTTGACTATAATATTTACTGGGTCACCTACGAGGTTGAATTCAGCATCGGTGCGTTGTCCAGCAAATTGCATTATGCGGTCTTGGTTAGCTTTTAGACCAGTGGTCTCTAGATCGTAAAAAAATAAACTCTCAGACATAGTTAAACCAGTTTATCACCTTTCTTAATATTAATACTCAATGTAATCATCCTTATTGTTACCAAAGAAGATTTTGTCATTTGGGTTAATGTCTTGACGGATAAGTTCGTGCATTATGCCTGCTTTACGCATAATTGTTCGAAGTCGCTGCACGCCTTCATCGTTTTCGAAATCAGTACGTTTAGCGAATTTTTCGATTCGCTCACCAGTTACTACAAATCCGTCAGCTTCTTTGACGACATCGTATGCATCGGAGGTATTTGTGATTCTATATACTGGTACGGCATCTTCTGTCTTGTTGACGCTAACTTTGCTGCGCTCGGCTTGAACTTGAGCTTTGATCTCGTAGAGCATTTCTTTTACGCCCAAGCCAGACAGAGATGATATGGCTACGACTGTAGCCTTTTTTGGTGCGGCTTTTTTGAGCTCACTAATCAGGTAGTCGGTAATTTCTGCATCCAGACCATCTATCTTGGTAAGAGCGATGATTTCTGGTCTTTTGGTTAGATCTACCTGGTAAGCTTTTAGCTCGGCTTTAATTTTTTTATAAGTACTGACGACGTCTTCGTTATAAGCATCTACCAGATGGAGAATTACAGCAGTACGTTCGATGTGTCTTAAGAAATCGTGCCCCAGACCTTTGCCCTCCGCAGCTCCTTCTATAAGCCCAGGAATATCGGCAAAAAGTATACTTGTGCCTTTGTCTATGTCGACTACGCCAAGATTCGGAGACAATGTCGTAAATGGATAATCTGCGATTGCTGGTCGAGCATTGCTAATCTTACTCAGCAGAGTAGATTTACCGGCGTTAGGCA
>Ga0194038_1000727_pt1 | contig 14409 bp, 4 predicted proteins | sample JunL226m_MetaG_FD_148630 | JGI IMG/M metagenome (GOLD analysis project Ga0194038, IMG submission 148630) | Anoxic zone freshwater microbial communities from boreal shield lake in IISD Experimental Lakes Area, Ontario, Canada - Jun2016-L227-6m | ecosystem: Environmental > Aquatic > Freshwater >... | reverse complement strand
CAAACTGTGATCTAATTTTATCAAAGTTCTAAGAGCGCTATGTCTACATATAATATTTTTGATGCTAGCTTCTAGTGCCTTTAAATCAAAGCCATCTCCCAATTCAAATATCAGCGGTACATTTAGTGAGTTGGAGTTTTTGTCAAGCTTATCAATAAGCCACAACCCTTCCTGTTGAAGAGATAGCGCTTCTGTATTATCGCGCGTTTTATAAATTTTATATTGATTCAGTTCTTCTGGAAGATTACAGCCATTCTCTTTTAAAAATTCTATAATCTCGATTTTCTTTGTTTGTATCTGTTGAATGATTTCATTTCGGTTAAGACAGTCCTGGTATAATCTATACTTCAGAATATCACCCTCTAACCACAGCACAAATCCAAGCTTATTAATATCATAAATGAAGGAGCAAATCTTCATATCTCACCCTCTTCTTGTATTACTACTTGGGCTTTGTGGTCAGAGAAATGCTGCGCTAATCTTGCAATAGTGCTATTGTTGTATATTGCTACTATATTAATATTGCTGGCCAATTCTCTGTTAACTCTACTGACTAATTTTATGACGGAAATACTGTTGCCACCTAGTTTAAAAAAATCCTCTGTAACGCTAATTTGTTCTTTTGATAAGTTGAGTACATCAGACCAAATGTCATGTATTTTGGACTCCAAGTCATTACGAGGTGAGATATGCAGTGCGCCTGAATGTGCCGGGATCGGTAACGCATCTTTATCTACTTTACCGTTATTTGTAACTGGTATCTCTGTAATTTTGATAAAAAACTGAGGCACCATGTAATCTGGTAGCTTTGAAGCAAGATAACTTTTAACAGCACTCTCGTCTAACTCATGATCTGCTATATAATAAGCTACTAAGAATTGTTCTTGGCGAATATCACGAGTAGTTACAATAACTTGTCTTAAATCGGGATATAAAGATAATTGAGCTTCGATCTCTTCTAACTCTACGCGGTATCCTCTAATTTTTGTTTGCGTATCTATCCTACCTATATACTCTACATACCCATCGTGATGCCACCTACCAAGATCTCCAGTCTTATAAATCCTACCCAGATCACTACGATGAATGAAAGATTTTTGACTAAGTTTTTGATTATTCCAGTAATTTTGCGCGACTCCTACCCCTCCTATATATATTTCTCCTACTACATCCACGGGACAGTGTTGATAATTTGAGTTCAAGACATATATCTTTTGATTTGGCATCGCAAAGCCATACGGTATCGATCTCCACCGCTCTGACACATGATCTATCGGATACCATATTGACCAAATGCTTGCCTCAGTTGCGCCACCAAGACTAATTACTTTACTATTTGGAAGAAGTTGATTGATTTTGACTGGCAAAGTTAACGGAATACGATCACCACTGATTAAGAATAACCTTAAAATACTACTTGATAGATCTTCTAATACCAAAAGATTTGCAAGTTGAGGCACGCTATTCCATATGGTAATTTTATTACTATTTATCAAATTGATCCAATGATGTGGACTCTTTGTCATCTCTTGACTAGGAAACACAATTGTACCGCCTACGGATATTAAGCCGAAGATATCGTAAACCGATAAATCAAAACTCAAATCCGAAAGCGCGAGTATTTTATCTTCTTGGGTAATTTGAAACGTATTGTTAACTGCATCGATTGTATTTAAAGCCGCCTCATGCGTGATCGTAACTCCCTTGGGCTTGCCAGTAGAACCCGAGGTATAGATGACATAAGCGGTATCGTGCTTTGATACAACAGGTAGATGACCAGTGGTAATTCTCTGATTCTGTAGTGCATCCTCAATGACTATTAAGTTAAAATTTTTTCCAAGAGTATGCACAATTTTTGTATCTGCATATAGTTTTCTAGATATCAATACAGTACTTGTACCACTATCTAGTAATACATTTCGCATTCTCTCTGTAGGCCAGTCGCAACTCATTGGGAGATATCCAGCTCCAGTTTTCATAACTGCTATAGCCGATACTACTTGATTATACCCCTTTTCGCTCCAAATTGCTATGAGCTTAGAATCTATATTTTGAGAGAACAAATAACTCGAAAGCCTCTCAGCCCCTTGTGTTAGTTGCGCATAAGAATACTGAGCTTGGTCATCAATAACCGCAATATTATCTTGCCAAGAATTCTCGCGCATCTCCCTTTCATACCTTGAAAATAGAGTATCATCTGTTAGAGAGCTAGTATCAGAATTCGCTCTCAATATAAGGTCTTGTTGTTCAATTGGCAGTCTAAAGAGTGAAGTTTTTTGCCCCCAGTCGTGCTCTGCTAAAAACCGAATTAGCTCACAATACAATTTATTTAAATCCGATATGTAGTTATCGTCGAATAATTGACTGACGTACAACCACTTACTCATAAACCTACCACCAACCTCTACAGCCTGTACATCTATCCAGGATTGAGAGGTTTGCCCACTCCAATACCTTTTGTCCAAAATTTCTGCGTTATCAAGAAATGGGGTATTTTCAAAGCTGCTTATTTTATTGCCTATTCCCCCGGTGAATACTATAGGAGATATGGCTTTTTTATTGTCAAGACCATGCAGATTTGCAAGCTCTCGTTGCACCTCTAGTCCACTAAATAAGCTATGATTAATATCCTCCCACATTACATCATGAGTTCTTTGAATTGTCTCAATTAAATGATCTCCAAAATCTAAATAATGAAATAAAGTGGTTGAATTAAAATCCCCCAATATCCTTTCTACATCTTTGTGTACGGCATAACGATTGAACAACGTTACAGTAATTAAAAACTCTTTATAGCCAGAAAAATATGAGATTATGCTGCCAAAGATCCCGAGTAGGGCGGACGAATAAGATACACGATATTTATCGGCCTGTGATTTGAATTTTAACCACACCTCTTCGTCTATATAGAGCGTGTGATCCATAAATATTGGACTCACTATTTCGAGCGGAGAGACGTTAAAGGGCAGCTCTGGTCTTGTAGGCATACCGATCACTTTCTTTTGCCAATACGCCTGATCTCTTTGATACCAGGTAGTGCGCTTCAATAACTGACAATAATCCTGATAATCTTTAAATGTAATGTTTGGTATTACGATCTCCGTACTTATATCTTTGTAAAGATTATCGAGTAATTCAAATAATAGCTGTCTACTTTGGGCATCCAGTAGAATTAGGTCCATCGAAAAATGTAAAACAGATTGCGATTTAAAATGCGTTACTTCGAAAGTAAAAAGAGGAAATCCGTTAGGATCATAGACAGTATGTGATAGACGCTCTCGTATTGAATGAACAATATTCTGGTCTAAATCATGAGACGAGAAGTCGTTGATATGAACAGTGTATCGCTCAACCTCTGCGGACCTCAAAAATCTTTGTTTGAGCATTTCATAAGAGTACACTACCCTTAAAGCTTCGCATTTGCTAACCAAAATATTGATAGCACTCTCAAGTTTTTGAGCGTCGATATAGTTGTAGTAGTATTCCTTGTATATATGGTTCGAAACATTGCCTATCTCGTAATTACTGGAACGACCTAGTAGGTAAGCTTTTTGAATCTCCGTCATCTCAAACCAGTTATAGTGAGATGCGATATTCTTAAGAAGCGGTAAATTGACTAAATCAACTTCGCTTTGTACATCGGCAAAGTCACTAAATGTGTACTCCGGCGGTTGTTTTGAGCAATGTTCAGTAAGCTCCGCAAGAGTCTTGGCAAGTAATGCGGCAAAATCTTTGATGCCTTTAATACACCCATTTAGAAAAAATTTCATCTTACCATCAATTGTGATGGCATCAATACATAAACAGAAGGGGCTGAGATTCATAGCATCGATACTTTTGCCTGCTGCAAAATTTGTAATATGCCAGGCATTTGTTTTACCTTTAATATTATCAAACCGACCCAAGTAGTTGAAGACTATACCAGGCAACGAATCATTGTTGTATCCCATAAAGGCACCATAACCAATTCCTCTATTAGGAATTCCTCTGAGAACTTCCTTCACTTTTTTGATACTTTCACCAATTTCTTGACACACCTCAATCCTGACTGGATACATAGTAGTAAACCACCCTATGGTCTGACTTACATCTACTGTATCCATGTTTGAAGAAGTGAGCGTCTCCCTGCCATGCCCTTCGAGAGTGATACAATTTATATTATTCCCAGTGATTTTTCTAAGCGTGAGTCCAATTCCAACCAACAAAAGGTCATTGATCTGAGTATGATACGCTTTATTACCTTCTTGTATAAGTTGATTGGTCAGTGTCGGATTCAGCTCAAACTCCGCCGAATGATTGTATGAATTCAATTCTAACTCAAGTGACCTATCACATTTTAATATTTGCTCCCAGTATAGTAGTTCTGCCGGATGTTTAACCGCATATTCTTGAACTGCATTGACCCAAGTTTTATAACTATTGCTTTTGCCACCCAAATCATTACCATCATAAAAGTCTTGTAGATCCTGGCAGATGATTCTCCAGCTTACCGCATCAACGATCAAATGATGCATTGCAAAATAAATTCTCGCAGTACCATCTTTATAACCATAGATATATCCTATTCTCCAAAGAGGGCCTTGTTGTATATTAAAGTCATCCTGCCATCTAGTAAGCACTGCATCAATATGTGAGTTAAATTCTACACTCCCTTCTTCCAGCTCTAGACTTCTTATGTCCAATAATTCCAATTTCTGTCTAGTGTATTGATTCTCATAGCACCCCACCCATCGATCATTCTCGACATGCTTAAATCTTATACGAAATGCATCATGTCTACTGATCAAGTTATTGATTGCTTCCTCTAAACGCCTCAGATCTAATGCAGAAGTGAAGATAAGAAATGATTGATTATAGTAGTGTATGTTCTTAAAGTTATTTTTAAAAAACCATTGCTGGATTGGAAGTAGATCAAAATCACCGTCAGGAGTGCTTTCTTCTTTTATCGCAGAAATGCATACTGCTGATTCCGATCTGCGCAGCAATTCATCGGAAAGCTTTTGTACGGTTCTAAATTGGAATATATCTTTAACACTAACGCTTAACCCCATTCTTTGTCTTAAGCGACTTATCAGCTGAATGCTGATGATACTGTCTCCCCCTATTTTGAAAAAGTCATCATGTACGCTTAAACTTCCGCTTTCAAGATCTAGTAACTCTTCCCATACACGACTGATCTGTCTTTCTTGTTCATTTTTTGGAATTACGTACGTTTCTGCAATCGCACTACTTTTTGGTAGTAAAGCTCTGTCTAATTTACCATTGATGTTAAGCGGCACCTTATCTATTTTGATCAAAACGCTTGGTACCATGTATTGTGGCAATTTATCCGCTAAATAACCACGTAACTTTACTTCATCAATCTCTTCATCAGAGACATAGTAACCCACTAAATACTGACTCTTTCTCTCTTTTTTTGCTATAACAACGCACTGCTTGATTCCTCTGTATTTACTTAAGACAACCTCTATTTCTCCAAGCTCTATCCTATAACCTCTGATCTTGACCTGCAAATCACTTCTACCTATATATTCAATGGAGCCATTGTGTAAAAATCGTGCTAAATCTCCAGTTTTATACATCCTACCAACTGCAAAAGGATTTGCGATGAAGCGTTCTGCCGTAAGCGCTGGTAGCGCTAAGTATCCTCTTGCTAAACAATCTCCACCTATATATAGCTCCCCTATCGTACCTATTGGCACATGATTCAATGACTCATCTAGTATGTACAACTTAATGTTGCTATATCTAATGTGCGTTGCTGTATCTGTAGAATTTCTATTGTACAATTCAGTACTACATACGCCTATTGTGGCTTCGGTTGGACCATATTCATCTACTACAAGCTCTATACTGTCGTTCAGTGATCCATGTGATAACTTTGGCTTTTCACCCCCAAGAATAATTTTTTTGATGTTAGAGCCTACTATAATATTAAATATACTTTCAAAGTAGCTCGGTACTAATTTAACGATACTGATCGCATTTTTATCCAAATATTTACCATACTTCTCAACGTCCTCTAGTGCGCCATCATACACCACTACCTTCGATCCTACCGCTAACGCACAGATAGTAGTAGTGACCGTTAAATCAAATGCAATATTTGATGAAAAATCCACATTATCTTTGGCATTCATACCTATTGCACCTACATTTCTTATGTAGTTTACGACAGATCCGTGTTCTACCATTACCCCCTTTGGCCTCCCTGTGCTACCCGATGTATACATAACATATGCTAGATAACCACTAGAAAATTCTAATTCTAGGTTGGTCGATGGTAATCTGCATACCACATCCTCTGTCTTAGCGTCATCCAACACTAAGACAGTACTACCACCTGCCAACCGAGTCAGTCTAGAGTAGTGCAACCTATCGGTAATGATAAGTTTGGCTGCGGTATCTCTTAAGATATATTCAATTCTCTCATCGGGATAGTTTGGATCAATTGGTACATAGACTATGCCAGCTTTGAGCAGCGCAAAAATTGCGATCAGGGCGTTCTCGCTTCTGTCTAAACACACAACTGCTCTCTGTTCAGATTTCATCCTCAATATATTGCGAATGTAGCGCCCATACTGATTTGCTTGTGTATTAAGGGCACCATAAGTTAAATGCACGCCATTTGTAACCACCGCAATACTATCCGATTTTGTGTGCGCTTGCTTTTCAATCAAACGCTCTAAGGTTAGAACGTTCTTGGGCCATACTTTCTGGGTATTCCATTGGTTTATACTCTCAAGTTCTGTTGGAACAATCTTCTCCACAAAGCGTTTTTTGCTTATCAGAGACTCTAAAAAATATTTGATGTATTTTAGAATCTGTTGAATGTCTTGTTCTAAGAATTTATTAACATTTACATTAAAGGATATAGTAAATTGATCAAGATTCCTCCACACATCCAAGGTACAAGGGATATTGGTTTTTTCATGAAACGCACCAATCTCTATCTTTCTAGACTTGATATGCTGTGATAGAATGTGAAAATGTACGTAATTAAAACAAAAATCATATAAATCCAAACCCAAATCCTGCTTCAATTTGATATAAGGATAGTTTTTATTACTTAAAAAACGCGCCTTAGTTTCATTGACGCCTTGAACTAATGCGTCGACCTCAATATCTGATCTAAAATCTAAGTTGTATCTAAAAGGCACGGTATTGAGATAAAGTCCAACTTGCTTTTCTGCATTAAGCGTTTCGGGTCTATTATTCACAACAAGACTAAGCATTATATCCGCATAATTCCCTACTCTTGATAAGGCATAGAAAAATGCAGACAAAAACACTGTGTCAGCGGTAATGCCTTTATTTTCGCAGTACTTAATCAACTCCATTGAGTTGATGTTATCCAAAGAATATCTTAGAGAGTAGGGTTCTTTGTGAGTATCTCCGAAGGTGAGAATATGAGATTGATTTTCAAAGCCTTCTAGACTGCGTTTCCAGAAATTTAGATAATCTTTATTACTCGTTCTTTGAATCTCTGCCCTTACAAATTCTGCATAAGTATTGTGCGAGTGCGGCATTGAATCAATGACATCCCCATTATAAATATCCACAAACTCTTTGATCAATGAAGCGAGGCTCCAGCCATCAAGTAGAGCATGATGAAACGAAATAATTAAGGAGAAACTTTTGTCCTCTTGTATTACTACAATAAGACGAAATAATCCAGGCTCAGATAAGTCAAATGCAGATGAAGCTTCTGCGTCTATTATCTTGTCGACATCGCTTTCACTACTGATAATGATTTTTTGCTTTAAATCTATTTTGTGGTATTCAAAAACAAGGTAAGTTTCTTCTGCATCTTCTACAAAGCTTGTTTTAAAGACCTGATGTTTGTTAATTAAAAATTCCCAAGATTCTAAAAATGTACCAAAATTAAAACTACTTCTGATGACGTACGAAAAAACATCATGGTAGGTTCTGTTATCCTTCAGAGACTCTACTAACATCCCCTTTTGCAATAGACTAGCGGGATAAATATCGCTAATCTCATAACTAGAAGTTTGTGATAATTTACGTTCTGCAATCAAGGAAAATTGGCGATATACACTAACTTCAACCTCTTGAGCTTCAACAATATTGCTCGCTATATCTTTTATTGTCTGAAAATTGTAAAGATCACTTATTGTTAAGTAGTATCCACGCTTTTTCATCAAAGCCACTAACTTAATTGCTACTATAGAATCTCCACCTAATCTAAAAAAATTATCCATTCTGCTGACATGAGTAGCATTTAGCAACTCTGATAAAATTTCCGCCAGCGCTTGCTCCCTTTCATTCTGCGGCCTTTCACCTCCATTGATATTGTTGTGTGATTGAGGTTTTGGAAAAGCTTTTCTGTCTATTTTTCCATTTGGAGTTAGCGGTATCTGATCTATTGACACTATTTGGTCGGGCTGCATATAGTGCGGCAATGACTTTGCACATCTTTCCCTTATTTCATCAATTACATGATCAAGTTTTTGTAGAAGTACCACATACGCTACTATACCATTTTTCTCACTAGAGTATTCATGCACAACTACAACATTCTGCTTTACTCCAGATACCCCAGAAATGATAGCCTCTATTTCTCCGAGCTCGATTCTAAAGCCACGTAGTTTGACTTGATGATCATTTCTACCTAAAAACTCAACTTGACCAGTAGGAAGGTATCTTCCTAGATCCCCAGTCTTATATAATCTGCTACCCGAGCCTAAAGAATTTGGAAAATCTTTTATGTCCGTAAAAGAATTCGCTATAAATATCTGCGCTGTATATTCTGGTTTTTGCCAATATCCCCTCGCAAGCCCTACACCACCTATATAAATTTCCCCAGTTACCCCTACTGGTACCAATTCTAATCTTTCATCCAATATAAAGAGACTAACATTTCCAACATTTGTTCCTAATGGGATATTACGTAGCTCTATTATTTCTTCTGTAGTTAGGTTATGAGTCAAGGCTAAATCAGAGCACTCAGTTGGACCATAAGTATTCACAATTAGGCACCTGGGGTTTTTGTCTATGAATGACCTGATTTGGGGAGTTTTAATAGTCTCACCACCTAATAAAATAATCCTTAAAGACGAGAGGCTGTTGGCATTGCCCTCGTCCGATATAGCGTAAAAAGCACTTGGAGGACAATTGATAAAAGACACGAATTCTTTGTAGATGTAACTAACAATCTGCTCGACGTCAAATAACTTTTGATCAAGTAACTTAACATTAGCGCCGGAAATTAATCCACCTAAAATATTTTTTTGCGTTAAGTCAAAACCAAAAGCTGTAAAAATCAGGATATTGTCATCTGGATTGATATCAAATTTTTTTCTATACCAAGTCAGTAAATTTGCGACCCCTAGGTGCATTAAATCTGCACCTTTTGGCTTTCCAGTACTTCCAGAAGTGTATAAAATATAGATCAAGCTATGAATATTGTAATGATCTAGGTTAGAATCTTGCACATGAAATTCTATTTCTTCATCTATAAAGATAGGCTTCACCTCATCAGGCAATTGATTAGCGCAGCGACGCGTAGTTATAGCAAATGTAGCCTTCGCATCCGTCAACATATGCTCGATCCTTGCTACGGGATAAAACGTATCGATAGGCAAATAAGCCATCCCCGACTTTAAGATTGCAAGCATACTGATCACCATCTCGACGCTTCGATCCATTAAGATACCAATGGTTTCTTGTTGCGGTTCATGAGACTTGAGGCTTACCAGATATCTTGCTAATCTATTCGATCTCTTATTAAGCTCCTCATATGTAATGTGTACATCTTGAAATGTCACCGCAACCCGCTCTGAGAAGTCTTCTGCCGCTTCTTCAAAAAGTTGGTGAATTGGTTTTGATACAAAATATGAATTATCAGTAATATTCCATTGCTTTATCTTGTCTCTATCTGCTACCGCAATGCTACTAACATTATTGACATTTTTTGTAGTACTCTCTAAATCCAATTGATAGGACAGTAACTCTGCTTGAGAAAATAATCTTAGACGTTTGCCACGAATGAGATCGTGCTTTTGAATAATCTGAGTCAAAGTGAGATTCGCACGTGAGTGATCCACCAACTCAGAAAGAATGATCGATCCTTTTGAAGTAGATACTTCTATAGCGTTATCGGAAACAAATAAAATTTCACCAGGCTGTACGCGTGTATCTCTTGATACACCTATCTGATGAGATTTCACAATATAAGCATTGGAATCTATAAAAACTCTAGGTATTGCAAATTCGTTTAATCTATCTCCAAAGAAAAGTGCTCGGCAAAGCCTATTGATATTTTCTGCAGTATCATACCAATTGATTACTCCTCCATATTGGGGTTTTTGATGCTTGAAATAGAATGTCCTGCTGCGCAGGTCTTGTGTAATCCTTCGAGTATTATTTCTTTCTATAGTCCTCAATAGTTTGTCAAAGGAAGATAAGGCCAATTGAAAACATTTGAGATTCAAGCTTAAGGTTGTTTCGTCTTGGTCTATATTGCAGCTTTCTTGTTCTAAAATATCACCGCTATCTACCATTGCTTCAACTATATGCCAGCTAACTCCGTGTTTCGATTCTCCATTTAAAATAGACCAAGTTGGTGCATTAGTCCCAGCATACTTAGGTAAGAGACTATCGTGATAATTAATAGCGTATTTTCTCGCCCTCTTGATGATGTGTAATGGTATGATCTTGGGATTAGCAATGCTGAACAGATAGTCAAAATCTTTTTGTATGATTTCATCAGATGTACTGATGCTGATATTATGCTTGCGAGCCCACTCTTGCGTCTTGTTGTCGTCAGAGATGATCCCAAGAATCGCGTGCCCACACTCCAAAATCCGCTCTGCGCATGACACTAACAAGCCAGTTTCACCTATAATATAACACGAAAATTTATTCATCCTACATTCTACCTTTCGTTGTATAGGGTTTAACCAACTAACATTTCCATTGCGGACACAATTTCTCTAGCGCTGTACTTAATATCCTGTTCTGATACATTAAGGTTAGTAACAGCTCTTGCCACATACTCAGACCATTCGTATAACATGACGCCATTTTGTGCCAGTATGTTAATGAGTCGTATGGCTGGAATTTTGAGCTGACTCAGATCAATCATGACAATGTTAGTATCTACATTTGGAATATGTAAGCTTGGAATTTTAGCGTCGTTAATTAAAGAAGCTAGCAACGTAGCATTATTGTTATCATTCTCGATCCTTGTGATATTGTTGTTGATTGCATAAAGTCCGAGCTCTGCTAGCAAGCCAGACTGATGCAACCCTCCGCCAAACCACTTATTATACACTCTAGCACGCTTAATAAATTCCTCGCTTCCCAACAACATCGCCCCAAATGGTGCGCCCAACCCTTTATTCAAACTAATCATCATACTGTCTAGAACTTTGCCGAAAGAACTTAGCGTAATCCTCTCCTTTGCAAGGGCGTTAAAAATTCTTGCACCATCTAAGTGCACCTTCCAACCACACGAATGCGCAAAGAGCGATGTCTGTTCTAGTTGATCAAATGAAAATATTTTACCAGAGTGGTAGTTAATAGAATTTTCGAGACATATTAATTTAATTTTACTACCGTACATTGATTTATTACGATTGGTTAGCACTTCTTCTAAGAGATGGGATGTGATTACTCCATTTGGGGTATGTACAGTTTGTAGATGAACATTCGAAATGATAGAAGCTGCAGCAGCTTCGTAATAATTGATATGATAGCTTTGATCTATCAATACATCATCGCCTGGCACAGTATGAGTCTTAACAGCGACTTGATTGGACATCGTACCTGATACAGTAAATAACGCATCTTCAAAACCAAACATTTCAGCGCATCTATCTTCCAAAGCCCTGGTGCTAGGATCAATGTCAAAAAAAACGTCTTTGAAACTAGAACCCCTGATTGTCTCAAGCATTTGTTCAGATGGGCTAGTAACGGTATCGCTTCTCAAATCTATCATTTTGAAATATTCATTTAATTATAAAATTCCTAATCAACTTGTTGCAGTGTTGCGCAGAGGTAAAACTACCGCCACTATACCTTTCATAATGATTCACATCAATCCACACTACCCCCTAACTAAAAAGATTAAGGGTATCCGAGATAAGGATTTGAGGTTATTTTTCGGATAATACTTCTAAAATTATAGGGAATGTGAACTTCAAATTCTCGGTTAGTATAATAACACAATCCATGAATTGGCACAAAGAGCATTGTCCCACTTTTGCAAGTATGGTGATTGGTCTGATCGATCAAAAAAATGTACAGCACCACGCGTTTTCAAAAGCTCTAAATCCGAGGCTACCGTAAAATCAAGTCTGGAGCGCATCAAGTGTTTCTTTAAAAGACAAGAAATTAATTATGACAAATTTGCTATCCAGCTGATTATGTGATTATGACGATTTTTAAAAAGATCCCCAAAATGGACCTCATTTTAGATCCCACAAACTGGAAGTTCGGCAAGCAAGACATCAACTACCTAGCTCTGGCTTGCAAGGTTTGTTCCGTCACGTTTCCTTTATTTTGGTCACTTTTAGACCACCAGGGATGCTTTGATTTTGAACAGCGTAAAATCCTTTTGGAGAAATTCAAGAACACCTTCGGACTCAAGTGCATCAAGTCTTTTACGGCGGATCGTGAGTTTATCGTTCAAGAATGGCTCTGCTACCTTTGTCAAAATAACTTCTCTTTTTTATCCGCATCAAGGATAACCGATTGGTTCAATGGGGTCGTGCCAAAAAGCCACTAAAAGATTTCTTTCAACATCTGGCTATTTGTGAAGAACGGGCACTCTACAATATGATCGCAGAATATAGATCGTCGCAAAAAGGCTCAAGCAAGAATATCTGGTGATTTGCTCAAACAACCAAAATCCAGAAACAATTCTTAAAACCTACAGAAAACGCTAGGATATCAATCGCTGCTTTAAAAATATGAAAAGCCAAGGATTAAACCTGGAAAATACTCACATGACTTTTTTGGAGAGATTAAAGAAGCTTATGTCCATTGTAGCTGTAGCCATTTTAGTGGCTGGCCTTATGGGGTTAACTCAAAAATGTCCATTTAAAAAATCCGTTAAAGCAACCTTGTATTCCTTTTTTACCAGGTGGCTTAGGTTCCTTTGCCAAAATCTTCTGATTGCCAATATCATCCAAATCATAACAACTAATGTTCAAATCGCAATTAGTGAGGGGTAGTGTGACATCAATCTACAGAAATACTTAATAGACATGCAATTTAAATTTTGCGGTATTAACAAGTCCGTTTAACTTTAGTGCACTATACAATCTTGCTAAAAATATTAGATTGTTGTCATATTCTTGGAAATCTTTTGATCCAGCGCCTTCACTAAAACTCACCTGCATTTCTATTGAGTACAATGCTTCGTTATTGAGCAATATCTGACTATAAACATTCACTGCAATAGGGTACAGGATACTTCTTTTCCCTCGCCTACTCATTATATCCTCTACAATATCACTCAGAACGCTATTATCTAAAAAGTTATTTATGACGTACAGTGGACATTCGTCTGAGTCAATAAATAGGTCTTTACCCCCCCCTTCCAACGAAAGCACCATATCCATTTGTACTTTACAATGCAGTATATTGATCTTTTGAAATAATAATTGGGTGTTAGCTTCAGACCTACAATCCATTACCCTATCTTTTGATGACGTAAGTGAGTTCAATAAATTACTGTCATTTAAATTGTAGTCAGTAATTAGCTGCACATCGTATCTGAAACGCTCATCTTCGACGTATATATCTCGATCTGTAATATCTGGAATCACAAAATCAGATCTAAAACTCAATAACTCCTCATCTGATATATGAGTAAAGATATAATTTTTATATACCAAAAAACCTATTAATTTTTCCTGTTCATATTGAGCAATATCAAGCATCTTTTGCAAATCCCCACTCCTAATAATTTGCAACGTTTTAGTGCTATGGGAGTCAGTAAAACGATACATTAAAAATAGATTCTCTATAATTCTTAGTGGCTGACGAAAAACTAAATGAGAGAAACCCATTTGCTCGTCAAGACGCTCTAGCTTTGTCTTGCTTGAATTTGTCCTTTCATGCGTATTAACAAAATCATAAAAACGATTGTTTCTATCTAAGGTATTAATTATGACATTCTCAAAATTACTATATATATTAATAACCTTTAATGCATCATCAAGATGTCTAAAATGTTTGAAAAAAATATCTTTTTTCAATGGGTGCGGGTCTAAGAATATATTGTGATCGATAATACATCTATTTCCTTGTTCTAATATTCCTTCGACCTCAAGGACGTAGTTCTGATAAAGGATGTCTAGGTACACTTGGGGACAGAGATCAGATAACTTTATGGACAAAGTCTTTGATATATCTAGCAAAGCCTTGTTACCACACTTT
>Ga0194038_1000724_pt1 | contig 14424 bp, 16 predicted proteins | sample JunL226m_MetaG_FD_148630 | JGI IMG/M metagenome (GOLD analysis project Ga0194038, IMG submission 148630) | Anoxic zone freshwater microbial communities from boreal shield lake in IISD Experimental Lakes Area, Ontario, Canada - Jun2016-L227-6m | ecosystem: Environmental > Aquatic > Freshwater >... | reverse complement strand
TAGAAAGCATTCGCAATGCGATTGGGCAGTCGTTGGTATGGACTTGTAAGCCTTCGCCCTTACCAAGGTATCCAATAATGTTATCGCCCGGTATTGGATGGCAACAGGTTTGAAAATGAATCGAGTTCCCTTCACGACCGTCGACCAAGATAGCCTGGCGTTGGTGATGGCTGATTTCTTGATGGGGCGAGACCCAGTCCGCAGCACCTAAGCGCATCTGCTCACCGCCACCCTCATCATCAATTAAGATCTTTAATCGAATCGCCAGCTCTTGAGATGAGCGACGGCCTAAGGCAATATTGACGCAAGCCTCTTCACGGGTCTTGTCGCCCGTCCAATGCAGGAGTTTTTCCCAAATCTCCGACGTTAGCAATGCGGCATCCACCCCTTGTTGGCGTAAGCCATTTGCCAAAAGACGTTCGCCAAGTTGTAGTGACTCTGAATAGTGTTTAGTTTTTAAGGAGTGCCGTATAGAGGCGCGCGCTTTACCTGTGCGTACAAATGCCAGCCAGCCAGGATTAGGCTGAGAATTGGCGGAAGTCACTACTTCAATAATGTCGCCATTCTTAAGTTCACTACGCAAAGGCAATTGCAAACCATTGATCTTCACTGCTACGCAGGTATTGCCCAGGTCACTATGAATTGAATAGGCAAAGTCGAGTGCAGTAGCACCTCTTGGTAGAGCCCGAATTTGTCCTGCAGGAGTAAATACATAAACAGCATCAGGGAACAAATCAATCTTGACATGCTCCAAAAATTCTTGTGAATCACCGCTACTATCCTGTATATCGATTAACGATTGCAACCACTGATGAGCACGGTTCTGAACTTCGCTCATATCTGGCGAGCCGTCTTTATAGGCCCAGTGCGCCGCAACTCCGGCCTCTGCTACCGCATGCATCTCTGCCGTACGAATCTGAAACTCGACTGGTACGCCGGAGGGACCTAACAAAGTCGTGTGCAGTGACTGATAACCATTTAACTTCGGAATCGCGATGTAATCTTTAAATTTACCAGGCATAGGCTTATATAAAGAATGGAGTATGCCCAGCGCACGATAACACTCATCAATACTACGAACGGTCACACGGAATGCATACACATCCAAAACTTGAGAAAAGCTTAAGTGCTTGATGCGCATCTTCTGGTAAATACTAAAAAGTGTTTTTTCTCGACCCCGAAGATCAACATCTAAATTTGCTTTAGCAAACGCCATACGCGAAGCTTGCAAAATCTTCTCAATCATTTCCTTACGGTTACCACGAGCACGCTTTACGGCACCTTCAATGACACGGAAACGCATTGGCATTGAGAAACGGAAACTGAGATCTTGAAGATCGCGATAAATAATATTCAGCCCCAAGCGATGGGCAATCGGCGCGTAAATCTCAATAGTTTCGGCCGCAACCCGACGGCGCTTCTCCATTGGTACGGCATCTAAGGTCCGCATATTGTGTGTTCGGTCAGCCAACTTGACTAAGATGACTCGTACATCGCGTGCCATTGCCATGAACATCTTGCGAAAGCTTTCAGCTTGCGCTTCAGCATGGCTCTGAAATTCCAATTTATCGAGCTTAGTTAAACCCTCAACCAACTCTGCTACCTTGGTGCCGAACTTTTCAACCAGATCGCCCTTGGTGCAACCCGTATCTTCAATCACATCATGCAACAGTGCTGCCATGATGGATGGGGCATCTAAACGCCATGTAGCGCAGAGCTCAGCAACTGCAACCGGATGGGTAATGTAAGGCTCACCACTATGGCGATACTGACCTAAGTGCGCCGCATCCGAGAACTGAAATGCTTTTCGAACTTGGGTGATTTCTTCAGGCTTGAGATAAGTCAGCTTTGAGAGCAAGCCCTCAATAGAAACAACTTGATGCTTTAAAGGTAAGTTTGGCGCAGAGGTTGGACCAAACAAGTGTCGACTGGATTGGGCCAATAAACTGGCAAGAATCGATTTTTTACCGCTTTGAGTGGATGTATCTGAAGGCATGCCCAACAGATTCGCTTGCTTAATTCCAAGCGAGGTCTCATTGGGCGAGACCCCTCCTACTAATTCCGATGTTTTGGGCGTACCTAAAGGGAGCTCCACACCGGAACTCCTAAATTACAAAGGTACTTTGGTCAACATGTCACGGTCAGTTACACCAGCAGCAACTTCGCGTAATGCAACAACTGTCGCTTTATCTCTGGACTCAACACGTGGGGAGTGACCTTGAACTAATTGGCGAGCGCGATAAGTGGCAGCCAAAACCAGTTCAAAACGATTTGGGATAGTTTTCAGACAATCTTCTACAGTAATACGGGCCATGCTGGACTCACTTCAATTTAGCTTCAATACCCATAGGATAACTGATTAGACCCCGAGGCGCTTTAAAAGCGCTGGATTTCTGGCCATACTAGGCCCAGAACGCAGGCGACTTGTGGCCAAAATGTGCTTTAGGTCCACTAGAGCCTGATCAAAGGCGTCATTGACCACAATGTAATCTGCCTCATGTGCATGCAATAGCTCTACATGTGCGGCAGCTAAACGCCTCTGAATCGTCGCTTCATCGTCCTGCCCCCGTTTACGCAAACGTTCTTCTAAGGCTTCGATCGAAGGTGGAAATATAAAAATCCATTGCGCCGAAGGAATGAGTTTTCGAATTTGCTGCGCGCCCTGCCAATCAATCTCGAGCATCACATCATTACCAGCCTGCATTTGAGATTCAATCCAAGGCTTTGAAGTGCCATAAAAATGACCATGCACTTCGGCCCATTCTAAAAAGTGACCTTGATCTCTTTCGCGAACGAATTCTTCCTTGGATACAAAGCGATAATTTTTTCCGTCAACTTCACCTGGTCTTGGTGCACGGGTAGTAGTCGAAAGAGAGAGCTTTACACCTGCTTCGTCTTGCAATAATGCGTTGACTAGAGAAGATTTACCTGCCCCTGATGGAGCAACAATCATTAGCATGCTGCCTTGATAAGAAGGGGTGGGCTTTGAAATCGTCATAGGTCTATTGTAAAGATTACTCTAGGTTTTGAACTTGTTCGCGCATCTGCTCAATAAATAGCTTGAGCTCTAGGGCCGCTTGAGTACACTCTTCAGAAACGGACTTTGAACTCAGCGTATTCGCTTCACGATTTAATTCCTGCATTAGGAAATCCAAGCGCTTGCCGACGGGTCCCTTACCTACTAATGCAGAATCTACTGCCTGTAAGTGGGTCTTGAGGCGCGCAAATTCTTCAGCGATATCAATCCGCACCGCATACAACACAACCTCCTGGCGAATCCGCTCCATCAGTTCAGCGCCAGCCTTCGCTTGTTCTTGCGCAGCTAATGCTTCCGATAAACGTTCGGTAAGTTTTTCTTGGTATTGCGCCACATATTGAGGAACTTTCGGTTCAATGGTCCTCACAATGTCACGCATTTTTCCGGTAATGCTAGTTAACACATCTACTAAAGCTTTGCCTTCAGCATGGCGACTTTCCATCAACACAGCCAAGGCTGCCTTACCTGCCTCAACCGTCGCTGTAATCCAACCCTCTTCCTCACCACACGGCTCAGAAACGACACCAGGCCAACGCAGAATTTCAGCAATACTCAATTCCTGAGCTTTTGGAAAAGCATCTTGGGTTTTTTCTTGAAGGGTATAGAGTGCGTCTAAACGGTCTTTATTAATTGCCCCTAGGGAATGGGGATTGGCCTTTGCAGTACCAGCGGCGGCGCTATTAATACGCCATGCGGCTCTAAATTCGACTTTTCCTCGAGACAGGCTTTGGGTAAGCAACTCCCTCAAGGCAGGCTCAGCCCCACGGCATTCGTCAGGAAGACGAAACCCCAAATCCAGAAAGCGGCTGTTAACAGCCCTACATTCCACCTGCAGATCAGCAACTACGCCCGCTCCTAGGGAGACTTGGCGAGAAGCGCTGCCATAACCAGTCATGCTCGATATCATAGGAACATTGTAGATTGATCCCAAACCCTTAAGACTATATTTCAAGGCTAAATTCCATGAGCACCGCAAACCAAGGCAACATCACTCGCCCTAGTGGCCGCAACCCCAAACAATTGCGCGCTGTCACCATCTCTAGGGCCTTTACTAAGCATGCGGAAGGTTCCGTCTTGATTGCCTTTGGTGACACCAAGGTACTGTGCACAGCCAGTATTCTCGATAAGGTTCCACCCCATAAGAGAGGATCTGGCGAAGGATGGGTTACTGCTGAATACGGCATGCTCCCCCGCTCCACTCACACTCGCAGTGATCGTGAAGCAGCCCGTGGCAAGCAATCTGGTCGTACTCAAGAAATTCAGCGTCTGATTGGACGCGCAATGCGTAGCGTATTCAATTTAGAAATATTAGGTGAGCGGACTATTCATCTTGATTGCGATGTACTGCAAGCAGATGGCGGCACTCGTACCGCATCCATTACCGGCGCCTATGTAGCCGCTCGTGATGCAGTCAACCAACTTCTTAAAAGTGGGGCTCTGACTCAAGACCCGATCATTGATAGCGTAGCGGCTATCTCTGTTGGGATTTATCAAGGCATTCCAGTCTTAGATTTGGATTACCCAGAAGACTCTTCTTGCGATACGGATATGAACGTTGTCATGACTGGCAAAGGGGGCATGATTGAAGTCCAAGGTACTGCTGAAGGCGTGTCTTTCTCCAGGCCTGAATTAAATGCCCTTCTTGACCTCGCTGAACAAGGCATTGAAGAGCTGACGCAATTACAAATTGACTCATTGAAGTAAAGCGTCTGTAGGCTATGCAAAAACTCGTTCTCGCATCCAATAATGCTGGCAAGTTAAAAGAACTTAAGGCGCTGCTTGCGCCCCTGAACTTTGAAGTAATTCCCCAAGGTGAATTAGGCATTCCTGCTGCAGAAGAACCTCACCACACCTTCGTAGAAAACGCGCTTGCAAAGGCTCGTCATGCAAGTGCAGCGAGTGGTCTTCCAGCACTAGCCGACGACTCTGGTATTTGTGCGCATGTATTGAATGGTGACCCTGGTGTTTTGTCTGCTCGTTATGCAGGAGGGACAGCCGATGATGTCGCCAATAATCTAAAGTTGATTGAGAATTTAAGGTCGCATACAGATCGTGGTGCGCATTATGTTTGTGCGCTTGTCATGGTCAATAGCGCCAATGATCCAGAACCCTTGATTGTACAAACGCGTTGGTACGGTCAAATTGTGGATGAGGCAAAAGGTAGACATGGTTTTGGCTATGACCCCCACTTCTTCTTGCCTGAATTAGGTCTGACGGCTGCCGAGTTAGAGCCAGTAGAGAAAAATTTAATTAGCCATCGCGGCTTAGCCTTACGTGAACTTATTGGTCACTTGCAGTCCCGTGCTTAATCAACCCACCTTAACTGCATTGCCTCCCTTGGCTTTGTACATTCACTTTCCTTGGTGTGAAAAGAAGTGTCCTTATTGTGATTTCAACTCCCATCAAATTAAAGATGCAGCCGCGGGCCTAGCTAGAGGTTTCGATGAGCAGCGTTATATTAAAGCGCTGATTACAGATCTGGAAACTGAATTAGCCAACACCTGGGGACGACAAGTTCATAGCATCTTTATTGGTGGTGGTACTCCCAGCCTACTCTCTGCCGAAGGAATGGATGAGTTTCTCTCAGCAGTCCGTGCTCGAGTCAACCTAGAGCCCAATGCTGAAATCACGATGGAAGCCAATCCGGGATCGGTTGAGACAGACAAATTTGCTGGCTTTGCTAAGGCAGGAATCAACCGAGTCTCTTTAGGCATTCAGAGCTTTCAAGATGAACAACTCAAAGCGCTGGGACGGATTCATAATGGCGTAGAAGCCAAGCGTGCAGTAGAGATCGCCACTAAACACTTTAAGTCAGTCAACTTAGATCTGATGTATGGCTTACCAAACCAAAGTCTTGCAGCGGCCAAATTAGATACCGAGACTGCGTTGTCCTTCAAGACACCCCATTTATCTTTTTACAACCTAACACTTGAACCCAATACTTACTTTGCCAACTTTCCGCCGAAGTTACCCAGTGATGATGAAATCGATGCCATCTTTGAGCAAAATTTAGAGCTACTGACTCAAGCTGGCTATAAACGCTATGAAGTTTCTGCGTATGCGCAAAAAGATCATGAATGTAAACATAATCTGAACTACTGGCGCTTTGGTGACTATATTGGGATTGGTGCCGGAGCTCATGGAAAGATTTCATATCCAGGAAAGATTACGCGTCAGGTTCGCGAACGTCACCCTGAGACATATATGGCTGCGATGGAAAGCAAAGGGAATGCCTTGATTGAATCAAAAGAGATTGAAGCGAAAGATCTGCCTTTTGAATTTATGCTCAATACCCTACGCTTAACCGATGGTGTTGATACCAATACCTTTAGTGAACGCACTGGCCTGCCTTTAAGCGTGATTAGCAAAGGCTTAGACGAGGCAAGCAAAAAGGGATTATTAGATGAGAACCCCAGCATGCTCAAGGCAACCGAATTAGGTCTGCGCTATTTAAATAACCTGCAAGAAGTATTTTTGGATTGAGCTTAATTGAATTGAAAGCTTGGAATTATTTACCAGTCCAAACTGGTGGCTCGCCTTTTAAGAAAGAGGCAACGCCGTTCTTAAAATCAGCGCTACCGTAAGTTTCGCGTATGAGATCTTGGCAATCGGGGAGTTGACTCTCAATAATTCTCGCCATTGCCAGTTTGCTTGCTTTTTGAGTGATAGGCGCTAGCTTTGCTAACCGTTCTGCCAAGACATCTGCTTCTTTGCTGAGTTGATCGGCTTCATGTATTGCCAATAAGTAACCCTGCACATGTAACTCACTCGCTGGAATCATTTCGGCAAGCAGCAACATGCGCCTGACAATATTCATACCCAAGTGGGTTGCTAGCCAAGCGATATTGCCCGGATACAGGCAATTTCCGAGTGTTCGTGCAATGGGTACGCCAAATTTAGCATCGGGTGTTGCGATTCGAAAATCACAACAGGTGGCAATAGCAAGACCGCCACCAACTGCCATGCCATCAATCACCGCAATTGTGGGTATTGGCAGTGTTGCTAAGGGATTGAGATAATCGTGTATTGCCTCTTCATAGCGCACCCCATCATCCCCGTCCTTAAAGCTCGTGAATTGCGCAATATCACTTCCTGAGACAAAAGACTTTCCACCAGCTCCACGAAAAATGGCAACCCGGATGTCAGGATTTTTGGCAAGATCTTGACAAATAGTCCTCAGGCTTTCATACATGCCCACCGTCATCGCATTGCGCGCTGCCATGTGGTCGAAGCCAATGTAGGCAATCTTGCCACGGAATTCTAAGCTTACTTGCGCAACCTTACCCTCTTGATCTATTGGCGTCATAAACGAAACTTATTCAGCCTTAATATTTAAACTCTTCACCAGGCGCTGATATTTGGCTAACTCACCAGCCAAGAATAGATTAAACGCTGCAGGCGTCGCTGGGCCTTCAGGTTGCAAACCTTGAGAATCCAAAGTCTTTTTAATCTGTGGATCAGCCATGGCTGCTTTCACTGCTTGGTCAATCTTATTCACCACCGCAGGGTCCATCCCTTTTGGCCCCATGATGGAATACCAGTTAGTGACATCAAAGCCAACGATACCAACTTCATTAAATGTGGGTACGTTTGGCAAAATGGCTAAGCGTTTTGGCGTAGAGATGGCGAGCGCCTTTAATCCACCCTCTTTGATCTGCTGCAAGTTCGGGGGCAAGGTATCAAAGTTCATGGTGATTTGACCGCCAAGCAAATCAATAATCGCCTGACCACTACCCTTATAAGGCACGTGATTTAGTTGAATGCCAGCAATTTTGGCAAATAAAGCACCAGCCAAATGTTGAGTGCTACCGATGCCTGAAGAGCCATACGTCATTTGACCTGGATTAGCCTTGGCAAGTGAAATTAACTGCGCCACTGTATTTACAGGCAATGAAGCCTTAACTACCAATACATTGGGTACGTATCCCAAATAGGTAATGGGTGTGAAATCCGTAGCGGGGTTATATGGAACATTGGTTAATACAAAGGGTGCAATCGCATTGGAATTGGAATGCCCAACTAGCAAGGTGTATCCATCGGGATTCGATTTAGCAACCTGATCAGCGCCGATAGTGCCAGCAGCACCTGACTTATTTTCAATGATGACGCTTTGTCCCAAAATCTCACTCATCTTTGGAGCAAGTGCGCGAGCAACGATATCAGTGCCACCGCCAGGAGCAAAGCCGACTATTAAGCGGATCGGCTTTGTTGGATAAGCCTGTTGAGCAAAAGCAAATAGGCTTACTGAACTTAGCACTACTGCAACAAAGCTACGCAGAACTAATTGAGGCGATTTCAGCAGCATACAGTCTCCAAATATTGTTTTAATTGTGTTTGATACTATTAGACATTCATTCTATACAGATAAAAAAATCGAGACAATGACGAAAACACCTATTAATGGCTCTATTAGGCCCTTACCCCTGTCTGGTGTGCGGGTTCTAGACGTAAGCCAAGTCATGGCTGGCCCCTACTGCTGCATGCTTCTGGCTGACTTAGGTGCAGACGTTATCAAGATTGAGCCTCCAGGAACGGGTGATCAGACTCGTGGAGCCATGGGATTCAAGATGAAGGGCTCAGACAGCATGGGCTTTTTGAATATGAACCGCAATAAACGAAGTCTGACACTGAACCTCAAGACCGATGCTGGCAAGAAAGTCTTTTTCGAATTAGTGAAGACCGCCGACATACTAGTTGAAAATTATCGTCCAGGAGTCATGAAAAAGCTGGGAATCGATTACCCCTCTTTACAAGCTATTAACCCTGGATTGGTTTATGCCAGTATCTCTGGCTTTGGGCAAACTGGTCCATGGGCTGATCGCCCTGGTTTTGATCTCATGGCACAAGCGATGTCTGGCGTGATGAGTGTGACCGGTTACCCTGATGGTCCTCCAGTGAAAGCAGGTGTTCCCGTAGCTGATATTGGTTGCGCGCTCTTTGCTATTTACGGAATTTTGTCTGCCTACATTGGTAAAACCAAAACGGGTGAAGGCCAATTTATTGATGCTTCACTCTTTGACTCGGCTCTGGCATTTTCTATTTGGGATACGGCGCAGTATTGGGGTACTGGTGTTGAGCCTCACAAATTAGGGACCGCTAATCATATGAGCGCGCCCTATCAGGCCATGAAAGCTTCTGATGGTTACTTTGTCATGGGCGCTACCAACCAAAAACTCTGGAAACTACTTTGCGATAAGATTGGTCGCGCAGAATTATTTGAAGATGGGCGCTTTAAAACTAATCCACTCCGTTTAGCCAATCGCTTAGAACTGGCCGCTGAATTAGAAAAAACCTTTGTCACCAAATCTAGTCGCGAATGGGTCGATGATCTCTTGGCATCCGGCATTCCAGCGGGTCCAATCAATACTTATCCGGAAGCCTTTGATAGCGAGCATGGACGTCACCGTCAAATGCGTATGGAGATTGATCATCCTGTTGAGGGGACTGTTCCCAATATAGGCTTTGCTGTAAAGATGATGGGTACGCCGCAACAGGTACGTAAGCACCCTCCTCTATTGGGAGAGCATACCAGCGAAGTACTGGCAGAGCTTGGCATTACCGGTGACGAACTGAAAGCGCTTGAGGCTGGTGGAGCATTTGCACCTTAGGGGGATCTATTTGACCCTAGGTGGAAGCTCAAACCCATTCCATTGTTGACTATCACTTCATAGCTCAAATTAATCCAGTCATTACTGGGTCAAACCAGGTAAAGCTCCAGTCAGTACTAATATGAAAACATAAAGTGTTGCTGCCAATACAAGGATCGCAACTAGATACTGCGGATAACGAATCCCCTGAGCAGATAAACCTAACTTTCTACCTGTAATCATGGACCGAACGAGATTCTGCTTTTGCACCAAACTCATGAAGAGCGCTGCTGCAATATGAAGCACCACTAAACCTAATGCAAGACTGGCTACGGCATCATGAATATTGGACGCGAGATCTCCAAAAGTTTCTTTTACTGTGAGATATCCAGTGAAACCAATGAGAAGCATCAGTAGCATTAATGCCATCATTACTAGACCACCTGCTGGATTATGGCCTAGATCCTCATGAGTATGTCCACGCAACATGGCCATAAAATGTTCCACGATGGCTTTTGGACCTTTAAGAAACTGACTAAAACGCGCGTACTTTGTTCCAACAATCCCCCAGAACAAACGCACTATCACTAAGAAACAAGCGGTATAGCCAAACGCATAGTGAATCATCTGCAATCGCTCGCTCTCAGCAGTCAACCAAGAGCCTACGAAACACAGCACCAAAAGCCAATGAAACACCCTCACTGGCATATCCCACACCAAAATAGATTGCTGTTTTGATTGATCTAGTGGCTTATTCATTTGGCAGGAATCTTAATATTGTTTTCACTAAAGTTTCCCTTGACTGCATCGGTGTGACAGGCTCCACAATTGGCTGCACTTTTCACGCCAGCTCGCTTCCATACATCCGCACGGACTTCATCATGCTTCCGAATAAACCAAGAAGTTTTCGTAATTCGATTTTCAGGGGCTAGCTCGGAATACTTTTGACGGGTGGCGGCATTCTTCATGAGCCATTGGGTAATTTCTGTTTGCGTTTTGGGATCTACGCTAGCGTCCGTTCCAAAATGTTTTCCTAAATTAGCCATGACATTTTCCCAGCTCTTGGCACTTAATAGACCTGGGGGGTAAGCCATGTGACAACTTGCGCACTCAGCTTCATAAGAAGCAGGAGCATTTACAGGCATCGACATATTTGCACCAAAACTTGGGCTAGCTACTAGGAAAGTGCCTAAGACAACGATCAATTGATTTAATTTCATTGGGTCTATTTCACCGTCATAAGCCAAGACAGCACGTCGGCTTTTTCTTGGGCAGTGCATTCTCTTCCAAGCACATCATTGCAATTGCGCTTGAACCATTTTTCTACTTTGGCATCATCACTAAATCTAGCTGGATTAGCTGAGGGAGCAAGAGGCTTAATTACTTTGCCAGTGACGATATGCTTTGTATCGTGATTGGGTGGATTCTCATGACAAGAAGCACAGCTCCACTCTTTCCCATGCTTGCTATTAAAAAACTGCTCGCCTCGCGCTGGGGATGCCTTGCCAGATTGAGCTTCATAGCTTTTCAACAATTCCGTTGGAGTTGCTGCAGTTGCAATGCCCATAACAGAAAAGGCGAAGATTACTAGTACTGTTTTAATCAAATCAAATCCTTATTAGTCCAGATGCATTCAGTATGCATCTTTAAGATGCCATAAATAGGACCAGACTCCGTTATCGATGGCTTTTTAGTGATCTACATCAAGAACTAGAGCCATTACAATTGTCGTAACCAATTTATTCTGAATCTATGCGCGTACTCAAAATCCTCATTTGTCTTGCTATTTCGCTTGCAGTTCTGGGCTGCTCTTCTTTAGAGCGTAAATCTGCCGTACCAGCACAAGCCTTAAGCAAGGCCCAAATCGCCGGCTTGCCGAGTGTGCGCTATGCCATCTCGACTCAAGCTGGGGTTGATGCAATGGTTGATGACCTTGCCAAGCTAGAAGCAGCAAGAGGTAAAAAGGCTTTCGACGGAGATGCCAATTACTTGGCACTTTCTGGTGGCGGTGATGATGGTGCCTTTGGTGCCGGTCTTTTAGTAGGCTGGTCAAAGCAAGGATCTAGACCCAATTTCAATCTCGTCACCGGAATCAGCACAGGTGCGCTGATTGCGCCTTTTGCTTATCTCGGTAAAGACTACGATCTAAGCTTGCAACAGGTGTATACCAAGATTCAACCAAGAGATATCTTTATTGAACGTGGCATATTATCCGGAATTCTGAGTGATGGCTTGGCTGACTCCACTCCACTGTATCAATTAATCTCGCAATATGTAGATGAATCTTTTCTCAAGAAGATTGCCTATGAATACAATACCAACGGGCGTTGGCTGCTGATTGGGACAACCAATATTGATGCTGGCCTCCCTGTAATTTGGAATATGGGTCGCATTGCAAGCGTAGGTACACCAGAGGCATTGGAATTATTTCGGCGCATTATGCTGGCCTCTGCTTCCATCCCTGGCGCCTTCTCACCTGTCATGTTTGATTTTCTAATTGATGGTCAAGTATTCCAAGAAATGCACGTGGATGGGGGCGCTAGCACACAAGTGTTCTTATATCCCTCGTCTGCTGTTAGCAAAGCAGATGCATTAGGCCTTAATCGTCGCACGAATCGGCAAGCCTATATTATTCGCAACTCTCGCCTTGATCCCCGTTGGAGTGAAACTGAACGACGCACACTCAGCGTTGCCAGTAGAGCAATTTCTCAATTGATTCAGACTCAAGGAATTGGCGATCTCTATCGTATTTATGCCTTAGCCAAATTGGATAATGTGGGCTTTAACTTAGCGTATATAGGCTCTGACTTTAATGAGCCTCACAATGAAGAGTTCGATACCAAGTATATGAATGCCCTATTCCAATACGGCTATCAGCATGCGATCAATGGCTACCCGTGGAGCAAACATCCCCCCGGTTTTCAGGGGGCTTTTGATGTAGATAGTGAGAAAATGAGAATTCAGAAGATCGCTAAGTAATCCCGGTAACTCTTTAATAACGGGTTCAAGTTAAGGAGCAACCCATTGCTTCTGGAGTATTCGTCTTACCATAGGCTCGAAGGTAGCTAAAGGCTCACTTTGGTAATTGGGATCGAAAGAGATTTCATCATACTTGGCGCAAAATTCAACGGTTTGCTCGTATGCAGGATCTGATTTGTATTGGTCACGTGCATTAGGATCTAAACCAATCTTATCGCCATAAAAATAAGTCTGAAATAATCCATGCTGGACTAACATCCAATAATTATTTCGAGAGATAAAAGGATGCAGAATAGAAGCAATCACTTCGCCATGATTAAAGGGTGCTAAAGGTTCAGCAATATCGTGGAATAAAGTCACCACAACATATTCTTCATCACGGTTATCACGTAAGGCTCTAGTTGCCGCCTGTAAGCAGTGATCCTTACGAGTAATGTTATAGGCCGTATCTTTGGCTAGGGCATCCAATAAACCAAATAGCTTATCTGGAAGCTTAGCCAGAGTACGCTCATGGACTTCTTTCATCACCTCAAAATCAGCTGCAGTACCCTGATCCATCCTTGCAAAATGCATTTTTTCCATCAGAAATCCCAAAAATAAATAAATTGAACGGCTAACTGACTAGCTCAAACTACAGTCAAATTTACGAAGCGTTGGCCTTGAATGAAACTATAGCATCTGGGGCCAAGATGACATAAGCACGTCTCCATGGATCATTACCGATTAATTTCCACGAATGGCCGGTACCAGTAGTATCTTCAGCCAATAAAATATCACCTGGATTAATGATAAAGTGTTCATTATTACGGGTGACAAAATCAAGGGTGCCCATTAATGTAATCACCAGCTGCCTAGCGGGAGCGGAATGCCACTCAAATAAACCCGCAGAGCCCGTTTCTTGCAATGAAATCGTTTGAGCAGAAAATTTTGAGGACAATACGTCGCCCCGATCATTTTTTAAATTAAGATCAATGACGCCGTCTTCAAAATATGAATTATTGTCTTTGCCTGTCCAAAGTCGTACGCATCGAATCACTTATTTATATCCTCATTTACGCATTTACTCAAAACAGATTAAAACAGACAGCCCGTTCAATCACAAGGATATCGCACTATGACACTTCTCTCCCTAGCCCAAGCCAACCTGATTGCTGATAAAGCTCTAGAGAAAGCACACTCCTCTGGTTTTCAGCCTCAAACTGTGGTCGTTCTAGATGCTGGCGGTCATATTAAAGTCATTAAACGCTCTGATGGGGCAAGCCTTCTTCGGCCTGAAATTGCTTTTGGCAAAGCTTGGGGCGTTTTGGGAATGGGTTTCGGTGGACGTGATCTAGCAAAACGCTGTGAAGCATCACCGGCTTTTTTTACCGCATTAAATGCCGTATCTGGTGGTCGAATGGTTCCCGTGGCAGGCGGGGTGTTAATCAAAAATGACCAGAATGAAATTATTGGCTCGATTGGTATCAGTGGGGATGATTCTGACAACGATGAAATTTGCGCGATGGCAGGAGTATCGGCAGCCGGTTTAATTCCCGATACTGGTGCATAACAGGAACTCAATAGAAAAAGGGGCGGATGAGCCCACAGCTCCACCAGTTACACCAGTGAGTAATCTTCCCGCAGTACAGGGTACTTTTAAGAGTAATGTGGGGACTACTGGGGACAAGAAGTGATCTTAAATAGATCTTATCTGAAGGTCTCTAACCGACCTTGATTTCAACCCGTCGATGCAACACACTATCAACTGCATGAGCGCAAGGAGTGTTGCCCATGAAACAACGACCTCGAATCTATTACACAGCTACCCAGAAGGATTTAATG
>Ga0194038_1000723_pt1 | contig 14432 bp, 8 predicted proteins | sample JunL226m_MetaG_FD_148630 | JGI IMG/M metagenome (GOLD analysis project Ga0194038, IMG submission 148630) | Anoxic zone freshwater microbial communities from boreal shield lake in IISD Experimental Lakes Area, Ontario, Canada - Jun2016-L227-6m | ecosystem: Environmental > Aquatic > Freshwater >... | reverse complement strand
GCGCTGGAATATTGCGCCCCGCCACGTAGTACTCGGCTGCGTCAGAGGTGCGACCATAGATGCCGATGGCCGCGTACAGGCTGACCGTGGCGATCAGAAACGTGGCTCCAACCCAGGATTTCTTCAAACCCCACTTCTCTGCCAATGCCAGTGCCGCCAGGAACAACAACAGACAAACGACGTAGAGCGCAAATTTGCGATGCAGTCGACGCTTGTAGGCCTCGTACTGCGGGTCGGCGCCTGAACTGCCAGCCTCCTCGCGCCGGTTGGCCAGCGACGCAAAGACCGCCACGATGGCGATAAAGACAAAGACGCCGCCTTGCGCTGCAAACCAGTAACCCAGTGGCCAACCGTTGACGATCATCTGCAGATCATTGGCGAAGAACACGACGCCAAAAGACGCTGCGAACCAGATTGCCAGAAGCCCGCCTTGCAGACGAAAACCGGCCACCATAGCTACTGCGCAGCCAGCTTTTTCCAAGTCGTGATTACAGAGTCCGGATTAAGCGAGATGGAAGAAATCCCTTCTGCCGTCAACCACTCGGCAAAATCCGGGTGGTCGCTCGGGCCCTGGCCACAGATGCCGATGTACTTGCCTTCCGACTTGCAGGCGGAAATTGCCATCTTTATGAGAGCCGTGACCGCCGGGTCGCGCTCATCAAAATCTGCCGCCAGCAACTCCAGACCTGAATCCCGGTCCAGCCCAAGGGTGAGCTGGGTCAGATCGTTGGAGCCGATCGAAAATCCGTCGAAGTACTGCAGGAACTCATTGGCCAGGATGGCATTGCTGGGTATCTCGCACATCATGATGATGCGCAAACCGTTTTCGCCACGCTTGAGGCCCTGTGCAGCCATCAGTTCTGTGACCTTTTTGGCCTGCTTCACGGTGCGGACAAAGGGCACCATGATCTCGACATTGGTCAATCCCATGTCTTGCCGGACGCGTTTGAGCGCCTCGCACTCCATGGCAAACGCGGCACCAAAATCAGCGCTGACGTAACGCGCAGCGCCCCGGAAACCCAGCATGGGGTTCTCTTCCTCAGGCTCGTAGCGACTGCCACCTACCAACTTGCGGTACTCATTGCTCTTGAAGTCGGAAAGTCGAACGATTACCGGCTTGGGCCAGAACGCCGCGCCAATCGTCGCCACGCCCTCGGCCACCCGGTCAACGTAAAAAGCACGCGGTGAAGCATGACCCCGAGCGACCGATTCAACAGCCTTCTTCAGGTCGGCATCAATATTCGGGTAGTCCAGAATCGCCTTCGGATGCACGCCGATATTGTTGTTGATGATGAATTCAAGACGCGCCAGGCCGACGCCTGCATTGGGCAACTGGCAAAAATCAAACGCCAACTGTGGATTGCCGACATTCATCATGATCTTGACACCAATCTCGGGCATCACACCACGCTGCACTTCAGTTACTTCGGTCTCCAGCAAGCCGTCGTAAATAAAACCGGTGTCGCCCTCGGCGCAACTCACCGTGACCAACATGCCTTCCTTGAGAACATCGGTCGCGTGGCCACAGCCGACGACCGCCGGGATCCCCAGTTCGCGCGCAATGATGGCGGCGTGGCAGGTCCGTCCGCCGCGGTTGGTCACAATCGCCGCGGCTCGCTTCATCACGGGTTCCCAATTGGGATCTGTCATGTCGGTCACCAACACATCACCGACCTGGACCTTGTCCATCTCGCTGATGTTATGCACGATGCGAACCGGGCCCGTGCCAATCTTCTGGCCGATGGCACGCCCCTCCACGATCACTGCGCTCTTGCCCTTGAGCTTGTAGCGGTATTCGAGCTTGCCGGCCGCCTGGCTTTTTACCGTCTCCGGACGTGCCTGCAAAATGTAGAGTTCACCATCGATGCCGTCTTTGCCCCACTCAATGTCCATGGCGCGGCCATAGTGTTGCTCGATCACCAAAGCGTAATGTGCCAGCTTCTCAACCTCTGCGTCGGTCAGTGAATAGCGATTGCGCTGCTCGGTCGGAACATCAACGGTTTTTACAAGCTCGCCACTGGCGGCCTTTTCTTCCGCTGTCGTGAATCGCATCTGGATCAGTTTGGAGCCCAGAGAGCGACTGATGACAGCGCGCTTGCCGGCCTTGAGCATGGGCTTGTGGACATAAAACTCGTCCGGATTCACAGCGCCCTGCACCACGGTTTCGCCCAGGCCGTAACTCGACGTGATGAAGACCACGTCGGTAAAGCCTGATTCCGTATCGATGGTGAACATGACGCCCGCTGCGCCAATATCGGAGCGCACCATGCGCTGGACTCCGGCACTCAGAGCCACATGCTCGTGGGCAAAGCCCTTGTGCACGCGGTAGCTGATGGCACGATCGTTGTAAAGCGAGGCAAACACTTCCCTTATCTTGTGCAGTACGGCGTCAATACCGGTGACATTCAGGAAGGTCTCCTGTTGACCGGCAAACGATGCGTCCGGCAAATCCTCCGCCGTCGCTGAGGAACGCACGGCAAACGAGGCCTGTGGGCTACCCGCGCTGAGTTCAAGAAAAGCCGCACGAATCGCCTGTTCCAGATCAGCCGGAAACGGCTGCACCTCAACCAAGGCACGGATTTCCGCCCCGACTTTTGCCAACTCGCGCACATCCTCAGTGTCCAAGGCTCCCAGTAGCTGATTGATCCTGCCAACCAGATCTCCATGCGCCAGAAAGCGGCGAAAGGCGTGGGCGGTGGTGGCAAAACCGGTAGGTACGCGCACACCAGAGGGCAGGTTCGAAATCATTTCGCCGAGGCTGGCGTTCTTGCCGCCAACCGAATCGACGTCCGACATCCTCAGGTTTTCAAACGGAACGACCAGTGCGGCCGGGTCAAACAGTGCAGACATGAAAAAGCTCCAGAAGTTAAAAACGGTTCCAGGGGCCGGGCCATGCGCTCCGGGACGCCTGCGATGCCCATGCAGACAGCTTTGCGTTGTCGTTGTTCCGCTGAATCGGTGCTGAGCATGAAAAATTTGGGGTGCTTGCCTGTCATTGTAGGTGGCCGGACGGTCCACAATGTGGCTGTTTCCTGCAAAATGTTACAGCTCTGTGAAGTCCCCTACTCACCATGCCCAATCGAACCGTATTCTTTGTTTCTGACGGTACCGGAATCACCGCCGAGACCTTCGGCACCGCGATCCTTGCGCAGTTTGAAACCAGATTTCGGTACCAGCGGCTACCTTTTGTTGACTCCATCGACATGGCGCTGCGTGCCGTCAATGAAATCAATCATGCCGGACTGATCGACGGCAACAAACCCATTGTCTTTACCACCCTGGTCAACGCTGAAGTGCTCAAAGTCATTACCGATGGCTGTCAGGGGCTGCTGCTTGATATGTTTGGCACCTTCATCATGCCGCTTGAAGCTGAGCTGAATCTCAAGTCGAGCCACCATGTTGGCCGCTTCAGTGACGCCAGCAAGAGCAAGGAATACCAGGCGCGCATCGAAGCCATCAACTTTTCACTGGCTCATGACGACGGGCAATCGCACCGTGACCTGGCAGAATCCGACGTCATTCTGGTCGGCGTCAGCCGCAGCGGCAAGACACCGACCTCACTCTACCTGGCGATGCAGTACGGGCTCAAGGCGTCCAACTACCCCCTGATCCCGGAAGACTTTGAGCGCCGCCATTTGCCACCAGCCCTGCTGCAGCACCAAAGCAAGCTTTTTGGCCTGACGATTCAACCCAAACGCCTGAGCGAGATCCGTAACGAGCGCCGACCCAATTCCAAGTACGCATCGCTGGAGAACTGTCTGATCGAAGTCGCCGAAGCCGAAGCCATGATGCGCCGCTCTGGCATCCGGTGGCTCTCAACCACCACCAAATCGATCGAAGAAATCGCCACCATCATCCTGCAGGAAATCATGCCCGAGCGGCTCGGCTATTGACACTCTCCCTCACATGGCCAGAGCGGCAATCCCGGCGCGGGCAACCTGCGCATCTTCGCTGGATTTGACACCGCTCACGCCAATGGCGCCCAGGCACTGGCCACTTTTCATGACCGGGACCCCGCCTTCGAGCATGCCGTGTATCACCGGCGCGCTCAGGAACGAGGTACGTCCACCGTTGATCACATCCTCATAGACTTTGCTTTCGCGCCGACCCAGCGCCGCCGTGTGCGCCTTGGCCGGGGCGATATGTGCCGATATGGCAGGCGCACCGTCAAGCCGGCGCAAGCCAAGCAAGTGCCCGCCATCATCAACAATCGCAATGGTTACAGCCCAGTTGTTTTTCAGCGCTTCGTCTTGCGCCGCGGCCAGCATGGCATTGACGTCGGAGAGTTCGAGATAGGATTTTTGATTCATGACCAGCCTTTATTGCAGGAAAAAGGCAAGCATATCTTGATTCCCATAGAATGCGCACCATCTTCAGCCTGCAAAGCGAGGATACTTTGCCGGACAGTTCGCGTGTGCCAGACGGCATGCCTTGTTCGCCAATGACTTTAGGAGTTTTGACCATGACTGACAACGTTCAATCGATCGACCGCAGCTACGGCCTGGGTTCCGCCACCGAGCAGCGCAACAAGGTGCTGCGCAACACGTACTGGCTTCTGGCCTTGAGCCTGATACCCACCGTGCTGGGTGCCTGGCTGGGCGTAGCCACTGGCATGACACGCTCTATGGGCGGTGGCATGGGCTTGATCGTCTTTTTGGGCGGAGCTTTCGGATTCATGTACGCGATCGAAAAGACCAAGAATTCGGCCATGGGTGTGCCGGTGCTGCTGGGCTTCACCTTCTTCATGGGCTTGATGCTCTCGCGCATGATCGCCATGGTGCTTGGTTTCAAGAACGGCCCCGATCTGATCATGACGGCCTTTGGCGGCACCGCCGGTGTGTTCTTTGTCATGGCCAGCCTGTCGAGCGTCATCAAGCGTGACCTCAGCGGCATGGGCAAGTGGCTGTTCGTTGGCGCCATCGCACTGATGATTGGCGGCATCATCAACATATTTGTCGGCTCCAGCGCCGGCATGATGGTGATCTCGGTGCTGGCGATCGGCATTTTCAGCGCCTACATGCTGTATGACCTGAAGCAAATCGTTGACGGCGGTGAAACCAACTACATCAGCGCCACCCTGGCACTCTACCTGGACATCATCAATGTGTTCCAGAGCCTGCTAGCCCTTCTTGGCATCTTTGGCGGCGAGCGCGACTGAAATTTGCGGCAACGCCGCTGCAAAAAAAGAAGGCCCTGCGGGGCCTTTCTTTTTTTTTGCCAGGTCTGCGACCGAGTATCGTCATGAATCGGCACGAGCGGGGCGGATGCCGGGCGCTCATACGCTTCGCTTTTTGAAATCGCGCCCAACATCCACCCCACTCCCTCCTGGTGTTGCTGCTTGAACTTACTGGAATGACCGTTGAGACCGTGGTGCGAACTACCGTTTCAGACACAAAGCGGCTGTAGCATTTGGCAATCTGTCTCCTAGATAGCAGACGTTGATACCAGTCGCGTCTGGGCTCAGAGAGGGTTGCCTTTGGTCGTCTATTGAACGAGTTAGGTCACAAAACGGCGGTTTGCGCCAAAATCATTGCAGTGGCTTTAAGCCTTTGAAAAACTTCATTGCTCCGTTTAATGATCCCCGGGTTCCAGGCGAACTCGGGAAAATAACGATGTCAAATATTCCGTCACCATCAAAATCCGCAACTTCCGCCTTCATCTGATTCACCAGCACGTCAGCCTTGAACGTTGCATAGTCTTCGATAGGAAATCGTCTAAATGTCCCATCCTTCTGATTGATATAGATATTTGGTGAGGCATTGCTAGGATTGGCCAATGTTCCACCATCTGGTATTGGCTTTACAACTATATCGTCATATCCATCAGCATTTACATCAAAGCACTCAAGCCCATAGTTAAACCGCACCATGTCTTCATCAACAATTATAGGATCGCTTGACACAATTTTGCCATCAGCAAATTTATATCCTATTAGTTTCGCTGTGTGCCCAAAATCGTCGTTGCCATCGTGCAGTGTTTTGCCGGGTGTATAGTTCCTTATAGAATCAAACGCCATCCTCATAATCACTGACTCTGGCTCATTTGGCGAGATGCGAATTTTGCACGAGGCATCGACACCACCTGTGCCACTTTGAATACCAGCAACAGTTATTCCGTTCCAATCAAATATATCCAACATCTTACTAGCCCCGCCCCAGTCAACATAATTCTCGACACCAATAAGTTTCACAGATGCAGCAATATCATTAGTCTTAGACCATATGCCATTCTTGTCCATCAGATAACCTTCGACCGACATAAAGGAAGATCCTCTCTGTATTAATTGAGTGCTTACGTTATTTGGGCTAGTATTCAAGAATTGAAATGTCACTGGGCTGATATGTGGCACCACCCTGGCTGCACGCTTCAACATTGCACCATTTTGCCAAACAAACTCATAATTAGTTGGGTCAGTGAGGAAGCCTCCTCCATACCCATTGCCGGTCACGAAAGTTACAGCATCCGTATCGATGCCAAACCCCACACTGTGATACCACGAGTATTGGCCGAACCTGACAATCCTATACTTTCCATTTGGTTGTGAGACTAAACCCACCAGCTGAGCATCCATATAGGATCCGACCGTATAGCTCCTTCCATCTTCCTGGTTTGCAGAATAAAACAAATCCAGTCTTCCATCGCCGTTAATATCAACCTTTACAACTGCGTGATCTACACATCCCCCTAAGTCATTTGCGCCATCGAGTAGATCTGCTGTTGAATCGACGAATTTCTGATTAACCAGTTCAAAAATGAATACTTGATTCTTGCACGGATCCATTGCCAGACCACCAGATTCATCTTTCATCTTTTGCGCGACCAGAACTAACTCCTTCCTTCCGTCGCCTCTCATGTCAATTGCAGCGGATCCGGCCACTATAGCTGTAGACGGGGAAGATAGGCTGAGGTCGTAAAAGTTGTAAATGTAGGTGGGGTCAGAAAATGCATTTGGCACTTCTGCAAAGTAAGCACTTGTCAGCGGCTCGTTCAAAATACTAGTTGTTCCATTTGGAAATGTCAAAATAGTGGACTTCGTTTTGTTGTCACCTGAGTAATTCACAGATTCGCTTGATGCCCTATTAACGACAGTAGTGCCGTCACTATACTTAACCGTTTCCACCCTGCCAGAGTAACTATGGGAAACTATGGACGTACCATCAACATTAACCCAAATTCCTTTGTTCTTCCCAATCAGTGTGGTTTGCGGTAGAAAACTTGCATAACCTTTACTTGCGATGTAAGTATCAAGGGTTCCTGCTGTGTCCAGACTGGGAGCGTAGAAATACCATCTTGACGAAGCACCATCCCAATTCCACAGCGAATTCATGATTAACCCTTGCGGATTCATATTCAAGTCCGACACGAAGTCGCGCGGTGAAGCATCCGCCCAATGCGACACCAAATTCCAACCGGCTACTAGTGTTGGCGTCCAGCAGCAGTCATAGTCAATATTTCGCGTAAACGCCTTCTTCGCATTGACCCAATAGCCTTCACAATTTCCAATGAGCGTAAGTACACCATAACCGTTGCTGGCGGCATACACTTGAAGTTCGGTTGAACTCAGTGAAGGTGCATAGAATAGCCAAAATGCATCTTTAGCATTCCACTTCCAAACAGAATTCACTAGATCGGGGTCACCAAACGTCGTTGCTGAAGTAACTTCTATCGTTCGGTTAGTGCAATTACCAAGCAAATTCCAACCTTGTCGAATATCAAGCGCATAGGTTTCTGTAGCTCGCGCTGCAATAGTGGATACGCTCCCAACCATCACAACCGTTGCGATCTTCAGCGCAAGTCTAGTCAGGGTGATAATCAAATCTGGCATCTGGTAAGTGTCTTTTGGGATGGTGATGGACTTTTGACATCCCCTTTTGAATATCCCAGCGACTAACGCCCCGGCGTCGGTGGTGGATCAAAGGTTGCTGGGGTGCCCGCACCATTTTTGGAACTGGACTCACCACCCCCACAAGCCAGCAGCATCACAGAAGCGATAACAATTGCAAGAAGTTTCATCTGGATTTACCACCCATACGCCAAACCGGTCTCCGCCAAGCCAACCAGTCCGACATGGGTCTGATTAGTGCTTGACTCGGCCAGATGCCACAAGAAATTTCCCTGAGTGGCAAAGCTGGTTTCGCTGTCCATTGCAGCTACCGCTGTGTTCAGCGTCGCCCCATCAGGTACCACCCCATTGACGTTGGTCAGCAGGTAAGTGGCGATGTCGGTGTTGGTCGGTGTTCCTTTACCGGTGAGGATGTCCCAGATCGGTAGTCGCATCACCGCACCCGATAGGGTTTGTAGGCTGTAGCCCTGATCGAAGAGGTCAATGGCTGCACCAAGCAAGGGTTGCTTGGTGGCGTCAAAGACCAGTCTGCCGGGTAGAACAGCGCCCAGAAGCAGCGTGGTTTGTCCGGCGGGTTGAGTGGCGCCAACATCTAGTGCGATGCCGCCATCTGTGAATTTGAGTCGCTCTATGTTGCGAAGGGCATCTGAACCAAGAGCACTATTGCCTAGATTGAAACCGGTGCTGGTCTTTGTCAGTGAGTAATCGGCACGAGCTCCGCTGTAAACCGCTGTGTCGAGACCCGCGCCACCGTCTATTGCCGTTCGAGACACACCGTTCTTGTCAAATATGGTGTCATTGCCCGCAAATGTAGTGATTGACGACTCAGCAAGACGATCAGCCATTACGATATTGGTGGTAGTAGCGTCTGTAGGATTTACGTTAACTGAATAACTGTTTAGATGTACTTCCCCTTTGCCGTCCGTTATCAGTGTGCCGAAGTTTACGTAGTCGAGATAACTCGATGCAGAAATAAGACCACGACCTTCCAAATATGTCAGAAATTGAGCCAGGTCCAGATTACCTATACCAACCTGCGAATCGATACTAAAAAATGGATAATAGCTGACCCCGCTTGCACTCGGATAGCTCGCAAATGAATAGCCATGACCGCCAATTGTTACATTCTCAGTTCCGGCCCAATTAGTTAGCCCTCCCCATTTATCCAAATAGATCCACAGGTCAGCTTGACTCGGACCTCCATTGGAGCTGGTTGGGTTCGCCATACTTGATATATGACACTGGAACCCCAATGTCCCGCCACCAGTGCCGCTACTGGCGCCACTTGCGGTGTGATACAGAAAGACGTTCCAATCAATTGGTATGGAGGTAATGCTGCCAATCGGTGTAGGCATTGTTGCAATGATGTCGGGGTACGCCTTTTGAATGTTGGATCCGTCAGTCAGGTGATTTCCCCAATCCCAAGTCCATTTGGCGGCTACTGTGTTGTTGCCTAAGTAGGTTGCGCCAACGCTCTGCGACCAGTCCGTTAGCAAACCTGCGTTCCAACTATTATTGCTAATTCCCCAGCTTGAATTCGCCGACTGAGAGAGTGCACTATAGGATCCAGCGGTGTTGTCAAGATTTATCCCGTCAATAGTCGCATTGCTGGGCATCGCCAAAGTGACAAAGTCGTATGAGCTATTCCCAGCGTAACTATCTCCGATGAAATCATGCACCGCACCAGCGGTAATCTTAACAGTGAAGTTTGTGTTGTAAGGTAGATTAGTGGCGACAGTAACAGTAGCGCCAGAGACGGAGATATTGCTAATAACAGCCACTCCATTGCCATCGACAAGCAGAATACTGCCTGCGGGGCCAAGATCAACTACGGCGCTAAATGTAATGGCGATATTGCTGGCAATGCCACTTGCTGTGATTGTATTGAAATTCTTAATTGAGACGATCGTCGGAGACGCAGATGTCGGGATACTCGGAGGCACATCAGTAATGGGCGCTGGAATAAGGCCATCACTCATTTGGAGTCCAATGATTCATTGCTCGTATCCATGGATAGATGCCCCAATTTTTGCAGCAGACATCTCATACCAATCGGAAGCGATGATGCTTTCATTGCTATTGAACTGTAAGTACGACCGGTTCACTTTTTATGCTGCCTAACGAGTTTGAGACAGTCACTCCAAAGATCGAACCACTATCACTCAAACTTGTTGCGGAAAGTGTGTACGTCGAATTCGTTGCTCCGACAATATTCGTGCCATTGCGCTGCCATTGATAAGTCAATGTTCCAGAGCCATGACCAATTACAGTAAACGTCGCCGACTCGCCTGCATTGGCCCGTATCGGCCAAGGTTGATACGAGATTGACGCCGACACAAGACCCCCAAAAACGTTGGGAGGACTGCCACTGGCACACCCGACGAAGTTACAACCCACTTGAGTTGCTGAGGACATTTCACTAGCGCCTGGCGCCGATGTTCCATTATTTGTTACAGTGCACGCTGACTGCCCCCACTGTGTAACAGGGACGAGTACGTAATTGTCCGACACTCGCGTGCTGCCGCAATTCTTTACATCTAAAATTAAAATAAAACTCTTTTCTCCAACGTCAATAACAGAGTTATTATGGATGTTATTGTTATTCGGTGGTGACATTAAAGTCGGAATATATGGCGGCGGGGATCCATTTACCATAATGCTGTACATCTGGTTATTCCACATTACGTTTTGATCAACTTCCCACCCGCCGGCACCTCCATCGAAATAGAAACTTGCAAGCGTTAACCCACCAAGAGTATAGGATTGGCTTGGATACAAAGGTTGAATATCATGTGCCCAGTTATGATGAATTCTTGAGTCACTTAAGGTGCTCTTTGCCGCTTGTCCATTAACCCAAGCAGCCCCGATATAAAAAGCTCCGCCATCGCTCGATAGCATCATTACTTGATAGATATTATTATGACCAATATCTATATTATTGGTGGTCGTAATATCTATGGTCATTATTGCTCTGTTGCCACTGGCGTAGATAGTATTGTTTTGAATCTTATGCCCTGTTCCTTGAAGTGCGACGCCTCCAAAAAATTTGCCCATATAGGCGACGTGATGAATCAGGTTATTCCGAACAATGTTGTTTTTCCCCATTAACGCTACGCCATTGCCAGCACTATACGAAATCGTGCTATCACTCAGTACGTTGCCTGACCCATTAACGATGATTCCGCTGTCGTTGACGTGGGCCCCTTCCCAAGAACCTGGTGAACCTGATATGTTAGGTATGCGTGTGTAATGAGAAACGTATGTTGCGTTGATGCCAGATATCAGGTTATTCGTGCTTGATACATCTGAATTGATTGTGCAAGCAAAGAGATTAAGATTGCCAATGACAACATTGGATCTCCCGCCGAGGTCAATGCAGTACTCACGCTGTTTCGCTCTAACATTAAGCGTGCCGGGGTTTACTCCGCCTGGCGCCCAAAAATAGAGCGTCTTCGCACTATTGTCGTAGAACCATTCCCGTTGCGTGTCCAGAGCTACTAAAGTGCCGAACAGGTAATAATATCCCTCAGGCATTGGCTCTATGTATGGCGCCATAGAGAGGTCGCCGTCCAAGTTGAATGCAAGCCGTCCATTTTGTGACGCAGTGATTTCTCCGGTTAGTGGCTCCCACGGGTCGATGCCGCTCCAGATATTAATTTTCGCCCCGGTCCAATTGCCGCTTGGTATATTTGAATCGACAATCTGTGTTGCTGTCGTTCCTGCCTTTGCTGTAGCCCAATTAACATGCAACAGATCGTATCCATTTGGCCACCTCGCCTCAGTCATCATTTGCTGCCCTATGAATACTTGATTTGTGTCACCACTGCTCATCTGGGCACTGGCCTTGTAGATTGAGCCCTGATGGCTGGTCCAGCCTGTAATGGGGTCAGTACCGTCTATCGTTACCGATTCATCGTTGTAGGGTCTGATCGTAATTCCCGAGTTGGGTGTCACCGTTTCGTAATAGGTGCCCTCACGAATCAAGCAGACCGATCCTATTCCCGCTGTTGCGGCACACTTTTGGATGCTCCGAAATGGCAGGCTAATCGTGCCCGGATTGGAGTCATTGCCGTTCTTGGCAACGTATCCAGCCACTGACGATGTTGTTGCCCCGACATTGACCCAATAGCCCTGGGTGCTGGAGGTGGTGGAAGTGAGCCCGACGAATCCCTTGCTAATGATGTAGTCCGCCAGTGCAGTGCCACCTTGTAAGCCAAGCGATGGTGAGTAAAAGCCCCACTTTGACGAAGATGGATTCCATGTCCAGATACTAATTATGGATTTGCTGGCTACCGCCAGTCGTCCACTTAAGTCAATACTGAGTTGTGACGGCGTCTTGTTCTCAGCGGTACTCACCAAGTTCCAACCTAGTTGCAAATCGCTTGCAGCAAGTGTTACCCCACTGCCTATTGGGCCGACCACCGTACTCGGTGTGGAAGCCTTGACCCAAAAGCCATCTTTGGAAGCGATGCTGGTCAATACATCGTAGCCTTGACCTTGGGCGTAGCTAGTCAACTCCATAGCAGAAAGCGACGGCACATAGATCGCCCATTTACCGGTAGCCTTGTTCCATTTCCAAACAGAGATGAACTTGCTGGAATCGCCAAATGTTCCTGCAACGTTTATTGGGCTTGTGCTGCTGTTGCCTAGCAAGTTCCAGCCCGCGGTTACGCTGTAGGCAGTCTGGGCGCTGGCATGGGTTGTCCACAGTAACGGCAACAGAAGAATCGCGGCCCAAATGGAAAAGATGATCGAAATCCTGCGCCGCACGGTCATCGGCGAGGCGTGTTTGCTTGTTCTGCGGAAGGGACTTGTAACTTGGGCCATACCAGTCACCGACAACTCGGATAAAGGCTGTGGTGCTCCAGAACATTGGGCCCTCACGTGGTGCCTCCTGGTTCTCTCACGTCTTTACGGTATTCGCAGATCACTTACGCTCCTTCATATCCTGAAGTGTCAGTTCAGCTTAGTGCTGGATACCCGGATGGATAGACACCGTCATCCTGGCGCATCTACTTTCAGTGCTCTTTGTCCAGCAACAGCATCAACCGAGTGGTTCTTGGCCAGCCTTGGCTTGTCAATGCCATTTTGACATCGTTTTCCAACGCACCAAGGATTGCATGGAAAATGTTTCAAAGGTGCGACTGAAGCACTTGAAACGCTTGTCTGGAGCCGTTAAAGGGACTCCAGTGACAGGTACCCCGACAAGCAAGCACGAAAATCAATGCAAGTGGACTGCCGGGAAGCAGGCACTGGTGGTGGTCGGCTCCCGCTGCCTTGCAGCCTATCGCGGTAACGTGAAATTTGCTACGCGATCCCTGAACGCCAACCGCAGAGATTGGGCTGTGGGTCCCGGCCGATTTCTGGGCGTTTGACAGTATGAGGCCGGGGCCCACAGCCCAATCTCTGGCACCACAACCATCGCCGATCCCGGTCAGTGCTCCAGATCAAACACCGCCATGCTCTCCACATGCGCCGTGTGCGGAAACATGTTCACTACGCCCGCGGCAGAGCAACGATAGCCGGCTCGGTTCACCAGCAGCCCCGCATCGCGCGCCAGCGTGGAGGGGTTGCAGCTGACATAAACAATGCGCTTGGGAGCTCGCCAATGCTGTGCCCCCGGCGTCATGGGATTGTTGGCCTGATCGATTCGCTGCTGATGCAACTCGGTCAGCGCCTGCACCAGGGCAAAGGCGCCCTCGCGCGGTGGGTCAATCAGCCACTTGTCGGCCACGCCATCACCGATCAACAACGCCGACGTGATTTCAAACAGGTTCCTGGCCACAAATTCCGCCTTCGCTAGCGCCGTGAGCCTGCCGGCGACGCCCTGATTGAATCGATAGTTTTCACGCGAGCGTGCCACCAGGGTCTCGCTGCCTTCGACACCCAGCACCTCGCGCGCCTGCGTTGCAATCGGCAGCGTGAAGTTGCCCAGTCCACAAAACCAGTCGATCACGCGCTCGTCCCTGCTGGCATCAAGCAAGCGCAACGCGCGCGACACCAGCACCCGGTTGATATGCGGATTGACCTGCGTGAAGTCAACCGGCTTGAAGGGCATGCAGATACCGAACTCCGGCAAGCCGTAATTCAATTCCTGCGTGGCCGCATCGAGCAAATGCACGGTCTCCGGCCCTTTTGGTTGCAGCCACCACTGCACTGCACTGTGCGCCGTAGCAAACGCACGCAAGCGCGTCATATCAGCCTGGCTTAACGCTTCCAGATGTCGCAGCACCAGCGCGATCACGGCGTCGCCGCATGCCAGTTCAATCTGTGGACAGGTCTCCTTTGCATCCAGGGACTCGATCAGCGCACGCAAAGGCAGCAGCAAATCGCTGACCGATGCCGGCAGCACGCGACACTCCTTCATGTCGGCCACATAACGGCTCTTGCGTTCGTGAAAGCCGATCAGTACCGCGCCTTTCTTGCGCACATAACGCACCGACAGGCGCGCCCGGTAACGGTAGCCCCAGGCCGGCCCCTCGATGGGTCGCAGGATCATGTCCGCCTTGACTTTGCCAAGGTGCCACAGATTGTCTTCCATGACACGCTGTTTGACCGCCACCTGGGCCGCCACATGCAGGTGCTGCAT
>Ga0194038_1000722_pt1 | contig 14438 bp, 15 predicted proteins | sample JunL226m_MetaG_FD_148630 | JGI IMG/M metagenome (GOLD analysis project Ga0194038, IMG submission 148630) | Anoxic zone freshwater microbial communities from boreal shield lake in IISD Experimental Lakes Area, Ontario, Canada - Jun2016-L227-6m | ecosystem: Environmental > Aquatic > Freshwater >... | reverse complement strand
GGAAAGGTGATTCTGGTACAGGAGACCGGTCAGGACGTTCAGGCTGGAACTTTGATGTACGTTCCAGTTTACCGCAAGGGGATGTCAACCGATACCGTCGAGCAGCGCCGTGATGCACTATATGGATGGGTTTACTGTCCCTATCGGATAAATGACCTCATGCAAGGTATTTTGAAAGGATGGGATTCGGAAGTAGGAAAGCGGATTCGTTTGCAGATTTTAGATAAGGTGCAATCGTCTGTCGATTCATTGCTTTACGACAGTCAGTCGAAGGAGGAGATGGAAACGGCAACCGCATCTCAATTAACCCTGCAAATTCCTACAGCTTTCAATGACCGTATCTGGCACCTGTGTTTTACCCAAACAGGCGTGCATTTGAACTACGTCCGTGCATATAGCGTTTTTTCTGGTGGCGCAATCATAAGCCTTCTGTTGTTTGGGCTGATTATTTCCCTTTTGAACACCCGATTCAGGGCGCAGCAGTTGGCGGAAAAGTTGACCGTGGATATTAGAAAAAGCGAGGAATTGTTACGACAGGTCACAAACCGTTTGACGCTGGCCGTACGGGCGAGCGGTTTGGGCATCTGGGACTATGACGTTGTCAACAACAAACTGGTCTGGGACGAGCATACGCATAGCCTTTACGGAATCACGCCGGATCAGTTCTCTGGCGCTTTCGAGGCATGGCAGTCGGTAGTTCATCCAGAAGACCGGCTGAAAGGAGACGAAGAAGTCCAGCTTGCGTTGCGGGGCGAAAAGGATTTCGATACCGAGTTTCGCGTATTATGGCCGGACGGGACCACACACAACATTCGCGGCATCGGACTCGTGCAACGTGATGCATCCGGCCAACCCTTGCACATGACCGGCACCAATTGGGATATCACCAAGCGCAAGCTGTCCGAACAGCAGATACGATTGAATGAACAGCGCCTGGAAAGTCTTGTCAGAATTTTCCAGTATCAAACTGAAGATGTTAAGCAACTGCTTGATTTCGCCCGTGAGGAGGCGATACGTCTTACTGAGAGCAGGATCGGCTACATCTATCATTACAGTGAGGAGAATGAGCAATTTACCCTGGATGCCTACTCCAAGGATGTCATGAAGGAGTGTACCATTTCAGAGGTGAAAAACTGCTACGAACTCTCCAAAACCGGTATATGGGGTGACGCCGTCAGGCAGCGAAAGCCTATCGTGCTGAACGACTTCCAGGTAGCCAATCCACAAAAAAAAGGGCTTCCTGAAGGTCATGCCGTTTTATACCGCTATCTCACCATACCGGTTTTCAGCAATAACAGTATCGTTGGGGTGGCCGCAGTCGCCAACAAGGCAAGTGACTATGATCAGACTGACGTTCTTCAACTGACCTTGATTATGGATGCAGTCTGGAAAATTGTTGAACGGATCAAGGCTAATCAGGAACTTTTGCAGGCCAAGGAAATGGCAGAGATGGCCTGTGCGGCCAAGGGCGAGTTTCTGGCCAACATGAGTCATGAGATCAGAACTCCGATGAATGGGGTTATCGGCATGACCGGGCTACTGCTGGATACCGAACTTGACGACGAGCAGCGGCGCTACGCCGAGATAGTGCGCTCCAGCGGAAATTCGCTACTTTGCCTGATTAACGACATTCTGGACTTCTCCAAGATTGAGGCGAAGAAGCTTGATCTGGAGATGCTGGATTTTGATCTGTCGAGCTTGCTGGACGACTTCGCGGGTACGTTGGCATTGCGGGCTCACGAGAAGGGGTTGGAGCTGCTGTGCGCCGCCGATCTGAATGTGCCGACGTTGCTTGGCGGCGACCCTGGGCGTTTGCGCCAGATACTCACCAATCTGACGGGCAATGCCATCAAGTTCACCCATGCCGGTGAGGTGTCGGTCCGCGTATCAATAGTCGAAGATGATATGAAAAGCGAAACAGTTACGTTGCGCTTCTCAGTGCGCGACACAGGCATAGGCATCCCTGCAGACAAGATCGTCCGACTCTTCAAGGAGTTTAGCCAAGTAGATGGCTCGACCACACGACAATATGGCGGCACTGGTCTGGGGTTGTCGATCTCCAAACAACTTGCGGAGTTGATGGGAGGAGAGGCCGGCGTAACCAGCGAAGAAGGCAAGGGTTCGGAGTTCTGGTTCACGGCGCGCTTTAACAAACAAGCTGTGGGAGCGCATAAAGAAAGCATCCCGCCAGCCGATTTGCACGGCATTCGCGTACTGATAGTGGATGACAGCGCAACCAGTCGAGAAATCCTGACTACCCGCATGGTCTCGTGGGGCATGCGTCCAACGGAGGTGAAAGATGGTCACGATGCAATCAGTTCCCTCTACCTGGCGCTGGAAGAGAATGATCCTTTTTGTATAGCCGTAATTGATATGCGGATGCCGGGCATGGACGGCGAGACCCTGGGCAGTGTCATCCGTGCGGACAAACGCCTGGCCGGTACCCGGATGATGCTGCTGACTTCTATGGGGACGCGGGGCGATGCCCGGCGCTTTCAGAAGATCGGTTTCACAGCCTATGCAACCAAGCCGATACTGCACCGGGAATTGAAGGCAGTGCTGTCCCTGGCGTTGGCGGAGCAGGCTGGAATCGAGCCAAAGCTTATCACCACACGTCACTCGGCCCGCGAGAATATGAACCTGTTCATAGGTCGCAAGGCGCGAATTCTACTGGCCGAAGACGACATTACCAATAGACTGGTGGCGCTGGGCATCCTGAAAAAACTGGGCCTGCGCGCTGATGCGGTACTCAACGGCGCGGAAGCGCTCATCGCCCTGCAGGCCAAGCCCTACGACCTGGTGCTGATGGACGTTAATATGCCCGTGATGGACGGAATTGAGGCCACGAAAAGAATCAGGAATTACGAAAAGATGATGATGGCGAAGGAAGAAAATAAAATGATGAATTATCTCCCATCATTTTCTTCCATCATTCCAATCATCGCCATGACCGCCAAAGCCATGCAGGGCGACCGTGAGCTTTGCATGGAGGCGGGCATGAATGACTACATCACCAAGCCAGTGTCGCCGCAAGCATTGGCTGAGGTGCTGGAAAAATGGCTTCCCAAAGATGAACTTGATCATCCTGACGCATAGGTCCACAAGTGTTGGCATTTTATCGTAACCTATTGAATTTGAGGCTTTTATTTAAAAATCAAAAAAAATTGAAATTATCTTTTGTTTTCAAATGGTTAGACATACCAGGACTGAAGATGCCAAAACTTATAGACCTATGCGTAATAAAAGTCTTCTGTGTATGATGATTTCAGCCGGAACATGTTTTAGGCAAATCAAAATATATACTTGAGACAAGATAATATTAGCGGCTTGATTTACAAACGGGGTTGATTTGCACCCCTATGACGCCAACCGCACCGTTGCAGTAAACTCATCCCACGGTACACAGTATTTCCCTGTTTCATTTTTTTCCACCAGACCGGCAGTCTCCAGCGTCTTTACATCCTGGAATACATTCTTGTAGTGCCGATGCAGATGCTTGGCAAGGGCGTTGATACTGATGCTGCCGACCTTGTGCAACTCCTGCAACAAATGAAGACGCGTGGGAGTGCAGTAGCGGTAAAAGGTTGCCAGATCGGGGAAGGATACACATTCAACGGTTTTCTCTGGAATAACGCCCTGATCTATCTTCTCGGCCTGGGCAACCAGGTTGGCGAAAAAATCCTCTTCTGTCTCAATCTTCACCTTGAAATCCCTGTTCATTAGATACCTCCTGTTGTGCGAGCTTGCTTGATGGCAGCGTAGAAATCCAGTGCCAGATTCTTTACCGATTCAAAACAATACGGCTCTTCTGCGCCGTCGATATGCCGGTGATCCCCCTTGCCCCGCTCGTTATCATAACGGATGTAATCACTGGCATCGGCTTTCTGATAGTGCATCCGGTATTTGTACGGATGCGGTGAACCCGGCAGCGGTTCCGATAACAACCAGACCACTACCTGTATGATGTCGCCATTCGGCAGGTCACGCCGATAACTCAAAACCGGTTGTGCATCTCCCACATTTTCCTCTCAATCAAGATTATGGCTTTTTATGCCATAATCAAGTTATACTGTCAACGGTCATAATCCGCATTTTTGAACCCCCACCCCAACCCTAGGGATGTGAATCTTCTTGCGGCGCAAATTATTCAGCAGTTGACGCAGTGGGAGGTGCTACAAGGAGGCGCCAGATGCAGATACCTCATATCCTCGTTCATGAGCTGCTTACCTTCACAGCTTCTCAAATTCTAATCCTTCAATGATTGGTTGACTTGTATCCTGAAAATGGGTATTTGGGTTTGATTCTGAACGGTGGAATTTACATAATTGGGACGCATCCTTGATTTTCCCTACAGACCTTGACGTCTTGCGGGAAAAGTGGAGAACAGTTTTAGCATAAGACGAACATTGCGTTGCCTGGCGATCATCAGAATAATGTGAAATCCCTTAAATACAACGTAATCAGCAAATGAACTGGAGGAATACGAATATGTTCCTGAAAGCGGTTTTCCCAGGAAAATACATCCAGGGCGAGAAGGCTTTGGACCAATTACCCCATTGGGTCAATTTGATGGGTAAAAACGGGTTGATATTAGCGTCCCGCACTGTTAGAGAGAATATCCTTGCCAAATACGGCGATGATTCATCCTGGAACTCGATTTGTATTGAGCCATTCCAGGGTGAGTGCTGTGAAAACGAATTGAGTCGTTTGTCTCACATTATCAAATGCAAGCAGGTGGGCGTACTTGTCGGTATGGGCGGCGGTAAAACTATCGACACAGCTAAAATCGCCGCCGACCGGGCGCAAATCCCGGTAATCATCGTTCCCACCATCGCTTCGACCGATGCACCATGCAGCGGCTGCGCCGTCATCTACTCGGAGAAAGGCATTTTTGATTCCGTGTATTATCAAAAAATGAACCCCCAAGTGGTGCTGGTAGATACGACTATCATCGCCGAAGCTCCGGCGCGATTTCTCATTTCCGGGATGGGTGACGCGCTGGCGACGTGGTTCGAAGCCAGATCATGCGATCGCGCCAAATCGGCGAACGAATGTGGCGGATACAGCACAATGGCGGGGCTTAATCTCGCCAGACTCTGCTATGATACTTTGCTGATGTACGGCGTATCCGCTAAAATCGCCGCCGAGCAACACATTGTAACACCGGCCTTGAACCGCATTATTGAGGCGAACATATTGCTAAGCGGAATCGGATTTGAAAGCTCTGGCCTGGCGGCAGCCCATTCCATTCACAACGGACTTACAGCATTGGAAGAAACCCATGCGTTCTACCACGGCGAGAAAGTCGCCTTCGGCGTTTTAACAGGTCTGCAGCTTACGGACGCTTCACCTCTGGAATCGGCAGCCGTGTTCTCTTTTTGCGAAAAAATCGGCTTGCCGACCACGCTCGCCGACATCGGATTGCAAAACATAGACCGTAACAGACTGATGATGGCGGCTGAAAAAGCCTGCGCTCCAGCAGAGGGCATCCATCACGAAGCAGGCATTATCACACCTGAAAAAGTCCTAAATGCCATGATCGTAGCAGACGCTATAGGTAAATCAAGAAAAAGCATTACAAATTAGCCGGGAAGCCTTGACCTGTAACAATTCCGAGGTTACTGAAATTTTAACCATTCACTTATATTAGAGGAGACCGATGTGATTCTTCAATCGCTTGTAGTTGGGCCAATTATGGCGAATTGTTTTATAATAGGCTGTGAAAAGACACGAAAAGCTGCTGTTATTGACCCCGGCGATGATTCGAGCCAAATCCTGATGAAGCTGGCGGAACATAAGCTGACGGTTGAGTACATCATCAATACACACGGCCATTTCGATCATGTCGGCGCAAACCGGAAGCTGAAGGAAGCCACCGGCGCAAAGCTGGTGATACACGCGCTTGATCAATCCATGCTAAAAGTCCTTTCGGAAACTTCCGCCGCATTTGGACTGTCTGTCGAGAATTCACCGCCTCCGGATCAAACGGTTCAGGACGGTGATATCATTCAGTTCGGGGAGATCATTCTTACAGTCCTGCACACTCCAGGGCATACGCCTGGCGGCATATCTCTGCATACAGATGGGGTGGTGTTCGTTGGGGATACGCTTTTTGCGGGGTCCATTGGCCGGACCGATTTCCCAGGGGGAGATTTCGATACCCTGATTTCAAGTATCAAAAACAAACTCTATTCCCTGGGGGATCAGGTGATTGTCTATACCGGACATGGCCCGGAAACCACCATTGGCAGGGAAAAACGCTCCAATCCCTTTGCGTCAATGTAGAATTGTAAAAAGGGCAGCCGGATGGCTGCCCTTCGATTCATATGGGCCAATGAATTAAAAAATGTGAAAATGCAGCCCTCACATGGCCAAGCCGATCTTTTTACCCAGCTCAAAACAGGCGGCAAGCGCCTTTTCATCCGGTACATACTGAACCTTCATTCCCGGATCAATCATTTCAAACTTCATGCCTTCAAGTTCCTGGGTTAGGAGCTTGACGGCTTCACCGCTCCAGCCATAAGAGCCGAAAACAGCCCCAATTTTGTTTTTGGGTTTAAGGCCCTTCATATAGGTCAGAAAATCTCCCAAAGTCGGGAACAGTCCGTTGTTTAAGGTCGGAGACCCTACAATAACTGCTCTGGCATCCAGCACCTCCGCCATGATATCGCTTCGATCCCATTTTCGAAGACGCATGGGATGAACAGCAACACCTTGCTCGCTGAGGCCACTGGCAATGGCATGCGCCATTTTTTCAGTACTTCGCCACATGGTATCATAGACGATCACTGCCTTTCGAACCGTATCCTGACGGCTCCACCGGACATATGCGTCGATGATTTTGCCTGGGTCTTTACGCCAGAGAATGCCATGATCCGGACATATCATGCGGATTTCCAGCCCCATAGCCGTAATCTGTTCCACCAGTTTGAGAATCAGCGGAGAATACGGAAGAAGGATATTCGCAAAATATTTCTTGGCATGGGGCATGATGTCATCATTCATGCAATCGTCAAATTTTTCAAAACCCGCATAATGCTGGCCAAAAGCATCGCTGGAAAACAAAATCTTTTCTTCATTCAGGTAGGTAAACATGCTATCAGGCCAGTGAAGCATCCGGGTTTCCATGAAAGTCAGCGTGTGATGGCCCAGACTCAAGGTTTCACCATTTTCAACGGCATGATAATTAAAATGCTGCGGATAATGCAGAGACAGGTTTTTCTGCCCCATTTTTGAACAGAACAGGGGTTTGTCCTCGCCAACCCGGTGCATGACCCTTGTAAGTCCCCCCGAATGATCCATTTCGGTATGATTGCTGATCACCACATCAATCTTTCGGGGATCAACAATCTGAGAGATATTCTGAATCAACTCATCTGAAAACTCTTTTTTAACCGCGTCAATCAATGCGATCTTGCTGTCCACAATCAAAAACGAGTTATAGCTGGTTCCAAGATGGGTGGAATACCCGTGGAAATCCCGGATATTCCAATCATTAACACCGACGTCATAAATTCCTTTTGCAATCTCAACCGGTTTCATAATCGTACCTACTCTTTTTCGAAATCAGATTTGGCAGCCCCGCATACCGGGCATTCCCACCCATCCGGAATATCCTCAAAGCTGGTTCCGGGTTCTATGCCACCGTCTGGGTCACCCATCTCCGGATCATAAACATAGCCACAAACCGTACATACATATTTGTCCATTCGTATTTCCTCCTGGTTTTATTGTAAGAAAGTGTAGTAATTTATAAATAATGGCTTATCCCACGCATTTTACGAACTCCATCACCTTTGCTTCGATGTCATCTCGTAATTGGCGCATGGCATTCAAATCTTCAGGCTCAGTAAAATTCCACAATTCACTGGGAATATCATCCGGTGCCGCAACAGCGTCGTCACTACCCATCAAGATGGCCAGATCGGGGTTTTCGTTTGCCAGCACAGCGTTTATAGATGTAGTCTGGCGAAATCCCATGTCAATTCCCTTTTCCTGCATGGCTTCAACCATGATGGGATTAAGCTTTTCAGCCGGCTGACCGCCCGCACTGAACACATCCAGCTTGTCCCCTGCAAGAGTCTGCGCAAATACGCCTGCCATCTGGCTGAGACAAGCATTATCCCGACACGCAAACAGGACCTTTTTTCTTCCCATAAAAGGCTCAAGAAGGGCGCCAACTGCAGTTTGAATATCCGTTCGCAGCGATGTAAGTCGCTCCATATCACCGGGTTTCTCGATTTCCCGATAGGTCAGGCTCCCGACATACTCAGCCCCGACTGCATCATAAAAATATTTCATGGTGAGGTGCAACCCCTCAAACAGATTTTTTCCACGAGTTGCGCCCACAGCCAGGGTATATCCTCTTCGCCATTTCCGGTTGGGGTCTGTCAAGTGGAGTTTGTATTTTCTGGCCCAAAGGGTCTGACTTCTATCAATCAATGCCTTGAGTTGAGCCGTTGTATTGTAAAAAAAAATGGGAGTTGCAGCAACAATGACATCGGCTTTTCTTAGCAGCGGATAAATCTCGTGCTTCATATCATCATCAATCGGACAAATCCCTTTTTTTTCACAGAGAATATATTCCATGCAGGGCTCTATCTTTTTCTGACATACCTCGATCATCTGCGTTTCGGCGCCCAGTCTTTGTGCTTCTTCCAGAAATGCCGAAAGCAGAAACCGGGTGTTCCCCTTTTTTCTGGGGCTTCCCTGAAGTCCAAGTACAAACATGTTTTTTTTCCTTAAAAGTTAGGTACACAGGGGCAGGGTTTCCTTACCTGCCCCCTGTACCTGCACCCTATTTGGCATGGCACTGTGTGCAGGCCACAGGTCCCGATTTTTCTCCGGCGTCTTTTTTGGTTTTGTGGCACTTCAAGCACTGCTTGTTCATGACCTGTTTTTGTGCAAGGACTCCTTTTTGCTTCAATTCCTGAATGGAGCCTGCTTGCTGGGGAAAAAGATCATGGCAAAGCATACAATCCTTAAGCGCTTCCTGGTGCTGATGGTGAGGAAATCTTACGTCCCCCTGATTTCCGCACGGAATCACCCTGTCTTTTGCCCCGTTGTTGGTTTCAGCAATGGACAGCCCTGCAATCCAGACCATTGCGACAGAGATGAATAGAATCACACACCTTCGCATGGATTGTTCCTTTCTTTACGCCGCGGCAAGAGTACACTGGGTAAAATCTATTTCTTTACCGCAGGACTTGCATGCCAGTTTTTTGTCAAATTCATCCGAAAAAATTTCAACCTCTTTCGAACATGAAGGACACTTACAGGTAAACGATTTCAAATTCTTGAATTGTTCAAAACCTGGACAATGCGATGGTGTTGTCATGAATTCCTCCTTTAAGTGGTCAATAATTTTGCAATATCTTTGCCGTAGTTCTGGGCCATTTGAATGCCGCCACCCAGAGAACTGGATTTGAGGCGCAGCGGCGCTCCAACCATTTTCATCTTGAATATATGCGTCATGGTATCATAAATCCGGTCGGGAGCTTCGCCGCTCCAGCCGAATGCACCGAATGCACCGCCGACTTTTCCTTCCAAAGCGGCTTTTTCCGCCAGAAACAGAAAAGTTTTCATTCCCTGAATCATATCTCCATGATAGGTTGGCGCCCCAAACACCAAGGCGTCATAAGCATTCAGTTCACTGGCGTTCTTTATATCACCGGCTTTCATTATGTCAACATCAACTCCTGAAAAACGCAACCCCTCGGCAATTAACTTGCCGATGTTTTCAGTCTCGCCGGTTCGTGTTGCAAATACAATAAGTGTTTTTGGCATAACATAACTCCCATACGAATATTATTTATTGCCGATACGTTTGTCCATGCCATCACCGGTACAATCTGGCGTGTAGCAGGAGTTGTCCACAAATTCACATTTTTCCTTGCAGGATGGGCATTTTTCGGGTGGCGCATCTGCTGTAAAGGTGTAGCCGCAAATCTGACATTTCCAGCTTGTCATTGTTTTTCCTCCATGATTCAAGAGTGTTTTTTCTTTAACCGCAGTTGCTGCCGATTACGCCTTCCAGAGGCCGTGAAGATTACAGTACTCTCTTGCTGTAACGGTGGCAGCCTCCACCATGAACGTGGCTTCAGGAACCTGGCCCGGATTTAGAAATTGACGATATGCCTTTCCGTCCGCCATGATTTCAATCCATTCGATGAAATGTTTTTCTTCCATCGGATGAGCCACTGCGCCTACCGTGACTTTGACTCCGCCAGCGATTTTTTCAATAACCGGAACGTGTTTTTCCTTTGCCGCGTCAACCGTATTTTCAACTCTCTGTTTCATGGGCTGTCCACAACAGACAAGCTCACCGCCGCCGGCATGAAGGACTTCGACCATATTGCCACAGATTTCGCATTTGTAAACTTGAAGTTTCTCGGTCATACAATTTCCTTTCTTATGGTGAAAATATACGATGATCCGTTTTAAAAAAACGGGAAAATGATGTGTTGTTAGTAATTTTCTCCAAGAAGCTCAAAATGAGCCTGGGGATGTGCACATGCGGGACACATTTCAGGCGATTCTTCACCTTCATGAAGATAACCGCAGTTGCGGCATCGCCAGGATACTTTTTTGTCTTTTTTGAATACTTTCCCAGCCTGAACATTTGCGGCCAGATCCCGATAACGTTTTTCATGCTGTTTTTCAGCAACTGAAATTTTTTCAAAAAGAAAGGCCACTGCTTCAAAACCTTCTGCTCTGGCGACCTTGGCGAATCCAGGGTAAATATCCGTGTGTTCTTCGTGTTCCCCTGCTGCCGCCGCCAGCAGGTTCTCAAGGGTGGTTCCGATGACACCTGCAGGAAAACAAGCCGTTATCTCCAGAATTCCGCCTTCCAGAAAACTGAAAAACCGTTTGGCGTGTTCTTTTTCCTGATTGGCTGTTTCAGTAAAAATGTCGGCAATCTGAACATAGCCTTCCTTGCCAGCCTTGCCAGCAAAATAAGTATAACGATTTCTGGCCTGTGATTCGCCTGCAAAAGCCTTCATCAGATTTTTTTCAGTTTGAGTTCCTTTAATAGATGCCACGTATTGTTCCTCCTGTTTAGTTGATATTTTTATTTTATCCCCCTGCCAGTTGCAGTGACACAAGCAAGTCCGCCATTTTAAAGGGGAGCCAATGGGAGTTGTGTTTTCAATGCAGATGTTAGAAAGACAATGCCTCGCTACTATTGATGGTCATGCCACCAGCCTTTTTGCTGGTGCGTTTTTTTCTCCTGCTCTGCAATTTTTTTCAACCGGTACGCCGCGTCCCGCAATATACCATACATAATTCCACAACCGACATCCTCTCTTTCTACATCGCCCTGATCTGCAAGTGCAATCATCTCTTCCACGAGTTTGAGCGTCCGGTTAATGTTGGTATCGCAGGGTTTCACAGCAATTGCTTTCTTTCAATTACAAGGGTTATCTGAATTATCGTCTCCAACTCCAACTTCAACTTCTTGCTTATCAATTTCTGTGCCATCAATAATATTTTCTTGAAATTATTATTCTTTAAATATATACAGATGGTTATATAATACAGAATATTGTTTTTGAAAACAGGGCCAATCTGAACATTTCTGGATGATACAGCAGCAGAATGACACGTTAACGTCCTGGAAGAAGATAACCTACAATAATCTATTGCTAAAAAAACGTTTATCATCTGTGCGTCATAAACTTTAGATACACTTATGTATCATGAGACATCTTGATTATATTGTCTCAGAACCGCTCTATCGGGCAAGCCATTGTTGGCGCCGCAGGAGGCTTATGGCATTTCGAACTATCAGGCGCATTATCCTGGCGCTTTTTCTGGCCGCTTTATGTTGTGGAATCGTTTTTTTTCTGGTGGTTACCAACCCTTCGGTGCAGCGTTACGCGCTTAATCACATTTCCCAGAAAATAGGCTACGACCTGAATACCGGAAATATTGGTTTGAGCTTGGAAAGAAAACCAGGCATCCATATTCAGGACATTCAGCTCTGCACAAAGCAGGGACAAGTGTTGTTATCTGCACCTGATCTTACCCTGATGCCAAATCTTTCCGATCTGTTATTAGCAGTAACCGGAACGGCTTTTTCCGGATCTGTTGAGGCCAGAAAACTGAAGTTTCAACTGGCTGGATCCAGTGAGATCAAAGATTACAACCTTAATCAAGTCATGTTTAACGGGAATTATAACCTGCACCAGCGGGTGCTGGAGATATCTTCTCTGGAAATCACCACTTCCGGGACATCCCTGTCGGCCGTGGGAAAGATTTGGCTGCCACCTACGGCATCGCCTGAACTGGATCTGACCGTCACCAGTCCGTTCATGACGATGGATACCTTCAAATCCCTTTTGCCTTCGCTGCTGTTTTCCGATGGGATCAGGCAGGAACTGCTTACAGTTGTTAGCAGTGGTGATATTCGAATGAATGCCTTTACGTTAAAGGGCAGCCTGGATCAAATACAGGCCTTGGGTATTCAGGAAAATGCAACAGTTATGGGTCTGAATCTGGCCTTGCGTAATGTGGTGATACAGCGCCATGATATTCCGGAGCTTCTGGATGTATCCTGCGTCTTAAACTTTGACAAGGGGGTGTTCTCGCTGGAAAATCTTTCCGGCTGCTTTGGAAAGTCTGTTTTTCAGAATTCATCCATTGTTGTTCCAAATGTATATGCAGAGCGCATTCGATATCGGGTACTGGCTGATGCAAAACTTTCCATGCAAGATATCAAACATCTGAAAAACCGGTCCTTTCTTTCAAATGATGTTCAAAGACAAATTCAGGCTATTCAGATGATTGACGGCGAAGCAGACATCCGTGTCGCCTTCGACATTGAAACCGGACAACCTTTTCCGGAAATTACCACCAGTGCTATAACGATTCGCAACATTAATGTGGTTCATCCGCTCTTGCTGTTGCCGCTGATGCTTGCAAGCGGGACAGTTGTTTCAGGGCCTCATGAGCCATTTCAGTTTACTGGCGATGGTCTCTGGGGAAAATCCAGGTTTCAGTTTCAGGGATCTGCCGACAGCGCCTGGGGACATTTATCAGCAAGAGCAACCACCCAGGCGGATGTTAAAGAATTGTTTGGAATGGTGCTACCACAAATGAAGATCGGGGACTGGACTTACGGTCCACTTGATGCCGAAGGCCTGTTGTATGATAGTTGCGCAATCATTGATCCAGCCAGAATCAATGTGGGAAAGGGATATCTGCGGTTCAAGGGCAAGACCAATCTTGAATATGGCCGTCCTTTACCCGGAATGCATTGGGTCAGCCACATTCATATTGTACAGGAACCGGCGCAAAACTTGATTCAATTGATTTACCCTGGCGCCACTTTGCTTGACGGCAGTGTTTCACTGGAAGGAGTGCTGACGCTAAAAAATTCAGATGGCACCGGTGTATTTTCCGGATTGAGTGGTCACGCCACCTTGGTGGTGGAAAAAGGCTGGATTCAGCAGAATAATTCGATTCTGAGTACTCTGGCCCTGCTCAATCTGGAGCAATTTTCCAAACCGGGCACATCCGGAGCACAGACCGGGGTACAAGACGGAGTACAAGCCAAAGTTCAAGATGAACGGCTCTATTTTGACAGGATTGAAGGAAAGATTGAGATTGAAAAGGGGAAGATTCTATTACAGAATCTGACATTGCAAGGTCCTGTCATTAATATCGCAGGAGCTGGAACGATCGACCTGAACCGGGATCATCTTCAATTGAGGATCGGATTTCAGCCCCTGGGGATAGTGGACAGCCTTGTCGGTGGCATCCCGTTAATCGGAAATATTCTAACTGGAAAAGAAAAAGCACTTATCGTGTATAATGTGGAAGTTACCGGTTCGATGTCAAGCCCACAGATTAAAGCCATCCCACTTAAAAATCTTGGTGAAAGCGCCCTCGGATACGTTGAAAGGATGGTGTTTACGCCGGAGCGCATCCTGAAATCCCTGACTTCCCTGAATGAACCACGGCCGCCGACTCCGGATTATCACGCAGAATTTGATCAGATAATTCCTGCTCTCTGACCTTTTTTTTATACCTGTTCCCACGTAACTCTCAAAACTTCCTGATAGGTGGTTTCGCCTCCCAGGAGTTTTTTAACAGCATTCTCCCGGAGGGAGATCATGCCCTGAGAAATGGCTTGATGCCTCAGGGCATCCAGATCCACATTGCTGTTTGTCAGACGTTTCATCGCTTCGGAATACGCCAGAACTTCATAAATGGCGATTCTTCCATGATAACCGGTTCCTCTGCAGCGATCACAGCCATTTCCTCTGAACAGACGAACGGGTCCGATCCTGCGGGTTGCAAGACCCATAAGCAGCAGCTCCGCAGCATCCATTTCAAAGGCTTCCTTGCAGTAAGGACATATTTTTCGAACCAGTCGCTGAGACAGTATTCCCACGAGTGTGGCTTGAATCAGAAACGCCGGCACACCCAGATCC
>Ga0194038_1000720_pt1 | contig 14442 bp, 14 predicted proteins | sample JunL226m_MetaG_FD_148630 | JGI IMG/M metagenome (GOLD analysis project Ga0194038, IMG submission 148630) | Anoxic zone freshwater microbial communities from boreal shield lake in IISD Experimental Lakes Area, Ontario, Canada - Jun2016-L227-6m | ecosystem: Environmental > Aquatic > Freshwater >... | reverse complement strand
GTATTAACTCTTGTGGTCACCATCACGTAGGCAATATTGGTGTGCTTGGGGTCGATAAAGATGGTGAAGAGTGGTATCAAATTACCTTAGGCGGCGAGCAAGGCAATGATGCCTCTATCGGTAAAGTCATTGGGCCTTCTTTCTATGCCGATGAAATCCCAGACGTGATCACCAATGTGATCAACACCTATGTAGGTGAGCGCAATGGCGATGAACCATTCATTGAAACGTATCGTCGTATTGGAGTAGCGCCTTTTAAAGAAGCGGCCTATAAGAACGTTAAGAAAAAAGAGAGGGCCGAAAGCAAGGCTGCTGGAGTGGATGCATCATGAGCCAAATGAATCTTGCCTCTCATCAAGAAATTTTGCATTTTCCAAAAGGTGGAAAACCTGCGTTAGCACCGAATGAATGGCAAGCCTGGAGTGGCAGCCAAGATGAAGGGGGTCTCCCAGATCTTGAGTATGGTGCCCATAAAGTATTAGTGCCTTTTACTTGGTGGCTTGAGCATCACCATGAAGCTGATATCTTGGCCCGCATTGAACATGGTCAGATTGGTGTTTGGTTTGCCGCTGATGATGACATCCTTAAACATGGCGAGATTATTGAAGCCGGCAAGAAAGTCTGGCCTCTGATAGCAGCTCACTTCCCACTCTTTAGAGATGGTCGTAGCTTTAGTACAGCAGCTTTGTTGCGTGATCGCCTTGCCTGGCAAGGTGAGATTCGTGCAATCGGTGATGTATTGATTGACCAACTTTTACAAGGTGCGCGTGTAGGTTTTGATAGCTTTGCACTGCGTCCTGATCAGTCATTAGAAGTAGCCTTAAAGCAATTTAATTTGTATACGGTTACCACCCAAAATAGCTGGCGTGATAAACGTGCAACTTTAAGTGTTTAAAGCGCAGCGCAAAACAGTCATGAACATAGCATCTATCCATAACAACCATACCGACAAAGCGCTTGGTAAAGTGTATTTGGTGGGGGCTGGTCCTGGCGCGATTGATTTGATTACTGTTCGTGGCGCTAAGCTACTAGAACAAGCAGAAATTGTTTTTTTTGATGCTCTAGTTGATTCAGATATGCTCACACTTTGCCCACAAGCTATTCAGATAGAAGTCGGCAAGCGTTGTGGCAAGCTTTCTTCGGCGCAGCAATTTATCAATAAGCGCCTGGTTGATGCTGCGCAAAAGCATCAGGTGATTGTGCGTCTAAAAGGGGGTGATCCCATGCTGTTTGGTCGCGCCGATGAAGAAATTCAGACCCTGAAAGCTGCTGGAATTACTGTTGAGGTAGTACCAGGCATTACTGCAGCACTAGCTGGCGCTGCAAGCATCCAGCAGTCATTAACATTACGTGGGGTTTCTCGTAGTGTAGCGTTTATCACCTTAGCCCAAGGCGCTGAGAATGTTACTCCTGGACAGCCAATCTCCAATCCTACTGCTGATACCTTGGTGTACTACATGGGTCGCAAGGATGCCACTCAAATTGCAAAACAATTGCTTGAGCAAAGCCCCAATCAGAATAGCAATACACCGGTACAAATATTGGAAGCAGTAAGTACTCCTCGCGAGCGCTTATGGACCAGCACCTTACAAGAGTTAGCCGCAGGCAAGGCAGATTCATGGTTTGACAGCAGCGCACCTGCGCTCATCATGATTGGTGAGGCCCTAAGAGATAAAGTACAAACCGCTGAAAATTTAGAGGGCTCTAGCTCCGAAATCCACAATGGCTTGCAAGACAGCCAAATCCTCACCAACGGCAGGCGTAGCGCTTAATGTCACGTTGGGGAATTTACCCCGACACTCCTCTAGCAATACTGGAAAATCATTTCTCAAATGACCGCCCTGCCCAAAAAAAACGGGCACTATAGTCAATTCAGAAGCGCCTTTAATACTTAATGCAGTAACTGCTTCTTCCAGTGTGGGCTGCATCATTTCCAAGAATGCGAGCTCTACAGGTAAGCCAGGATGTTGCTCTTGCCAAAGGCTAGCAAGGCGATCAAATGGCTCACGCCAGCGACTATCTCGCGCTCCATGTCCAAATAAGATAATGGCTTTCATAGATGGCTATACACTCTCACTATTAGAATTTAACCAATAGCTTAACCCCATTTTTAAGATCCGACCTGACAATCTATGACTAACCTATTGAGCCAATCCTGGTTTATTGCTCTGATGAGCGTCACACTCATTGGGGCAGTTCTCTCTGCCGTCCATCACGCTGAAGTGATTGCCCATAAAACAGGTGAGCCATTTGGCACTCTAGTTCTATCAATTAGCGTAACCATTATTGAAGTATCTCTCATCATTTCAATGATGCTCACCGGTCATGAAGGATCAGAATTCATTGCTAGGGATGCAGTATTTGCAACGGTCATGATTGTGGTCAATGGTGTTATTGGCATCTGCATCTTTGTTGGTGGTTTTACTCATCATGAAATGACATTTCGTAACGAAGGCACCAACTCCGCATTGGCAGTGCTTACTGCACTTGCCACGTTTATTTTGGTTATGCCTATTGTTACCATCAGCACCCCCGGCCCAGACTTTACGAAAAGTCAGCTAGCATTTGCAGGGATTGCCTCCTTTTGTCTTTATATCGCCTTTTTATTTTTTCAGACAGTCACCCATCGTGACTACTATCTGCCAAAAGCTAAAGATAAAAAAACAGATAGCAACTCTCATGCACTTAAACCTAGCAACCTAAAGACAGCAGTGAGCGGCGTGCTACTGATCCTCTCTCTCATTACCGTAGTAGCACTTGCAGAACTTCTCAGTCCAGCCATTGAGGCAGGAGTAAAAGCAGCAGGGGCACCAAAAACCATTGTGGGTATTGCAATTGCACTGCTTGTTTTAATGCCTGAGGGCTTTGCAGCCATTAGAGCAGCTAAGGCCAATCGCTTACAAAGCAGTTTGAACTTAGCCTTAGGATCAGCCTTAGCCAGTATTGGCTTAACTATTCCCACAGTATCTGCGATTGCCATCTTCTTTGATTTACATCTGAGTTTGGGTATTAGCGACCTCAATATGACTTTGATGTACTTGTCATTTTTTATTGGTGCGTTAACACTTGCCATTGGCAGAACCACCCTCTTACAAGGCATGGTTCATATCTTCATCTTTTTGGAGTATCTCTTCCTCAGTCTAGTACCTTAAATAGGTCGTTCGCTAGAGAGATTGCCCCAAAAGATAGGTAATTCTTAAAAAAGATTACCGCTTTTTGTAAACCATAAATATTTCAGCGCCGTTTTCCAAGGCTGTAGAGCAATACTCCAAATTCGCATCAAGCCCTAACGTCTCCAAAGATTGGCTGAAAAACTGCTCAAATGTATTGGAATCCCAAACGTGGGCGTGTTCTCGCCGGCTTCGCGCCTTTTGTATCTGCTTTTGTACTTCCTGAAAATTTGTTTGATCAATATGCGTGATGCAGTTCTTAACAAAATCATGGTAATGATCATCCGAAACAAACTTGACCTGATTGATATATTCGTCATATAAGTGGGCAAAGGTAGTTAACTTCCTGGTCCTATCAAAAGTGTAATTCTTATCAGGCGCTGAAATTACAACATAACCACCTTTTTTAACAACTCGAAATAACTCCGCAAGCACATCAATAGGATTGGCAACATGCTCTATGACATGATTCATAATGACAAAATCATAGTGCGTATTTTTTAATGCCATTAGACCGGTCTTATCCAAATCAATGATGTATTGAACGTCAACAAGATCTTTTGGATTAACTTCAGGGAAAATATGCATTGCCTCACTTTTATTAATAGCATCGGCATATTCCACAGTACAAGAATTTTTTAACTGGGCAGGATTATGGAGCGCTCCAATTTCAAGGCCAAAACCGTTTAAATGAGCGTATCCCTTTGCTCTATGTCTTAGAGCAAGACCCAGCTTTACTCGCAGTCGAATACTCAATATTTTTCTAAGATGGTTTTTAATAAATTCTGTAGCAATCATTTTCTAGCCCTGAAGATAAAGCAGCTGCATATGCGGTTGGATGATAAGCGTTAAGTTAGATCATAAATCTAAAATGACTGCAGCTTGAAAAGGTTTTGCGAAACCGCTTCATGTCATCTTGTGAATCAAGATGAAAGGTGCAGTATTGGCGAACAAAAGATCGTTGTCGCTAGTTTGAATGCGCTCAATAGAGGAAGTGATCGATGCCGGCTGTCAGCTTATCGAGACTGAAGGACACATAAATAAGCTGTGGCATGAAAATGGTGCCCCTTGTCTAGCTGCACCAGATGAACTAAAGGGGCAATCACTACGCAAATGGGATTTTACAACCCTGTATTAATTTAAAGATTGATAACCTTTTGCAAGCATGCAATCGCGTGCGGCACCTTCTTGGTAGATGTTGCCATAGACTTTATTGCCCCAGATATTAAAACCTTGCGTGTATAAATTTTCACAACTCAGTTTATCTGCATAAAATTTAGTGGAATCTTGAGCGGGCTGATATTGATAAGTGGTGCAGGCTCCAAGGGCTCCAACAAGCAATAATGCACAAATCAATTTAGTATTCATCATAATTTCTTCTGTAGATTCAATGGTTCAGCAATATCGTGAAAAACTCGCACATATGCCTATTATGAAGCCATTTTAACTTATTATCCTTGCACGGTATCAGTAGGACTTGAATTTGCACTTTTGAAAAGGGCTAAGTCAAACATGAAATGTGGTGCCCCTTGTCCGACTCGAACAGACCACCTACTGATTACAAATCAGTTGCTCTACCAGATGAGCTAAAGGGGCAAAACGCTTATTTTATACGAAGACTATTGAATCAGGCAGAGAAGCTGATGTGCCTAGGGCATCTCATCGTTAACTACCCCACCCACTGCGTATAAGCAATGCCATGGGCAATCGTGGGAGCAACATTGGCCGCCCCTTCAGCAAGAGTAGCAAATTGCTCCAACACGTAGGCCTTAGTTACTGCCCCACTATTGAGTTGGGTATTCCAATAGGTAATGCCTCCAGCATCACCTGCTCTATGCAGAACGTTTTGATAGAGGTTATCTACATAAGAAGCATTAGTAGGGTTAGCACCATACTTGGCTACAAACTCAGAACTCGTCACAAAAAAGGAGGCGACATTCGTAATAATGTTCGCACCCTTATCAACAGCATTAATCCAATAACCCAATCCTGCAACATCTGGGGTTCTGTTAAAGGTCGCTTGATAGAGCATATAGACAGCACCTGCTGTTTGGGTAGGGCCGTTATCAAGGGCAACCATGGTGTCGGTGAATTGGAGACGCTCGACTTGATTGACTTGAAGAGTGTTATTCGCCTTAGTATTGTCAGTAATCGTAAAACCACTGAGGTTGCCAACCTGCTTAAGCGTGTCCCAAATATAGTTACTTGCCTGAACCCCGTAATTAGAAGACTTGCCAGTCATCACTGCAGTGTCAATACCATCACCGCCATAAAAAATATCAGCATAAGTCATTAGGACATGGTTCTCATAATACGTGTCATCACCACCATACAGATATACACCGTTCCATGCTCCGCCAGTCGCTGTGGCGTTTGCAGAGGTGTAATACACATCATTTCCCGAAAGCGTAGTGCTGTAGCTTGCTAGGGTATATCCATCCTCAAACGCACTAAAGGCTTGCAAAGATAGGCCTGGGGCAAAAGTTTGACTTATTACATAAGAGCCATTATTGGTAACTACAAATGCGCTTACTGTACCGCTTACAGTATTGTTACCAACTGCGGCATTAGCATCTGCCATGGTAATCAATGGCGCAGCTAAGTGTGACAAATCAAATTGACCGGTCACTGCGATGGTAAAAGTAGTCCCGCCAGAGGAGAGACCATAATCAATTTCCGTTGCAGTAACTTTGGTGATGCTGATGGTGCTCGGATCGGTAACGGTATTACTCGGATCTACATAGGTACCAGAGCCGTGATTGTTGTAATCTCTAAAGGTAATGCCCATAAGTTGGCTTTCTTAATTAATGAATGTTTAATTAAATTTACGATAATTCTAATAATTATAACGATTAATCAAGGCGCTACTGATAAGTTGATTTAGATGACCACCGCTTGAACACCAACTAAACCTACCGTGGTATTGACTGCGGCTTGGACCACTTGAGCAGCACTAAGCCCCGTGTGCGCCGAAAGAATAACGGCAATCTCTGCAGTAACTAATGGCGTTGCAAAAGAGGTTCCCGTCCAGGTCTCTAATACGCTATTGAGTCCATAAGCTAAAACATGTACTCCAGGGGCATCAACATAGTTGTACGCTGTACTTGAACCTGCTTGGTTGGTGTTGGATGCAAATGCAACTGTATTGCCATCTAGATTAAGTGCGCTTGAACCTACAGCAATCGTGGTTGCAACTGATTGGGCATAACTAGCAGGGTACTGAGCGCTGGCCGCACCAGAATTTCCAGCAGCCATACACACGATCACCCCGTGGGCTTGCGCAGTATTTAACGCGGCTAACTCAGCAGCACTTGGCGCTGCTCCACCCAATGAAAGATTAATCACATGAGCTCCGTGGCTCACAGCGTAATTGATCGCGCCAATCAGATTAGCTTCGCTACCATTGCCGTTGGCATCCATCGCTTTGAGTACCATTAGTTGTGCGTCATAAGCGGCGCCGACCATACCACCATTTGCACTAGCACTCACTGCAATCATTTCAGAAGCGACTGCTGTGCCGTGACCATTATCATCTTGCACGTTTGCATTATTGCCCACAAAATTCCAACTCGCGGCACTTAGATTGTGGGTAAGCGCGGTATTGTTTAAATCAATACCGGTATCTATTTCTGCAATCACTACCCCTTTACCGGTATAACCTGCTGCCCAAGCATCCTGAAAATGCGCAGCGCCAATTTGCCATGCGCCAAGTCCTGTTTTTACAGGGGTACCTTGTGGCAAAGAGGTATTGAGCGCTGCAGACAGTGCACTTGCAACATTGATTTCACCAAAACCAGACGCTGTGCTCCAAGGAGTTGCTGCAGTATTAGTCACTACCGGAAGGGCTAACAGTTCTCCAGCATGCACTTTGCCTTGGACTAAGACTCCATCAGCACTGCCCTGTTGATTAAATGCCGCGCTCACTATATTCCATACAATCTGACCAATCGGAGTGCCCGATTCCAGTTGGGATGTCCAATACTGAGCGCCACCAGCATCTGGAACACGGCCTAAAATATCCCAATAGACTTGATTGATTTGAGCCCCTGCAGAAAGTGGTCCATATTGGGCTGCAAATTCGCTCGATTGTGCAAAACCGGCAGCCACAGTCACCGGACTGGTGCCATTGGCAATTAGCGTAGACCAGTACGATAAGCCTGCTGTATCGGGCGCACGACCAAAAAACCCGAGATATAACTCGGTTGCGCTATCGATGGCGGATTGGTTTACAGAGTTAAGCACGCACTAACTTTCAATACTAGATCGGATGGGTCTAGTAGGATACGGCTTTCAGGATAGAGCTTCAAGCAATTTCCGACTAAATTGTGCTCTAAATCACAATTTTAAATATAATAAAACCCTAAAAAACAAGGGCTTACGGCTACTGCAAAAAAGATTAGTGACGAACCTGAAGACCGCTAGGGGCGCTCAAAGGAGCATCTTCACCGTGACCCAAGAGTTCACGTAAAGCGGCGGCGTAACTAGCACGAGCTGTCTGGGCTATGGCCAAATCGCGTTGCAATTCAGCAATTTTTTGATCGGTATGCTGTACAGACAGCAACTGAGCCTTGGCTTCCTCGGTCAAAAGGTCCAATTCATATTCCACTTCATCGATGCGAATAACAGACATAGGCCTATTAGTATCCTTTTCATTGGTTAATGCTACGCATTAATACCGAATTGCCCCCAATTATACCAATTTGAGCTAAAAAATTGCTACCAATTTCTATAGGCATCCTTAGCTGTTTTTTTCGCTATACAACCTCTCACAAAGACCCAAAACCATTACAATCTCGCTTTAAAGCCAAGTTTTTTTGCATGGCCATGATTTACTGTCATTAATTCCTTTTTGAAAGCGTTGTTTTTATGACCACCATTACGATTGATAACAAAGAATATGAATTTGAAAGCCTTTCTGATAAGGCCAAAGCACAACTGTCTAGTTTGCAATTTGTCGACGGTGAGTTAGCCCGCCTTCAAGCCAAAGCATCGGTATTGCAAACTGCCCGCATGGCTTATTCCAAGGCATTGCAAGATGAACTCAACCCACTAGGTTCTGGTGACACAATTCAGTTCTAAGGATTGTTCATGCCAATAAAAAAGCTGCCTAATGGCAGCTTTTTCTTTCTCAAAAATGAGAATAGCATCGCTACCGTTAATTACCCTGCCAGATGGAGCATACCAATTGAGAGCTCACCATCGGTATTCGTAAATTGCGTTAAACCAGTCAACTTAACTAAAGTATCACCAGTATGATTTCCACTAGCGCCTGCAGCAGTCTCTAATACATAAGTGTTACCCGCAAAGTGGAACCAGGCCACACTGTGCTCATTACCAGCTTGTAATTGCGCAGCGCTCACCCAGCTCTCTAAGCTTGCAGCATCACCTGAAACATGGGTCACTTGGGCACCTGTAGCGCTACCTTGCGCCCATACTAATTGGCTATCCATATCACCTAAGAAGGTGATAACGTCTTGGCCTTGCGCATTATTATTTAAACCTGCAACAGTCACTAAGGCATTATTAGCCAAATCGTGGGGGCTTGATAGGCCATTAGCTGCCAATGCAATCATATCGGCCACACTACTGTCATGCGCCGCTAAATTAACAACACCAGTAACGCCAACACCAGCTAATATCACGGTATTTTGACCGCTACCCAGATTTAATAGCACCTGACCATCACCCGCATCAAATACAAAATCATTGCCATTGCCTAAAGTAATAAAGTCACTACTACCTTGAGCATTGCTAGCACCACCCACTAAAAACAAGGTGACATTACTAGCGTCAGACTGACCTGAAACAGTAATGCCTGAAGTCACTTCATCTGCGAGCGCGGTATAAGCTACATTGCCACTTAAACTTAAAGAAGCAACATGCGTTGCCGCGGTGGTTACTGTCAAAGTGCCAGCGCCGGTATTCACAAAACTTTCAGTGGTAACCAAAGGCGCAACAAAGTCTTGAATTTGCACATTGTTGTTGCCACTATCAATTACGGTAATAGCACTATCCGATAGGGCAGTGATCACTACCGGTGCGCTCACGACTGGAAGCGTAGAAACATCAACCACTACATGCTCGATCGGCAACGCTACAGAGGTAACGCTTGCAGCAGTAATTTGGACTTGGTTATCGACCGCAGTCGGAATTTGACCAAGGCTAGTATCAGATAAGCTGGCAATGGGAACGATCGCCAAGCTCGCTTCATTGGCATTGGCGAGTAAATTTTTACTAAACGCTTCTAAAGATGCAACCAGGGTGTTATTCGATTCTTCATTGGCAGCTTGAATGGCGTAATCTTCACTTACGGGCCGGCCAATATTGCTGATTGCACCGGCTGCAGTAATCGATTCAGCAATACTACTGAGAACTGCACTTGTCGGCGCAAACGAGCCAGAAATGCTAGCGATTTGGGCTGGCACAATCGGAGCAATTTGTAGACGCGCCAAAACACCTTCAGCAGTAGATGAGCTCGTTGCTAAGTTTTTTGATGATTTGGAGAGGTACTCATCCGCACCATCGGGGGTGTCTGACTTAAAAATATACATAGGAAACTCATTGAGTGACCCCATTTTAGACCACCAAAATCGCTCTGTCTAATGTCAATTCAGTAAATTTGCGGCAAATATCACTAAATTAAACCTAAATTACCCCAACAGAGGTCAATATGGCCATTTACTCGGTCATCGATCAACACTAGTCCCGCGGAATATCACCCCATCCCTAGAGGCATAAAAAAGGGGCTTAGTAGCGCGCCACCAATTAAATCCCTACCCCACCCACTCCTGATAAGGGATGCCATTCGCAATGAGGGATGCGACATTCGAGGCACCTTCTGGAAGAGTAGCAAAGGCTGCTAGAGCTGCTGCTTTACTGATTCTGCCTGCATCTAGTTCTTGATTCCAGTAAGTAATACCACCAGAGTCTCCGTTTCTTCCTAAAACGTTTTGATAGAGCTTATCAATATAAGCAGCATTGGTGGGGTTGGTGCCGTATTTAGCCGTAAATTCTGCAGAATTGACAAAGCCTTGGGCAATGTTCGTGACGATATTTGATCCTGCATCTTTTTGCGCTAACCAATACCCCATACCAGAGGCATCTGGAGCACGATTAAAAGCGGCTTTATAGATCATATAGACCGAACCAGCATTTTGAGTAGGGCCCACATCTAAGGCTACGTTAGTGTCGGTGAAGTGGAGGCGTTCGACGTTGGTGAGGGTGTCGGTGCCATCGCGATTGGCGATGCGATCAGCCACTACAAAACTCTGGCCGGCGTTCGAAATAGCGTGGCTAGAAGCATCACCTGACAAAATGACTTTATCCACTCCAGCCCCAGCGTCAATCTCACATAAGCCGCCGCCCACAGTAACTACATCATCACCAGCATAAGTTTCTAACTTAGTAATTTTATTATTTAACTTAAATGTGTCGCCAAAGTTACTACCTTGAATACGCAATGCTGCATCCTGACTAGTAAATGTAATATTTTGTGCGACAGCATTTGGCAAAATAGAAGAAGTTAAAAATGAAATATGGTAAGACTCTCCAAAAGGATTGCTAACTGTCTTTGGCTGATCAAATGTATCACCAATTAACACGTAATCAACTACGCCATCGTTATTAATATCTGTTGGAATAACGTAACGATAGTTATAAGGCTGCGCTTCTGTATTCCATACAATTTTGTTAGAGGGGATATTTAATTGCGTATATTTGCCATCCTGCGACACTACTCCGCCACGAATGGCCTGCCCTGTCATCACATTGGTTGAAATTAATTGAGTCACTACAAAAATATCAGATAGGCCATCTGCATTACTGTCGCTTATGAATAATTGATTTCCTACCCAATCAGCAAAATTTGCAGGCGATTGGTCTGGCAAAGTATATGTAAAAGGAATGCCTAACTGATCATTTGCATATGTAAATTGACCATTGGCATCTTGAGTAAATGCAATTAATTTCACAGCCTTTTGTGAAGATCCATCGTTTGCCTCAGCTAGCGCAATAAAATCTTCTCTACCATCACCATTTAAATCGAGCACCCGAATAGTAGGATAGCCATCATGGCTAGTTAACGCGCTTGTCGCATCATTACCCCTAACCTGAATCGATTGTGAAGATGTCACGGTATGGCCATCAGCACTAAGTGTCATGATGGTTCCAAACTTTCCATCCGTATAAGGCGGACTTGGAGTGTATGGCAAGGAAATGACGCCCACATGCCCATTGGCTAAATGAATCAAGGCAGATGACCCCGCATTAGCCTGAGCAAGGTATGGCGTTAAGCTAATCTCACTATATGTTCCTGTATTTTTATTAGATAAAAATAAAACATTGACTGCACTACTAAGTGCTGCAACAGAAAAATCTAAAATACCATCGCCATTAATATCAATCGCATTGCTACTAGAGTGCCAAAATTGACGTCCTAAATCCTGAGCAAATTCTGTTGCTTGCCAAACCCCATTAACCTTATCCATTCTCCAAAGATACGAAAAATCCCAGTTTGCGTAGGGTTGACCAGCCAACTCTCTTCCCTGGTCAATGAAAATTAAACTATTGCCATTACCCGATCCAAAATTTCCCACTAGGGTGTCATTTACAAACCCAGGAACATAATTTGTGGCTAAAGGGTTGGGATCTAATTGAATCCTATTATTTTGGTCAATGCTAAAGATTAAAAATCCTGGATCGCTAGGTAAGCGTGGCGCTGTGATAGAGCCGCCCGAAGGAATAATAAATGACAGTTTGCCGCTACCAGAAAAGTCAAAAGTTGCATATCCCTCCTTATAAGGAAGAGAGTCATAGCTAATCGGAATCGAGTTTGCTGTCTGCGACCAAGTAACTGGCATTACAAATCCTTAAGGCAGACTACTTTTGAAATTGATAGATCCATTACCCCACCCACTGCGTATAAGCTATCCCATGGGCAATCGTGGGAGCAACATTGGCTGCCCCTTCAGCTAAGGTAGCAAACTGGACTAGAACTGCTGCTTTACTAATTCTGCCTGCATCCAGTTCTTGGTTCCAGTAAGTAATGCCTCCAGAATCTCCAGCTCTACCTAAAACATTTTGATATAGCTTATCCACATAAGAAGCATTGGAAGGATTAGCACCGTATTTATCGGTGAACTCTTTAGAGCCTACAAAGCCTTGGGCAATATTAGTGACGATGTCGGAACCCCCATCTTTTTGGGCTAACCAATAACCCATACCACCATTATCTGGTGCTCGATTGAAGGCTGCTTTATAGAGCATATAAACTGAGCCAGCGTTTTGAGTGGGGCCTACATCTAAGGCAACGTTGGTGTCAGCAAATTTGAGGCGTTCGACGTTGGTGAGGGTGTCGGTGCCGCTTGCACCTTTTTTATCGACAACCACAAGTGCTCCACTAGAACTAGAAAGAGCATATTGGGACGATAAACCATCATATCTAGCAGTATCAATTCCAGAGCCCCCATCAATGCGATCAGCGCCCTCATTGCCGTAAATTAAATCGTTAAGATTAGTACCAGTTAAAACATCATCATAGATACTGCCATTTTTTTCATTCTCGCTATTTGTATTTGCATCCACTTGAGCGCTACCTATCACCATAGTAATAGTGTTCAACCCAGTGCTATTAACAGACTGTACTTTATAGAAATCTAAATATTGATCGTTATTTGCATTAATAGCCTTTAAATTAAATGCTAAAGGAATAGATCCATAAATTAAGTTTGGATCACCAACAGTAAGCCTAGACCCACCTTGATTTAAAAAATACACCGGTAGCTGTGTATTACTCTTATATCCAGCATAGTCAATTACAAGATCATTCCAACCATCATTATTCAAATCAGCATGTGTGATGCCCTTTGCCGGTTGATTTGTTGTAGCAGACCATGCTGATTGATCAGGAAGATAAGCTTGGGTTTGATCAAAAAATTGTCCATCTGCAGTTTGTATCAAGACTTGAAAATAACTACCCGTCCATGCAGTCTCTACAAGCGGGCCTGAGACATCATCATTACGAGTATGTGCGATTACTAAATCTTTGAGCCCGTCACGATTGATATCAAAGCTATCAACCCCTTGTACTGATGTATAACCATAGTAAAAATTGGGGTTTGGTAGCTTGATTGCCTTATTTGCAGGATAGTATCCAGAGCCATCATTTATTAACAACAAACTGGTTTGATTAATATGAGTAAGATCGTTATCTCGAATTTGTCCCAAGAAAAGATCAGGGGAAGAATCACTATTGATATCTAAAAATTCTCCCATGCCATAACGGAAATAATCTGTTGAAGCTGGGCCAAAAAATAGTGTTTTGCTAATTCTGTTATTAATGTCTACATCAAAATAAGTACCATGATTAATTAAAAAATGGCTGGTCATATTTTTACTGCCGGTGCACTCAACCCAGATGTCCATCAATCCATCGTGATTGATGTCAGCAAAGGCGACATCTTTAATCCCAATGGTAGTGTCAGTTTGAATGCCGCCCAAATTTCCATTTGATGGAATTGGGACGATCACCTTTTGAATGGCGTCTAAAAATGCTGTGGAAGCAACAAAATTACCCTTGCCATTTCCAACAAATAATTGGGGCGTTAATCCAAGATTAAGCCTTACTCCCCAATCGTAAATGCCAGCATCAAATACTGCTAAGTCTAATAGACCATCCCCAGTAAAATCTGCAATTAACACTTCAGGATTTTGTACCTGAAACTCACTACCATTCACTAACAACTTTGTCTCTACATAAGTGGTCGCAGTGCTGGTTTCAATTCGTAAAGTAGTCAAGCCATTATTAACACTGGCTTTGGTCTGCAAAATGAAATCAAGAACACCGTCTTGATTAATATTGCCTGTCCAGAGATACTTTTGCCAAGTATTAATACTTGGTGCACTAAACTGAATATTTTGTTGAGTAAAGCTATATGCCATATAGTCTCTTTACTACTACCCCACCCACTGGGTATACGCTATCCCATGGGCAATCGTGGGAGCAACATTGGCCGCCCCTTCAGCAAGAGTAGCAAATTGCTCCAACACGTAGGCCTTAGTTACTGCCCCGCTATTGAGTTGGGTATTCCAATAGGTAATGCCTCCAGCATCACCTGCTCTATGCAGAACGTTTTGATAGAGGTTATCTACGTATGATGCATTGGTGGGGTTAGAGCCATACTTGGCTACAAACTCCGAACTCGTCACAAAAAAGGAGGCGACGTTGGTAATAATGTTCGCACCTTTATCAACAGCATTAATCCAATAACCCAAT
>Ga0194038_1000713_pt1 | contig 14479 bp, 15 predicted proteins | sample JunL226m_MetaG_FD_148630 | JGI IMG/M metagenome (GOLD analysis project Ga0194038, IMG submission 148630) | Anoxic zone freshwater microbial communities from boreal shield lake in IISD Experimental Lakes Area, Ontario, Canada - Jun2016-L227-6m | ecosystem: Environmental > Aquatic > Freshwater >... | reverse complement strand
GGGATGAGTTACCAATTTAATTGATGTGATGGCTATCAGTGTGACTATTTGTAAAGAAAAACGCCACCCTGGTGGGTGGCGTTGGACTGTTACATACTTCAAAATGGTGGGTCGGCGGAGATCGAACTAAACGCCATTTTGTAGCCCAAAATCATATAGTTACGTGCGACCAAAAAGGTACGAATTTCAAAGAGTACCCCCAAAAATACCCCCAGTCGCACTGCCTACTTACTAGCTGACTTTTCATGGGGTATAAGATTTAACTTAATAAATTTGAAATAAATTATGCGAAGAATCCCAGATGACAACCTAGCGTACCCGGTTCTTATAACTGCTGGGATATCTTGTGGATCAGGTTTCTATGTTAATTCTGATCAATCGATATATTTAGTTACCGCAAGGCACGTTCTTATTAATAAGGACACAAACACTTTCTTTTCGAAAGTAATTGAGCTTAGCTCGTATTCAAAGAATTTAAAGGACTCAGTTTCCAACATACTTTCGGTAGATCTAGCATTGATTGAGGGCTGCGGCCTACTAAAATCTGATTTAAGCCTAGATGTGTTGGTTATGAAAATAGGTGATGTAGATTCAGATACCTTTATGTTTTCAACCTCTGTGGGGGTTATTGTAAAGCAAGTATCTCAGTTAGGAATTATTGGAGTACAGCTTCAAAATATAAAGCGCTACTCCGACATCCTTATTGCAAATGATGTCTTTGTATTTGGTTATCCAGTCTCAATTGGACTGAAGCATCTTCCGCAATTTGACTACTCCCGTCCACTACTTCGCGCAGGAATTATTGCTGGCATTAACGATGCAGTTAGATCGATTGTTCTTGATTGCCCAGTTTATCCTGGAAATAGCGGTGGACCAGTAGTTGAGGTGGAGCAGGAGGGCTTCGAATATCGTTACAAAATTATTGGAGTTGTAATAGAGTATGTGCCAGCAATTGCGCAAGTCGTTGGATCAACATCATCGGGGGCAATAGTCAACTCTGGCTATTCTATTGCGGCCTCTATGGATCGAGTCTTAGAGCTGATACTAGAAATTAAATAACAAAAAAATTTTAGACATTAGCAAACATGCTGGTTTTAATAATGACGTCGCCCTCTATTCCTGCTTCAATTATTTGAACTGCCTTCTTTTGAATTATCTGTCTATTCGCCTCAAAAATAGCAACTAAGTTCGGATTATTGTTTGCGCTAAAGTGATCTTGGAGTGTTTCTTGGCTAACCACGATCCTTCTGCGTTGCCCATCTACTATTGCGTTAAAGCACACAGACATAGTTATTGGGTCAAACATAGAGTTCTCTAAAAATTGAATATTCATATCTTTTCCTAATTGGTTGGTTACCAGCCCTTGATGCTAGGCGCTTGATTCACCTGTGGGGGCGTTCCAATTGTCGTATTTGGTGGAGTTGTAATCGGCGCTTGGATATTTCCTTGATATTGACCCTGAGGCCCATAGAAATTTGTTTGGTTGCCTTGCACTTGAGCTGACCCCTGAAATGCTCCGGTAGCACTGTAGGAGTTAGACACTCCATTAGGAGAGGTTTGTATATAACCTTTGTACTCACCGTTAGGCCCATAAATGGCCTGACTATAGGCAGCCCCCGAGATGAGTAGCAAGACCAAGCAAAATTGATATTTCATTAACTTATCCCCCGTTTATGGTAACAAGTGTGTGCCTTTAGAGCCCTACATGGTGAGCTATAAGCTCAAGAAAAATTAAAAATCTACTAAATTTTATAAAAAGAGCCAAATAAAGAAATTTGAAATACCCTTAATTGATATTGTTATTATGGTTAGTATAAAACCAAGTTTTGACATTTATTTGATAATTAATAATGTATTTTATATGGCCTTAAATCAAAACCCAGAGCAGCTTGCTCGCGATCAAATTGATGTCTTATTAAGGCAATCGGGTTGGGCTGTGCAAAATCTCAAAAATATTAATCTTAATGAAGGCCTTGGTCAGGCAATAAGAGAATATCAAACTGATGTAGGTCCAGCGGATTATGTACTGTTTGTAAATAAAAAAGCGGTGGGTGTTATTGAGGCAAAGCGTGAAGATGAGGGTCATCATTTAACAAAGCATGAATCACAAACAGAAGGTTATGCTGGCGCTAAATTAAAATGGGTAAATAATAAAGACCCGCTCCCCTTTTTATACGAGAGTACCGGTGTTATTACTCGTTTTACAGATGCAAGAGATCCCAAGCCTCGATCTCATGAAGTGTTTAGTTTTCATCGTCCCGAAACCATTCAAGAGTGGCTGGAACAAGGCGTTAGCCTCAAAGGACGTTTGCAGACAATTCCAGCATTAAATCCAGAACACTTACCAGCGAGTGAATTGCATTTACGCGACTGTCAAGAAGTTGCGATTTCAAATCTTGAGTCATCATTTAAATTGGGACATCCACGAGCCCTTATTCAGATGGCTACTGGGGCTGGTAAGACATATACAGCAATCACAGCAATATATCGCTTACTTAAGTATGGAAATGCAAAGCGTATTTTATTTCTAGTTGATACTAAAAACCTTGGCGAGCAGGCTGAACAAGAGATGATGTCGTATGTGCCAATTGATGACAATAGAAAATTTACAGAGCTTTATAACGTACAGAGATTAAAGTCCTCATTTATTGCTAAGGATAGTCAGGTATGTATTTGTACTATTCAGCGCCTCTATTCGATCCTCAAGGAGAAGGAGTTAGATGAGGCGACTGAGGAAAGTAATCCTGCTGAATTATTTCAAGCAAAAGCACCTATACCCGTTGTTTATAGTGAAAAGATTCCACCAGAGTTCTTTGACTTTATTTTTATTGATGAGTGTCATCGCTCTATCTATAACCTTTGGCAGCAGGTTCTTGACTATTTCGATGCAAGCCTTATTGGCCTTACTGCAACGCCAGATAACCGTACATATGGTTTCTTTAAAAAGAATGTAGTAAGTGACTACAGCCATGAAAAAGCGGTAGCCGATGGCGTTAATGTGGGAAATGAGGTTTACGTAATTGATACCCAAGTTACTCAGCAGGGCGCAGTCATTCCAGCTAAATTACTAGTCGAGAGACGTGAGAAATTAACGCGCAAAAAACGCTGGGAACAACAAGATGAGGATGAGCAGTATTCAGCAACTCAGCTTGATCGCAATATTGTTAATCCGGATCAAATTAGGACGGTAATTCGCACCTTCCGAGATAAATTGCCGGAAATATTTCCAGGGCGAACCGAGGTTCCTAAAACGCTCATTTTTGCCAAAACTGATAGTCATGCCGATGACATCATTCAAACGGTAAGAGAAGAGTTTGGTGAGGGCAATGCCTTTTGTAAGAAGATTACCTACAAGATTGAAGAGGATCCTAAGTCAGTCTTGGCCCAATTTAGGAATGACTACTACCCGCGTATAGCAGTAACGGTAGACATGATTGCCACAGGAACCGATGTAAGGCCCTTGGAGTGCCTTCTATTCATGAGGGATGTGAAGAGTCGAAATTACTTTGAGCAAATGAAAGGGCGTGGAACTCGCACCCTGGATCTAGATGATCTGAGAAAGGTTACACCTTCAGCTGTAAGTGCAAAAACACACTATGTCATTGTTGATGCTGTTGGTGTAACTAAATCTTTAAAAACCGCAAGTCAGCCATTAATTACAAAGCCTACGATCCCTTTAAAAGATCTTGCCATGAGCATCATGATGGGCGCCACCGATGAAGATACAGTGAGCTCGTTGGCAGCGCGTTTAGCCAGATTGACTAAGCAACTTGATTCTGATGATCAAAGACAAATTCGTCTTGCGGCTGGAGGTTTAGAGTTAACTCAAATTGTGGGGCAGCTTTTTAGCTCAATTGATGCGGATAATGTGGAGGCTAAAGCATTGGATTTGGCAGGTCTCCCTGCGGGATCTGAATTAAGCGAAGAAAAACTGCAGGCAGCACAAGCCCAATTAGTATCAACGGTTGCGCAAGTCTTCAATGGACCATTGGTTGATCTGATTGATTCCATTAGGCGCGAGAAAGAGCAGACAATTGATCGGGATAATTTAGATGTGCTGCTTAGAGCTGAATGGGATAAGGATTCAGCTTCAAACGCACAAGCCATGGTTGATGAGTTTGCCGAGTACTTGAAGGCAAATCAAGATAGCATCACGGCTTTGACAATATTCTTTAGTCAACCATATCGCAGACGTGAGCTAAGTTTTGATTTAATTCGGCAGGTTCTGGATAAGTTGAAGCTGGATAAGCCCAAACTAGCCCCATTAAGGATTTGGCATGCCTATCGGCAATTGGATGAGTACAAAGGCACTCAGCCAGCAAATGAGCTAACTGCATTAGTGGCTTTAATTCGCAGGGTATGTGAAATAGATAGCAAGATCTCGCCATTTGATGAAACAGTGCGCCGGAATTTCCAAAACTGGGTAATGAAACATCACTCTGGTGGCGGGGAGAAGTTTAATGAGGAGCAAATGCAATGGTTAAGGATGATCCGTGATCATGTGGCAAACTCTTTTCATATAGAGCGAAATGACTTAGAAATGTCACCCTTTGATGGGCAAGGCGGATTAGGAAAAATGTATCAACTGTTTGGTGAAAAGATGGACCCGTTGATTGATGAGCTGAATGAAGCGTTGGTTGCTTAAGAATGTCTGGGATAAAGACTAAAGTTCCATCTTCATGGGAGCTTGTAAAGCTTGGTGACTTTGTAGAGAGCCAAAAAGGGAAAAAGCCTAAAAACGAAGCTAAGAATGAGTCTTCTTCGCACTCAATTCCATATGTAGATATTCAGGCTTTTGAAGAGAAGATCGTCCGCACATGGACTGATGGCGTAGGTTGCCACCCATGTTACGAGTCTGACTTTTTAATGGTTTGGGATGGGTCTCGCTCTGGTTTAGTTGGAAAAGGGGTAAAAGGGGCTCTTGGAAGTACCTTAGTGCGCATTAATTTCCCGATGATGGTTAATGACTATGCGTACTATTTTCTGCAATCCAAATATCAGCAAATAAACACTAGGGCTAAAGGTAGTGGAACCCCTCACGTAGATCCAGACCTACTTTGGAATTATGACTTCCCAATTCCGCCACTTGCTGAGCAGCATCGCATTGTTGCAAAAATTGAAGAGTTATTTTCTGAGCTGGATAAAGGAGTTGAAAACCTTAAGCTCGTACAAGAGCAGCTTAAGGTTTACCGCCAAGCCCTACTAAAGCATGCTTTTGAGGGTAAATTAACCGCTAAATGGCGTGAAAAAAATGTAGAGATATTCGAAACTGTAGAGGTAATGCTGACGCGTATTCAGCTTGAACGGCAAAAAATCCATCGGCAGCAAATCATTGACTGGGAGGCTAGCGGTAAAAAAGGTGGAAAACCGAGGATGCCAAAACTACTAGATCCGCTTGCTACTGAAGAATTGAAAAAATTGCCGAACTTACCTGAAGGATGGGGTTGGGTTCAATATGGCAATCTATGCTCATTTGTTCGAAATGGAATTTCGGCAAAACCTAGTGGTGATACTGGGGTACCGATTTTTAGAATAAGTGCAGTGCGTCCTCTATATTTTGACATGGCAGACATTAGATACTTAGATAATTCAAATGGTGACTTTGATTCTTATTATCTTGAACGTGGTGATCTCGTGTTCACAAGATATAACGGTTCGCGTCATTATGTGGGTGTTTGCGCAGAATATCGTTCAGATGAAAAGCGCCTTTTCCCAGATAAGTTGGTTCAAACAAGAGTTTCTTCAAATCAAATTTCGACTTCATATCTAGAGAGGGCGCTGAACTCTAGATACTCTAGAGCTTTTATTGAAACTAAAATTCGTACTACTGCGGGACAGTCTGGTATATCTGGGGATGACATAAGAAATATTCCAGTCCCACTTTGCTCAAAAGAGGAGCAAATTCAGATTAATCTCGAGTTGGAATTAAAATTATCAGAGATTGATCAACTTGTGGATGTAGTCGACTCCTCTCTTCATCATTCCTCTGCTCTTCGCCAATCCATCCTACAAAAAGCTTTTTCTGGAAAATTAGTTCCCCAAGACCCCAAGGATGAACCAGCATCCGAATTACTTGTTCGCATTAAGGCCGATGTTACCAAATCAAAACCCTCTAAAAAGAAAAAAGACGCATGAACGCTACCGCATCAATTGTTACTAAGGTCTGGAGTTTCTGTACTGTTCTTAAGGATGACGGTGTTAGTTATGGCGACTACCTAGAGCAACTCACCTATTTAATTTTCCTAAAGATGGCTGATGAATATAGTCAGCCACCTTATAACCGCAAAGTTGGCATTCCTAAGGAATATGACTGGAACAGCTTAAAGTCAAAGCGCGGTGCTGAGCTAGAGGTTCATTACGTAACCCTATTACGTGAGCTTGCTAATAAGCCAGGAATGCTGGGCACGATTTTTACTAAATCCCAAAATAAGATTCAGGATCCAGCCAAACTTTCTCGCCTCATTGAGCTAGTCAATGAGACTAAGTGGGTAACAATGGGCGCGGATGTAAAGGGGGATATTTATGAGGGCTTACTGGAGCGTAACGCAGAGGATACTAAATCTGGAGCAGGGCAATACTTTACGCCTAGAGCTTTAATTAAGGCTATGGTTGAGTGTGTTAGGCCTCAACCGAGCAAAACTATTGCAGACCCAGCTGCAGGTACGGGTGGGTTTTTCTTGGCAGCCTATGACTTTCTAGTTAGCGCCCATCAAATGAATCAGTCGCAAAAGGCATTTCTAAAGCGTGAAACCTTTTTTGGTAATGAGATAGTTGCTGGAACGCGCCGATTGGCCCTAATGAATATGTTCTTGCATAACATTGGTGAAATAGATGGCGAAAGTATGATTTCACCTAATGATGCATTAGTTTCTGATAGCGGCAAGCGATTTGATTACGTGCTGGCAAACCCACCATTCGGCAAGAAAAGCTCCATGAGCTTTACGAATGATGAGGGCGAGCAGGAAAAAGACGAATTAACTTATAACCGCCAAGATTTTTGGGCCACAACATCCAATAAGCAGTTGAACTTTGTGCAACATATTCGCACTATGCTTAAAACTACTGGGCAAGCTGCAATTGTTGTACCAGACAACGTCTTGTTTGAGGGTGGTGCTGGTGAGACGGTTCGCAAGAAGCTTTTAGAGAATACCGACTTGCATACAATTTTGCGTCTTCCAACGGGTATTTTTTATGCTAACGGCGTAAAAGCAAACGTTTTATTTTTCGATAATCATGCAGCCAGTAAGGAGCCCTGGACTAAGGAAGTTTGGTTTTACGATTATCGAACTAATATCCACCATACTCAGAAAAAGAAGCCATTACGGCCTGATGATTTAAAGGAGTTCATTGACTGCTATAACCCGTTAGATCGTCATAAGCGTAAAGAACTGTGGAGTGAGCAGAAAAATCCTGAAGGGCGCTGGCGTAAATTTAGCTATGAGCAAATTGTGGCGCGTGATAAGACAAGCTTAGACATCTTTTGGTTGAAGGATAAGAGTCTGGCTGATTTAGATAATCTCCCAGAGCCTGAGGTATTGGCCGAGGAAATTGTTCAAAATATTGAGGCTGCACTTAACAGTTTTAGGGAAGTGGCATCGGGGCTCTAATTAAATAAGGCGCGGACATGAAAACACTCTACATAGATATGGATAACGTATTGGTGGATTTCCCATCGGGCATCGCAAGAACTCCTGAGCACATACAAGACCAGTACGAAGATCGATTGGATGAAGTCCCAGGCATCTTCTATCTGATGGATCCAATTCCAGGGGCAATTGCTGCATATGAAGAGTTGGCGACCATGTTCGATACCTATATTCTTTCAACCGCACCCTGGGGCAATCCGAGTGCCTGGTCCGATAAGTTGCTATGGGTAAAAGACTATCTAGGTAAGCCAGCATACAAACGCTTAATCCTAAGTCACCATAAGAATCTAAATGATGGAGATTTCTTAGTCGATGACCGCCTTAAGAATGGAGTAGATCGATTCAAGGGCGAGCATATTCACTTTGCAACCCCTGAATTCCCAGATTGGGAATCAGTAGTGAACTATCTAAAGACTAGGGTCTAGTAACGGAGCTTGCGGTTGGGCTATTGCTGGCCTAACTCAATACATCTTCTATTGAGATACTCATAAAACTCAAATATCTGAGGGTTTTCTGCGCCAATGATGCAGGGCACTGGGCCATAATTTAGATACTCAAACTGCAAATCTTCTGCGCTTTTTAATTTTGGTCTTTGCTTGGTTAGGAATTCATTGACTACTTTCTTGCAAGCCTCTACAGCTTCACCAACCTCATCAAACTCTCCAACCCTTAACCATGGGCTTTCATTTAAGGGTTTACGATCGCTAAATACGTCAACGCTAAATGGCTTGGATAAGTTACCTGTTTGCATAGTTATCTCTTGAGTTTTCCGTAGGATAGATAGCATAAGCTCAGGAGATAGCCATGTTTCAATTGGTGGATTGACCCATCCTTTCTCTTAAGTAAGATTGCACTTGCTCAATCGTCCAAAACGAAGACCTTCCAATCTTGATTGGTTTCGGAAACTCGCCTTTCTGAACCATCAGCCAGAACTTAGACTTTGAAACTGGCATCACCTTTAGTATTTGCGGAATTCTCATTAAGGTTATTGGCGAGGTTTGTTGGTTCGTATTACTCATGATTACCCCCATGGCGGGCGCGCTTCATATTTTTGCGATACACCTGCAAAGCCATTTTTGCAGAACTCATTTTTGTGTATCCATAAGAGCGATACAAGCTGTATAACCGAATTGCCACCATTAAATTCATCTCCTGTTGTGTGTTGTTGTAAGTGAATCTGTGTGCTACTGAGTTGCAATGTAGCCAATGAAATTTTGGTGGTCAATCAAAAGTCAATACCCACTTTATAAACATAAATTAATTTTTGACTACAAAAAAATATTTATTCATAGAAGTAACAAAAGCCCATTAAATAAAGCACTACAGCCCAGTCAGTAAATTCTGATAGAGCTAAGAGAGCAGTGGACACGCGTAGATCAATTAAGACTTTGACGCAAGAAATAAATTCTCACGAATTTTTCAAAACAGGATTACAGACATTTGATAGATAAATAAATTAAAGAAAAATTCAGAAAAAACGAGTTTGACGATACGCTTTCCGATTGTTAGATTCATCTCTTGCATAAATTATTTCTTGCAAGAACAGAACAACGCGGAGACAGTATTAAATGAATTATTACGAGCATCACATTGGAGACTACGCAGAAGCTACTGCACATCTGACCTTTATCGAAGACGCTACTTATAGCCGTTTAATTAGAAAGTATTACGCCACAGAAAAACCATTGCCGATTGATGTAAAGCTAGTGCAACGATTGATCAATGCAAGATCAAAAGAAGAAAAAAATTCAGTTGTTTCTGTCTTAAATGAATTTTTCACTCTCACTGATGATGGCTGGAGACAAGAGCGCTGTGATCATGAAATAGCCCGCTTTAAAGATAAGCAAAAAAAGGCTAGACGGAGTGCTGAAGGTCGTTGGCAAGCATTTCAGTCAGATGATTTGCGCCAAGAAAATGATCCTCACAATGCATGCGTTCGCATTGCGACCGCATTGCGAACGCAATGCTCACCAGACACCAAACACCAGACACCAGTCACCAATCTCCATACTCCAGACAAACAAAACAATGGGGGTGAAAACGAAAAAGTTTTACAGGGCGATGGTGAAAGGAAAAAACAAATTAAAACTCTTTTTGAAAAGGAGGGTTTGAATATTGGAGTGGACGATGAGCGTATTACCCAGTTGATTCAACAAGGCCTAATCGTTGAAGATGTTGAGGTGGCTATTGCCCAGGCAAAGGAAATGCGAAGGAGGGCATCAAGCTCTACCCCGATCAACACTGGATTTGTTCTGGCCATTCTGAAAGGGATGCATAAGAAGGCACAAGTCCTAGAATCTTCTGAAGAGACCTGGTGGAAATCGAATGAGGGAATTGACCTTAAGGGACGAGAACTCGGAATGCGAGCTCAAGGCTCGGAGAGTTATGACTCTTTCAAAACTAGAATCTTTTCTGAGCTGCGTAAGAGAAAAGAGACCCCAACTACGACGGAGGCCTCCAATGCAAGCTAACCCATGTATTGCCGGAATTATTGATCGACCCGATATGGAAGATTTCCCAATCGGATCAATCGTTAAAACCCCAAGTGGCCGAATAGGCACAGTTGTAAAGCATCGTGGGGCTCAAAGTCGTCATGACCTATTCCAGAGAATCATCATTGAGTTTGATGAACCTTTTGGTGATTCAGTGGCATTGCAACCTCATCTTTTGAAGATGATCAGAAGACCAGAAGACCAGAAGCATCATCATGATTGAAAACAATCAAAAGAAATCAAAGCTAAAACCAAAGCCCGCAACTAAAGGAGGAGCTAGGCCAGGAGCAGGGCGTAAAGAGGGCAGCCTCACCAAGAGGACTCGTGAAATCGCAGAGGTAGCCGCCGCGCAGGGCATTACACCTTTAGAAGTCATGATGAGAACCATGATGGAGCTCTACAAGGAGGCTGAAAACTGCACTAAGCATGATGATCATGCTCATGAAGGTATAAGTCATGATCATGACATCATGATCGCTGAGAGTCGAATCAAACTCCTGAACATGGCTGCCACTATCGCAAGACACGCTGCCCCCTATGTTCACCCGCGCCTATCTGCAATCGAGCATACGGGTAAGGATGGGGCGCCACTACAAAGTGGCGTCTTGGTGGTGCCAGGAGCGATGAGTATTGATGATTGGGAGCAAGCCGCCCAGCCAAAACACTAACCCATGAAAACTATCTGGGCACCATTGCCCGGTAGTCAGACTTTGTTTCTGACTTGCCCAGTGTATGAAGTGTTGCTAGAGGGCACCAGAGGAGGGGGTAAGACTGATACCTTACTCATGAGCTATGCCCAACACGTGGGAAGAGGTTTTGGAGATCACTGGCGCGGAACACTCTTTCGCCTCACCTATCCGCAGCTAGCGGATGTAGTAGCCAAGAGTAAGCGCTGGTTCTATCAAATTTTCCCGGGTGCCAAGTTCAATGAATCTGACTACGTGTGGAAGTGGCCTACCGGTGAGATGTTGTACTTTCGTTATGGAGCTAACGAAGACGACTACTGGAATTACCACGGCCATGAATACCCTTGGCTAGGATTTGAAGAGCTCACCAACTGGCGCAACCTCTCTTTTTACGAAGCAATGCATTCCACATGTAGGTCATCTCATCCTGGGATGCCAAGGATGGTAAGGGCTACATGCAATCCATTCGGAGTGGGTCATTCCTCTGTGAAGGAGCGATTTCAGATTAGTGCAATACCGGCAGGACAGATCATTAAGCAAGAAGGCGCATTACCCAGGGTCCGAATACATTCGACGATTTATGAGAACACTCACCTACTCAGAAATGACCCCAACTACCTCATGAGCTTAGAGTCACTAAGCGATCCAAATAGGCGTAGGGCATGGTTAGAAGGTGACTGGGATATCCATGTGGGAAGTTTCTTGGAAGGCGTATGGCAGCCCTCTAAACACGTTGTAGAACCCTTCGCAATTCCACCAACATGGAAAGTATGGCGCTCAATGGATTGGGGTTATGCCAGGCCATATGCCGTCTACTGGTTTGCTCTATCCAACGACGGAGTCTATTACCTATGGAGAGAGCTCTATGGATATGGCGATAAAGAAAACACCGGTACCAGGGAGGATGCAACGGTGGTAGCCGAGAAGATCAAGAAGATAGAAATTCACGACCAACGTCTTGGATATGAATATCGCATGAACCTAGCTGACCCATCCATCTTTTCCAAGATAGGAGCAGAGCGATCCATTGGGCAAATCTTCAGAGATAAAGGGGTTAAATGGACTGAAGCCTATAACGCTCCCAGAAGCAGAGTGAACGGTGCTCAAGAAATCATCCGGCTACTGGCTGAGGATAGACTCAAGATATTCTCAACCTGTAAGCATTGGTTAAGAACTATCCCCCAATTACCGCCAGACTCATTAAACCCAGAAGATGTGGATACGGATGCCGAGGACCATGCCTGGGATGCAACTAGATATGGGGTAATGCGGGCACGGAGGGCTGCCGAAATTAATGTTTAAAAAAATAAGAACCTTTTTTATATAACAATTTATCCCATCAAATGAGGTGATTTATGAGGGCTGATCGGTCGTGTTCGGCTAAGAAGGGGTATTACGATAAATGATTAAAGTTGATTGTGTGGGTGGTTTGATACTGCTCAGGCTACTCAGATTCGAAAAGAGAACTAGACACTCCTTTTCATTGCCATTCTTTCACCTAAAAGTATTGGATAGTTCTTCCGCCTAGTGCCCATTTGACTATCATACTGAGGACCCTAAACCTAGCCACAGGATTCCTTCCTATCCCACTGCTCAAGTTACCAACCAACTGTATTCGACTCAATTCGTTTTTTTAGTATTACCCTGATTTGTTCACAATTTCTTGCAATTTCACCACCCTCTTGAGTGCCGCTTAAATTAGCAACCATGTGACCAATAAGAAAAGGGACAGAGTAGGAGTCTAGAAGAATATGAATTACAAATGAATTTTGAGGGTTGCTAATCTGAGCGCGGATACTTGGCGAGCCTTTATGAAGAACTGGCTCAAAATGTAGACTTAAGTTTTTAGAAGCGTATTCATCTTCAAATGCTTCCTTATAAGCGTTTAGTTCGATCGCTACTAACTTATCATATTCTGTAATGCGATCCTTCTTCTTCTTTATTTCAGAGTTGATAATGTCTCTTAATATTGGATAGGTTGATAGCGAATCTTGCATGATTGGTCCTTTAATGTCCTGACAATCTTTACAGATTTAGCCAATTTCATCAATACTTTTCAATTGCGATTGATTGGGGTACCCTTTTTTCATGTAATGTCCTTTATAAGGATAGATATTCAAAATGCAGAAATTATTTCAAATAGCCACCAACTTACAGAATTCAGTGGTGACTCACGTGACATCATCCGAAAAAATGGCTGATGACGATTATCAGCAGAAGAGAGAGCTTCTTGTCCAGAATCCAGCTCTTAGAAAGTTGATCCCGGAGTTTGTAATCAAATATAGATCAATTGATCAGGTGGAGAAATTCTTCCTATCGGCCTTTAAGTCGTATGCAGAAAGACGCGAATCAATTTGGAATGCATTTTCAGAGCTATTAAATTTTTTAGAGTTTGGCGGGATTGCTGTCCCAGCGAATAATCCCAATAAAAAAGTTTTTATAAGCTATTCAGTTAAAGACAAAGAGTTTGCGGGCAAGATAAAAAACATACTTAATTATGTAGGCCTTGAAAGTTTCTTGGCTCATGAAGATATAGATGTTTCACAAGAGTGGGCCGATAAAATACTGGAGGAAATAAACCATTCATCTATTTTTATTTGCTTATTAAGCTGTAATTTTTTAGATTCTGACTATTGTCTTCAGGAAACAGGAATAGCGGCAAGCAGGAATGGAGTTTGCATCATCCCTCTATCTTTAGATGGCTCAATTCCGCCAGGCTTCTTGAGTAAAATACAATCTTCAAGAATAGATCCTGAGCGCCCTAAGATAGAAGACTTATTGCCAGCATTTAAAAAATTTGACAAAAAACTAGCAAACCGAGTGCTAATAGACACGATTAAATCAGCACCGAATTACCGATCTGCCGAGAGCTATTGCCAGCTAATCAAGCCCATCTTGGATGAGCTATCCGACGACGAGGCGGCGATATTAATTGAGGCATGCGAAGAAAATGGTCAGGTCTATGATGCTGTTTGGTGTGCGCAATTATTTTTTCCATTGCTAAGGCAGCAGTTTAAGCACCTTATCGGGGTGGAGACTGATAGGTTTTTTGTTGCACAAATATCTAAGTATGGCGGCCAGTTAAATTAAAGGCGCCTAGATTTATTGAGTTTAAATATGACTGTCGTTCCTATATATTTATCCCAAATAAATTCTTAGCTAAAGGATACACAAGCTATAAATAAGTTGTGCCCCAAGACCCCAAAGCTCTTCAACAAAAATGGACTGCCCGCATCACTCATGCGCGCGCTCACTGGTCAGCCTTTCATAAGCGCGTAAGGCATAACCGCAATACGGTGGCCGGCTTTAATTGGAATGCAGACCCAACCAGCAAAGACTTCTACAGCCTTAGAGCTAATTTAATACACGGCACTATCTCTGCCGTTCTGCCAAATGTATACGCAAGAAACCCAGAGATCTCTACAGCACCATTAAATTCGGGCGCGGACCTCAAGCTCTTTTGTAGAACACTAGAAGCAGTAACCAATAGAGCTCTAGAACATGCGCAATTAAAGAATCGAGCCAAGTCAACGGTAAGAGCAGCATTGACTTGTAGCTACGGAATTCTCAAAGTGATCTATCAAAGAGAGCCAAGCAAGGATGCTTACATTAAAGGGCGGATTAATGATGCTCAAGAGAATCTACTGCTTATCAA
>Ga0194038_1000710_pt1 | contig 14508 bp, 9 predicted proteins | sample JunL226m_MetaG_FD_148630 | JGI IMG/M metagenome (GOLD analysis project Ga0194038, IMG submission 148630) | Anoxic zone freshwater microbial communities from boreal shield lake in IISD Experimental Lakes Area, Ontario, Canada - Jun2016-L227-6m | ecosystem: Environmental > Aquatic > Freshwater >... | reverse complement strand
CAGCCAGGCATAGCAGAGGTATTCATATATTCGCATGGAAACATCTTCCCGTTCGCTCTTATGCTCAATCTGAATCACAACTTCATGGAAGGTCTCCTCTATTTCAACTTCCATGACCAGAAACAAGTCATCTTTCAGACTCTCCTTGAGTGCTTCATATTTACTTATGAACTCCTTATCACAGAATTTATGTTTTTTAACATTGATATCCGGAAAATAATGTTCAAAAAAATCTTCAGTAAACGAGGCGATAAGCCATTTAAACAGGGAATCGTGTGTTTTGGGATTGTGCATGATATTCCTTTTGATTTGATCAATCAACAAGTCGGGATGAAGCTATCGAAGGCTATCCTATCACCAAATAATCCACGCTGCAAGGTCGGGTTTGCCAGAACCAGGTGTTTAACGCTACCTGATGCAGATAATAAAAAATGGTGGATCTTGGTCCACCATTTTTTAAGAGCTTCCCTCTTTTATCCGCCGAAAGAGGGGCGGCCTGTTCAGGTCGGTTATTCTTGATAGTCATTGTGCATCTCTCTGGTTGGGGGGGGTTAGATTTCAGATGGCCCGTTCTCGCTGATCCTGGGCCAGGGAGCGCAAGAAGAAATCAATCGGCAGGCGCTGCCCGCGTGGAGCGGAAGGCTCCATCAGTTGGAGCGTGCCATTTAAAAACGCCATGTCGCGGTTGGGCGGGATGCCATCGGGCAATAGTAAGGGCGAATACAAGATTCGTCCCTACGAAATAAACCCAACCGGCCGAAACGATGACCAAGGCCATATATTCTTTGTTGGAAATCGTCAGTTGGCGGCTTGGTAAGCCAACTCAAGAACTTTTCGAAATAAAATGAAAATCCTTTGAAAGGGAGAACGACCGACATGCAACACCATCGAACCAAGATGATTTATTGGAAATGCGAAAAATTCTGGTTGGGGAAATATCAGATTGATTATATCACATTAGCTCAAAGTATATATCGGGCACCGAATAATCTATATCAATATATCAATGACCGTCCCCCAATGTAACAGCAAAACGGCCTTTGCCGACATTGAAGCAATTGATGCTGTGATGGCGCTGCGTCGGTTCAAGAAATGTCTCGAAAGACGCAGGTACGCCGGTTAGAGCTACATTTCCATAAATCTCGATAAGATCAGTTTTTTCTATACCGGGATAAACCTGCATTGCCCGTCTGCCTATGATATCCGCAACTATCAGGCCAGTGTACTTTTCAAAGGCCGGATTGGCCTGGAGAAAGACATAGTCAATGGGTTTTCCTTGTGCATCCAGGATGATTTCATGGATGGATACAGCGTTGAAGACATTTTCAAACAAGCATTTGAACATTTTATCGGTTTCACGCAGAGACTCCTCAATCCGCTTCATCTCCGTGATGTCGAAAAAGGTGATCACCGCACCCTCAATCACGTTCTCCAGTGTGCGATAGGGCCGGATGCGCATTGTGTACCATGAATGCTCCGCTGTCTGCACTTCCACATCTTTGGGAACCAGGGTGTTCAGAACGGACTGAGCGTCGGGCACCATGCGGTCGTAGCCGATCAGGTTGGAGACAATGTGGCCCACGGGCCTTCCTACGTCGCTTAGGATCAAATTGATAATCTGGGTGGCGGCGGGGGTGAAGCGCAGGATGCGCAGCCCGTGATCCACAAATACTGTGGCTATGCCCGTGCCTGCAAGAAGATTGTTCATGTCGTTGTTGGCCCGCGACAAATCAGCCACCTTGGACTGCAACTCGGCGTTGACCGTAGCCAGTTCCTCGTTTACCGATTGCAGTTCTTCCTTGGATGTCTCCAGCTCTTCGTTAGTGGACTGCAATTCCTCGTTTACCGACTGCATCTCCTCATTGGAGGATTTAAGCTCTTCGTTGGATGTCTCCAGCTCTTCGTTGGCGGTCTGAAGATACTCCTCCTTGGCCCGCAATTCCTGATTGAGTACTACAATGCGCACATCGGTTTCCGACTCGGTGCTATCCACTCCTTCAATGGATTGCAAAACGGGGGCAGACTGAGCATCGGTGCAGAATATCTGCGCCTGTTCCAGGATAACCAGGTACAGGGGCGACTCTGGCGCTTTGACGGGGCGGCCTGCCACCGACACTAAAGGCAGGTCTGTCACCACCGGGCGAATGGTCAGGTTGACCGTAGTCAAGTCGCCGTTGGTTTTAACTCGAAGGCCAGGGCAGCGCACAGTCTCTCTTGCTCGCACTGCTTTGTGCAGGGCCATGGTAAGGGCGCGACGTAACCCTTCGCGGGCCATCTTTAAGATATTGTTGACTCCAGTCTCGCCAGGGGCCGGCTCCAGGTACATGCCGGTACGTCCGTGTACGTAGAGGATATCACCCTTGACGTTGACAAGCATGGCAGCCGAAGCAATCTGATTCAAAAGCGTCTGTTCGGTCAGCTCGCGCAATCGCAGTTTCACGGGGAACCCTGTCTTTCCAGCGGTCTGCGGAAGCACCACATCCATCTGTGTCATGGGCGGAAGAAACCGGCCCATAGGCATGCGATCTCCAAAATCCTCTTTACGCTGATACAGTTTCAACTTACGATCCTGAACTGAAAACAGGTTGGCGAAATCCCCTACGGTTTCAGAGGTGCCCAGGAAGAGAAAGCCACCAGGATTCAGCGCATAATGGAAGAGGGGAATAAGCTTCTTCTGCAAGCTTCCATCCATATAAATCAGCAAGTTACGACAACTGATCATCTCAAGTTTGGAAAAGGGCGGATCTTTGATGACATTTTGCTCCGAGAAGACCAGCATGTCGCGAATGCCTTTGTGGATGCGGTATGTGCTGCCGTTGGGATCGGCTGCAAAAAAACGCGCCAGTCGTTCAGGCAAGATATCTGTGGCGATACTGGCCGGATAGAGGCCGGCGCGAGCAGTGGCGATTGCCAGGCTGTCGATGTCTGTGGCGAATACCTGAACCTTGTAGCTTTGCTTCTGCGCCTCCAGGCGCTCCTGCAGGAGGATGGCGATGGAATAAGCCTCCTCGCCGGTGGAGCATCCCGGCACCCATACGCGAATCGCAGCACCCGCCGGCTTGCTGACAAAGAGCTTGGGGATAACCTGATCCTCGATCAGCTTGAAAGCCTCCGTATCACGGAAGAATTTGGTAACGCCAATCAACAGGTCGCGAAACAACGCATCCACCTCCGGCGGCGTCTGTTGAAGATATTTGGCGTACGCTTCCATCGTATCGATCTGGTGGACTGCCATGCGCCGTTCGATGCGGCGATGAATAGTGCTTGGCTTGTACTGGGAAAAGTCGTGGCCGGTCTGAGATCGCAGCAAGATGAATATCTTCCTGAGCGCATTCTCAGCCTTGGGCGCCGGCATGAATTTGGTCCGGGGAGAGTTGCTGAAGGCATGAGCCACATAAGCCATAAGCTGGGCGGGCATCTCCGCCGCCGGCAGCTCGTAGTCAACCAGGCCGGTTGCAATAGCGCTGCGCGGCATGCCGTCGTACTCAGTGGATTCGGGGTTCTGGGCCATGGCCATTCCACCCTCACCCTTGATGGTCCGCACGCCCAGAGTACCGTCGCTGCCGGTACCCGAAAGCACGATGCAGATGGCCCGCTCACGCTGATCATGAGCAAGGGAGCGAAAGAAAAAGTCGATCGGAAGACGCTGACCGCGGGGAGCAGATGGCTCCATCAATTGGAGTGCGCCGTTTAAAAACGCCATGTCGCGGTTTGGCGGAATGATGTACGCGCAGTTGGGCTGCACCGTCATCCCGTCTTCGACCTCGAAAACCTGCATGCGGGTGTAGCGCCGGATAAGGTCGGTGAGGATGCTCTTGTGGTCCGGAGCCAGATGCTGCACCAGGACAAAAGCCATGCCTGGGTCGGTATCGGCGGGCATACCGGAAAAAAAAGCTTCAAAAGCCGCCAGTCCCCCGGCAGATGCGCCGATACCAACGATGGGAAAACCAACAATGGGTTCTTCGGATATTTCCTGAACCTCAACGGATTTTTCAGCAGTCTCCTGCTCCTCAATTCCACTGATACCGTGCTGCACTTTTGTTTTGTCTTTTTTTCTTGATGTCATGACAGCCTCCTCCCCCCAATTCTGAATTATAATTCTGAATTATAAATTTTCACTTTGGGAGTATATGAAGAATCACCTTGCATGTCAATTAGGAAATACGGGACGGGTATTGATATATTGATTGACATGTTTTTTTTTGTCTGTTATTCAAGCTGTCATGCCACGGAAAGCCAGAATTGATTCTGCAGGTGCATTACATCACATCATGGTACACGGAATTGAGCACCGCCAAATCTTCCTTGACGATGTGGACAGGGATGCTTTTGTGAACAGACTCGGCCATGTGTTGATTGAAACGCACACCGATTGTTTTGCATGGGCGTTGATACCCAACCACCTGCATCTTTTGTTGCGTACCGGTCTTACGCCGATCACCACCGTCATGAGAAGGCTTTTGACGGGATATGCCATCCAATTCAATCGGCGGCATCAACGTCATGGCCATGTTTTCCAGAATCGATATAAATCCATTCTTTGTCAGCAGGATCGCTATCTAAAGGAGTTGGTCCGCTATATTCATCTAAACCCCTTGCGAGCCGGGATAGTGGCTGACCATAAAAGATTGGAAAAATTCGTGTATTGCGGACATTGTGCGATAGTGGGCAAGCGTCAAAATGATTGGCAAAATACGCAATACATATTGTCCTTATTCGGACAAAACGTATCTGGGGCGCGGCGTTCATACATAAAATTTATACAAAAAGGAATTATCAAGGGAGAAATATCTGAATTGGTTGGTGGCGGTTTGATACGGAGTGCGGGTGGGTGGTCGGCCGTAAAAGCATTGCGGGGAGCCAATGAACGAATTAAAGGGGATGAACGAATCCTTGGGGACAGCCGTTTTGTGCAAGAGGTTTTGGAAAGTTGCGATCAACAGCTCGAACGCCGCTATCTATATCAGGCCAATGGGTATGATTTTGATTGGCTGGTAAACCGGGTGGCGACCTTGTTTGGTTTGGATAAACATATTGTTACGCGAGCGGGAAGATATCCGGACACGGTTGAAGCTCGCAGCGTACTATGTTACTGGGCGGCGAGAGAACTTGGAGTCAGTACATTGGAGCTATCCAAAAGGCTTCGTATTTCGCAACCCACTGCCAGTCAGTCGGTAAAACGGGGCGGAAAAATAGTGAAAGACAAGGAACTTGAGATGATGGTATAATCTATGTCAATATATCAATACCCGTCCCCTATTTAAGGAACAAACAAATGCTAAGAAGCTATACTGTAAAATATACGAAAATTGGCTCTGTCTATATGGGGCAACTAATTGAATGGCCGGAAGTAGTCACAGAAGGCAAAGACATAGAAGATTGTCGCGCCATGATAAGAGATGCTATCCATGAGATGATACTTGCCTATCAACAGCAAAAAAAGGAAATTCCTTTGGGTGGTTGCCTAATTGAACAAGTACCTGTAGAGGTTGATAATGTCTATCAAACGGCGTGACCTGATTAGATATTTTGAAGAGAATGCTTTCTATATTCTACGAGAAGGAAGTAATCACTCAATATACACGAACGGCAATAAGACTATCCCCGTAAAGAGACATACAACTTTTAATCGTATTACTGCTAATGAAATATGCAAACAGGCAGGTCTTCCACCAAAGTTTTGATCATTGGAATTTAATGGAAACAAAATGACTATCACAGACATGGAACAATTTACGGTTAAGTGACTTATGCCATTTGATCTGGTTTCACCTTTTATTCCCAGGGGCGATCAGCCCCAGGCGATTGATCTGCTTTGCAAGCATCTTCTTTCCGGCAGCAAGCACCATGTGCTTTTGGGAGTTACCGGGTCGGGAAAGACTTTTACCATGGCGCAGGTCATTGCCAAGCTGGACAGGCCGAGCTTGGTCATTGCTCCCAACAAGACCTTGGCCGCCCAGCTTTACAGTGAATTCCGCTCGCTATTTCCGAATAACGCAGTGGAATATTTTGTCAGCTATTATGATTACTACCAGCCGGAAGCCTATCTTCCCACCAGCGACACCTATATTCAGAAAGATTCCTCGATTAACGAAACGATTGACAAGATGCGCCATTCCGCCACAATGTCGGTCCTGACTCGACGGGATGTCCTGGTGGTAGCCAGCGTGTCCTGCATTTACGGGCTGGGAGCGCCAGAGGACTATCTGGCAATGCGGGTTCCTATTGAATGCGGGATGGAAATGCCCCGTGATACTTTTTTGCGAAGCCTGGTGGCCATTCAGTACGAACGAAACGACGTGGATTTTAGCCGGGGGGCATTTCGTGTCCGGGGCGATCGGGTGGAAATCTTTCCCGCCTACGAAGAGGACAAGGCCATTCGCGTGGAGTTTTTCGGCGATGAAATAGATGGTATCTACGAAATTGATCCGCTTAAAGGCTCCGTTCTAAAGAAACTGAGTCATACAGCCATCTTTCCCGCCAGCCATTATGTCACACAGAAAACCACGCTTCAGCGGGCGGTTGATTCAATTCTGACAGAACTGAAAGAGCAGGTTGCGTTTTTCAGGCGGGAAAACAAGCTTATCGAAGCCCAGCGGATCGAGGAAAGAACCAATTACGATATCGAAATGATGATGGAGATCGGATATTGCAACGGTATCGAAAATTATTCCCGGCATCTGACCGGAAGACTTTCGGGATATCCCCCTCCTACCCTTCTGGATTATTTTCCGGAGGATTATCTGGTTTTTTTTGATGAAAGCCATATTGCCGTTCCGCAGTTGCGCGCCATGTATCAGGGCGATCGATCCCGAAAAAACACCTTGGTCAGCTATGGATTCCGGCTTCCGTCCGCCATGGACAACCGGCCCCTTAAATTCGAAGAGTCCGAAGATCGGATACATCAGGTTGTCTATGTTTCGGCGACTCCTGCGGACTACGAAATGGAAAAAGGCAAAGACGCCCTGGTCGAGCAGATTGTCCGGCCCACCGGACTCATTGATCCTGAAATTGAGGTTCGAAGCGCGCAACATCAGGTGGATGATCTTTTTGAGGAAATCGGAAAGCGAATAAAGCAGAAAGAACGTGTGCTGATCACAACCCTCACCAAACGGATGGCTGAAGATCTGACAGAATACTACAGGGATCTTGGAATCCTGGTGCGCTATCTGCATTCAGACATTTCCACCCTGGAGCGGATGGACATCATCCGGGATCTTCGGCTGGGGGAATTTGACGTTCTGGTGGGCATCAACCTGCTGCGGGAAGGTCTGGACATCCCCGAAGTGTCGTTGGTAGCAATTCTGGATGCGGACAAGGAAGGTTTTTTGCGTTCTACACGATCCCTGATTCAGACCTGCGGAAGGGCTTCCAGAAATCTTCAGGGCAAGGTCATTCTCTATGCTGACAGGGTCACAGATTCCATGCGCCGAGCGATGGATGAAACGCTGCGTCGCCGCGAAATCCAGACGGCCTATAACCAGAAGCACCACATCATTCCGGAAACCATCACCAAAGAAATCACTTCCATGTTTGAAACCGTAACAGACGCGGCCAAAACAGCCAAAAACAAAGCGGCCGAATCCGTAAAGCCTTTTCACACCCTTGATGAGCTGGACAGCATCATCGCATCCATGGAAAGTGAAATGGAGGCTGCGGCAAAAACCCTTGATTTTGAACGAGCCGCCATGTTCAGGGACCACATCAAAGAGCTTCGTAAAACAGCCGTTTTTACGGCATAATCGTATCATTCTTAAATTTCATCGAACGCTCTTGTGCCCGCTAATCACAACTAAAATCGAAAGGATTCCCCCCTTTGAAAAAGGGGGGCCAGGGGGGATTTTATTTTTTTGAAACGACTCTTTCCGATGCCTCCTGGAGATGGGGGAAAGTGTCCGTCATGTGGGGCAGTTGCGTGGCCTCGATGAGTTGATGCTGAAAATCTTCTTCCAGCGTTAGTTCGATATAGGTCAAGCTTTTGCATATCTGGTCCGCCTCCAGCCGTTTTTTTCGATCCAGCAGGACGATGCGGCACCCGTCGCCGGCGGCATTGCCCACGCAGGTGACGGTTTCCAGCGGCGCGTCCGGAAACATTCCCATCACCAGCGCCAGTTTGCGGTCCACATGGGCGCCGAAAGCGCCAGCGATTTTTACCTGTTCGACTGTCGCCAGATCCAGTTTACGCATCATCAGCTTGCATCCGGTATAGATGGAAGCCTTGGCCAGTTGAATCTGGCGGATGTCCTTCTGGGTGATGACGATGTCTTTATCAATGACGGTTTCATTGGCCCAGGCCAGAACGAATTCCTTGATGCCGGTTTGCGGGTGTTTCCGGAACCGTGCGGAGCGCTGGGCTTCAGCGCTGAAAGCGCCGCTTTTGGCGACAATGCCAGCCAGAAAAAGCTGAGCCAGAACATCCAGAATGCCGGAGCCGCAGATACCCCGGGTTTTCATGGCTTCGGGAGCCGAATAGCTTCGCCAGGCATCCCGTCCAATGACCTTGTAGTCCACTTCGTGGGTATCCGGATCGATGGCCACCCTTTCAATGGCGCCGGGAGCCGCGCGCATCCCGAATTCGATCTGGGCCCCTTCAAGAGCCGGACCCGTGGCGCATGAAGAACAGATCAATTGATCCTTATTGCCCAGAACCAGCTCGCCGTTGGTGCCGATATCGATGATGAGCTGGACATCCTCCCGCAGGTGGGGCGCTTCGGCCAGGATGACGCCGATGTTATCTCCGCCCACATAACCCGCCGTATTGGGAAGAAAGAAGACATTGGCCGAAGAATTGACACGAAGACCCAAATCCCGTGCTTTCACATCCAGGCTGTGATGGACAACAGGCGCAAATGGAATGACGCCCAGCGGTTCGGGATCGAGCTGGAGCAGAATGTGGTGCATGGCCGTGTTGCATCCGATGGTGACATCCAGAATATCTTCCCGGGAGATACCGGCAAGTCCGCCAGAGCCGGGGTTCTCATCGACGAAAGACAGTCCATCCCCGCCGCATAGGGCCTGCTCGACCAACTGGTTCAGCGCATCGACCAGATCGGCGCTCATGCGTGCAAGACCTCCAGGATTGCCCATATGATAGGTGATCCGCGAAACCACATCTTCGCCATACCGGACCTGGGGATTCATCATGGAAAGGGTGTCCAGAACCTTTCCCGTGTTCAGGTCGCAGAGGTAGGCGGCAAGGGTGGTGGTTCCTATGTCGATGGCCAGTCCATAGCCAGTGAACTGGCTTCCTGGCTGAAAACGGATGATTTCTTGATCCATCCGGATGCTGACGGTAATCCGCCAGTCTCCGGCCCTGAGCGCACGGGGAAGGCTGCGCAAGGCAAAAATGTCACAGAGCAGCGCACTCAGACCATGCTGTTTTTCCAGTGCCTCCAGAACCCGCTCGAGATCGGCGGTTGCATCCTCCAGCGTCGGCTCTTTCACTTTTATAACGTAATGTTTGACGGCGGGATCCAGATCGATTTGAATCGGCCTGGCGGCTTTACTCACCACCTGCTTTCCGGCACGGGAGGCTTCCGGTACGAAAACCAGCAGATCGCCCTGCACCGTAGCGACGCACCCAAGACGGTATCCGGCCTGTCTTTCCACTGCGCTGATGCCGGCGCTCTCCGAATCCTGCCAGATGCCGGCATGAGATGCCTTGGATTCAATGCCGAATTTTTCAAATACGCCCTCTTCTATCCGAATTTTACATTTGCCACAGCCTTGCGTTTCACCGCAGGGCGCTTCGATATCCACACCCAGAAGCCTGGATGCCTCCACCACCGATATCCCGAAAGGGACCGCCCCCCTTCTTCCCGAGGGCTGAAAAATGACCATCGCCGTTTTCAAGTCCGCCTCCCTTCAACATCCTGCGATTTCCGTCCCCAAATCCGTTATACTGTACGCGGGCATAAACTGAACTTTTCAATTTAAAAATTAAGTCATTGACCGCTCAAAGTATATAATCAGGAAAGAATTTATCGTCAAGAAAGATCAATAACCTATTGACTCAGAATCCAATATTTTTATATAACATCGACAGACGAGCAACAATCGCTTACCGAACAATTAAACAGACCGTATTTGCTTTTCATCGGATTATAGATGGAATCGACGACCACTGCCCTTCAGACAGGCAACAAATAAAATGGAAACTGCCGAATGAACAGCCTGTCTCAGAAAGCAAAGAAAAATCTCCGGTTTTTCCGTAACCCTTCGCCAACCGTCGATGTCCTGAAATATTTGGCCGTCATTTTATCCATCATCTGGCTGATCGGCGCCGGAACCGAAAGGCTCGGATACAACTGGCAGTGGTACCGCGTTCCCCGGTATATCTTTACTTTCGAGGACGGGCATCTGGCTGCAGGCCCCCTGATTCAGGGCCTGATGGTCACCTTTCAGGTCTGCGGCATCAGCCTGCTGCTTTCCTTCGCCATTGGCCTGACGACGGCCCTGTTCCGGCTGTCCAACTCCCATTCCGCCCGTTTTCTATCGCGCTGCTATCTGGAGATGATCCGCAACACACCGCTGATGGTTCAGCTTTTTTTTATTTATTTTGTTCTGGGTCCGGTCCTGGGGATCGAACGGTTTTTTTCCGCAGTGCTGGCCCTCAGCCTCTTTGAAGGTGCATATACCTCGGAAATTTTCCGGGCCGGAATTGTCTCCATTCAAAAGGGACAATGGGAAGCCGCCTACAGCCTTGGTCTCGGCAGGTTCGATACCTATCGCTGCATCATTCTGCCCCAGGCAATCCGCCGGATCCTGCCGCCCCTAACCAGCCAGGGAATCTCCCTGATCAAGGATTCGGCCCTGGTAAGCATCATCGCCGTTTACGACCTGACCATGCAGGGTCAGGTCATTATCTCCGAAACCTTCCTGACTTTCGAACTCTGGTTTACCATTGCCGCCATTTACCTGGCCGTTACCGTGACGTTGTCGGTTCTGGTCAATTTACTGGAGGATCATCTCAATGTTCAGGCATAGCCACTAAGAAGGAGCGTTTCGCATGCTGGATAAACAGTTAGGAGATCATATCATCACCGTTGACAGAATCTGCAAAACCTTCTCCAACGGCGTTGTGGCCCTGAATGACTTCACCACCCATATCCGGCGCAGCGAAGTGGTCGTGGTCATAGGTCCTTCGGGGTCGGGCAAATCGACATTCCTGCGGTGCCTGAACGGTCTTGAGGACATCGACAGCGGATCCATCGTGGTTGACGGCATTGCGCTGGACGACAACAAGAAAAACCGGCTTGAGATTCGAAAAGAAGTCGGCATGGTCTTTCAGCAGTTCAATCTTTTTCCGCACATGACGGTCCGCGACAATATCAACCTGGCTCAGCAACTGGTCCGAAAAAAAACCAAAGCAGAAGCCACGGAAATGACAATGGATCTGCTGCGAAAAGTCAACATCACGGAGAAAGCCGACGCCTTTCCGGCCCAACTGAGCGGCGGTCAGCAGCAACGGGTCGCCATTGCGCGGGCCCTTGCTCTGATGCCCAAGGTCATGCTCTTTGACGAGGCCACCAGCGCGCTGGATCCGGAGATGATCGGCGAAGTGCTGGAAGTCATGAAAACACTGGCCAGAGAAGGGATGACCATGATAGTGGTCACGCATGAAATGGGTTTTGCCCGGGAGGTGAGCGACTGGGTCATTTTCATGGAAGCCGGCAAAATAGTGGAGGGTGGAACTGCCGAGCATTTTTTCAACCATCCCCAGGAAGAACGGACCCGGGTCTTTCTCAGCCAGATACTGACATAGCACTTGAACGCAAATTCTTTCAACTAAAATCCGAATATCAAAATTCAAAACAAATTCGAAATTCTAATGTCAAAATGACTATGACTTTAAGGATGCCATTTTGAGAAAAAAGCTGAAATTTACGCTGCTGGATGCCCTCATTCTGCTGGCTGTCGCTGCCCTTGCGGTCTATATCGGCTACCGCATCAATGTCAGACTTCATTACAAGTGGAACTGGAGCGCCATTCCCCAATACCTGTTCCGCATCGACAATAATGGCGACTGGACGGCGAATCTATTGATGCAGGGCCTTTTTACGACAATCCGGCTCAGCCTCTGGGCCACCCTGCTGGCCACGATTATTGGAACCGTTGCCGGCTTTTTCCGCATCAGCAAGAGCCTGTTCAAGCGCCTTCTGGGTCGAACATTCGTGGAGCTGATTCGTAACACACCCCCCTTGGTGCTGATCTTTATCTTTTATTTTTTCGTCAGCGATCAGATCATGCCGGTTCTGGGCGTGGATGACTTTGCCAGAAACGCCTCGGAGCGCACACAAAGCGTAATGACATTTTTATTTGCACCGCCTCGGTTTTTCTCCGCGTTTATTTCGGCCATGGTAACCGTGGCGATTTTCGAGGCAGCCTATATCACGGAAATTGTCCGGGCGGGGATTCAGTCCATTGAAAAAGGCCAGTTCGAGGCATCTTACGCCCTGGGATTGTCCTGGAGGCAAAAAATGCAGCATGTCATTCTGCCCCAGGCCATTCAAAGAATCCTGCCCCCCCTGGCCGGTCAATTTATCTCCACGATCAAGGATTCAGCCATTGTTTCGGTGATTTCGATTCCGGAACTCTGCTTCCAGGGAATGGAACTGATGGCCGCCACTTACCTGACATTTGAATGCTGGATCACCATTACGGTCCTTTACCTGATTCTTACCCTCAGCCTGTCGCTGGCGGTGGAGCGTCTGGAAATTTTCATGAGAAGGAGTACAGCCTGATAAATGTTCGTCTAACACCAAAAGGAGGAATTATGAGAATCAAATCGTTATTATTGTCAGTAGATGTTTTGGCCGTTACCACGCTTTTTCTGATTATCTGTTTTGTTTCACCGGCGCTTGCCGGCGATGTTCAGAACAAGCTCGTCGCCGAAAGCACCATCGAGCAGGTGATGAAACGCGGCGTGCTGAAAGTGGGCATGTCCACCTTTGTTCCATGGGCCATGAACGACAAAAACGGCCAGCTTGTCGGCTTTGAAATTGATGTAGCCAAAAGACTGGCGGCCGATCTCGGTGTCAAGGTTGAATTTGTTCCGACCAAATGGGCAGGCATCATTCCGGCCCTTCTTACAGGCAAATTCGATGTGATCGTCGGCGGCATGTCCGTTCAGCCAGGCCGGAACCAGAAAGTCAATTTCAGCATTCCCTACGACTACACCGGTCAGACCATTGTCGCCAGTAAACAACTGGCGGCCGGATTCAAAACTCTGGAGGATTTCAATAAACCGGAAGTGACTTTGTCGGCAAGGTTGGGCTCCTCATCCGTAGCCGCGGCCAAGCAGTTCATGCCCAAAGCAAAGTTGACGCTCTTTGACGACGAATCCCAAGCTTACCAGGAAGTGATAAACGGCAAAGTCCATGCGATGGTGGGCTCCGCTCCAACACCGGCATTCCAGGCGCTGAAATATCCGGAAACCCTTTTCCTCCCCATCGAAGGAACGTTTACCAAAGAGCCCATCGCTTTCGCCGTCAAAAAAGGCGATTACGACACCATCAATTATTTCAACAACTGGATCACGGTGGTGGCGGCTGAGGGCTGGCTGAAAGAGATCAAACACCACTGGTTCGAAACCAAGGACTGGGAATCGTCCATTCAGTAATCCAGCTTTTCGATGCGCACCGGCACGGCTTTCAGCAGGGGAAATCCGCTGATGGGATCATTGATGTGATCAAAGGTGACAAAGTTGATCCGCCAGTTTTCCCAGCCGTGATAGACTTCGATGACCCCGCGGCGCAGTTCAACCTTGTGGACTATCCTGACTTCGATCACCAGGGAACCGGTTTCCGATACAATCCGGACCTGTTCCCTGTCCGCAATCCCGAGCTCCGCCGCATCATCCGGATGAATTTCCGCCTCTGCCTTGGGGTGTACAAGACGGAACCGCTCGATGTTCTGATGGCGGGAATGGTAAAAAAGCGTTTTTCTGGCTCCGGTCGTCAGCAGCAGCGGGTATTCCTTGTTTTTATGGCGCAGGTGATAGGGCGGCGCATACTCTGGTATCTCGGATAGCCCCAGGTTTTTCAGATAGGCGGAGGCGAACTCCACCTTTCCGGATGGCGTGGGCAAAGGCTGAATCAGGTATTTCCGATATCGCAGGGGTTTGTACGCGATTCCTTCGGGGTTGGCCCGCAGCGCTTCCAGTCCAATTCCGGACGGCTCCAAAATATAGCGGTTCACCTCGGTTTCGTTTTCCCACGGAAAGAAGCGTTCCCCAAATCCTAACCGCCGAGCCAGATCTTTCCAGAGCATGTACTCATCACACACCCCGGGTATTTCGGCAACACGGGCCGTCAGGTAAACACGCTGATGCTTGTGGTTGATATGGACCTCCGAGCGCTCCAGATAGGAGGCTGCCGGCAAAATGTAGTGGGCGAGCCTGGCAGTCCGGGTCATGAACAGATCGTTGACCACCAGAATATCCAGGCAGGCAAAGGCCTCTTCAACTTTACGCGTGTTGGGATTGGTCACTGCGGGGTTGGCGCCGGT
>Ga0194038_1000707_pt1 | contig 14532 bp, 16 predicted proteins | sample JunL226m_MetaG_FD_148630 | JGI IMG/M metagenome (GOLD analysis project Ga0194038, IMG submission 148630) | Anoxic zone freshwater microbial communities from boreal shield lake in IISD Experimental Lakes Area, Ontario, Canada - Jun2016-L227-6m | ecosystem: Environmental > Aquatic > Freshwater >... | reverse complement strand
GTGTTCCAGAGGGGCCAACGCAATTTGAATGTGGTACCAATCCTGCGCAGCCTGCGCCTCAGAGGCCGTATGTTTGATCCGCGCGAGCGTCTCAGGCAGAGGTAATTTGAGGAGTTGCTGGATCGCCACGTAATCGTCCGGCAGCGCCGGGTTGTCCCATCCACCGACGGAATGCCGAGCGAGGCTGACCGCCAACGCTGCGTTCGCGGATCGAGGGTGCGACCCATGCGAATCATTCATCAACTCCTGCAGAACCGGGGCGAGCCGCCACTCTGCGATCAGCTTGAGCTGCAGCTGGGAGATCTTGAATCCAAGCACTCTTGTCTGTGCAGCACCGCTGCGCAAGTGTTCTTCCATGCGCAGCATCTCGGCTATTCGCAGCGATTCTGCGGGAGCGAAGCACCACAGGAGCATTTCTGCGAGATCGTGCAGCAAGGCGGCGATCGCCACCTCATCTGCTCTCGAGTCACTGCGCAGATTGGCCCAATCGCGTGCATAAAGCGCCGCATGATGCGCTCGAAATGCCACCCGCATCAGACCGTCCAGCGCGAGCGGCTGGGTCGCCATGACCAACTCGACGACCGGCAGGTTGGCAAAGTGTGTGAAGAATGGCGTGATGCCCAGCATCATCACGGCGTGTTCCAGGGTCGTGATGTCGGCCGTCTGCACGGTTCGGCGATGTGCCTGCAGATAGCGCAGCACCCGCAACGTAAACAAGGGGTCGTGCAACAGCACCTGAGCGATGTTGCGCACCCCGACCCGATCCTCGTCCTCACGCAGGCGCGCGAGTTCTTCAACGGTGCGCTGGAATACTGGAATTTCGACTACATCCAGAAAGCGGATCCAATCGGATTCGTTTCGAGTTGGTGTCCAAATCATCTGCGCACCTGCATCACATGTGCCAAAGAAGCAGCTTGGATCCGTCCTGCGCACAGGCTGGGATCGTTAGCCCGGGCGGAACGCCAGGAACTGCGAAACTGTTACTGATGAGCAGGCTGCCGGGCCGCATTTCAGAACTCGCCTTGCGCCAGACCTCACTCATGGCAGCAGGTGACAGGTAGGCATAGACAACGTCATACCGACTCAGGTCGAGTTCGTCGTAATCCCCCCAAGTGATACAAAGGCGGCCGGATCCTGTGATTGCGCGCAGTCGACTGACGAGAAAGGGCAGCGGCGCTGACTCAATACCGTGATATTGCCCCAACGGCCGGGTACGTGCCAGGCTCGAAAGCACGCCCCCCAGCCCACACCCCATATCGAGAAACGTGAAACTACGGTCACTCGGCAAGACATCTGCGACCGACCGGGTGGCATCACGACTTGAAAGAAATAGCGGTACGCGAGTCCGCGAAACTGTCCAGTAAAGTGAGGCGAGTAAACAGAATGCGCTCAGCGCGTAAGCAGGAGGCAGATCGAACGTCAGTATCCACAGAAGTCCTGGAGCGAACAAGGCGTGGATTGGAATCCACCACCAGTCCATGCCCAGGCAGCGGCCCAGACTTGCCGCCACAAACCCTTGGATCAATGCCAATGTAACGGCGTCGATGCTGGCAGGACCCAGGATGGAAACAATTCCCCCAAGAACCAGAACTGCCCCGATCTGGGCAAGCGCTGCGTGCAGCAACGGAACACGTGCTGGCCACTTACCTGTCGCCATGGCCACACCTGTGATCGATTCACGGTTTGTTGACGGCATCGCTGATCCCTTCTTGGGTATCTGGCTTGATTTCGGGTTCGATCGCGCCGCTGTCCTTGCTGATCGCGAGTTCGGTCTTCTTGTTCATAACGACGATGCTGATGCGCCGATTTACCGCATTCTCAGGATCCTGGGGATCCAAGGGCACGGCCGAAGACAGGCCCACCACCCGCAGCACGCGGGCCTCATCCAGGCCATCAATGCTGATCTCGCGTCGCGCGGCATTCGCCCGGTCCGATGACAGCTCCCAATTGCTATATCCTTTTGCTCCACCCGAGTAGGGATGGGTGTCGGTGTGTCCGGAGATTCCGATCCGATTGGGTACGCCGTTGAGGGTTCTGCCGATCTCGCGCAATATCAGCCGGCTGTAGGGCTCCAATTGCGCGCTGCCGCTGCCAAACATGGGGCGATTGCGATCATCGGCAATCTGAATGCGCAAGCCCTCGCTGGTGATGTCGAGCAGAATTTGCTTGCCGTAGGGGGCCAAGGCCGCATTGTCCTCAATCGCTTTCCTGATGCGTCCCTTGAGGTCCTGCAGGCCTTGGGCTTCCCGGCGCAAGATCTCGGCTTCTGCCGCCTTCAGGTTGATGGTTCTCTTTTCCTCCCTGATCTCCCCATGCTTCAGCTGTCCCTCGGTTCGTGTGAGGTCCTGCCCGCCGCCCTTGACGATGCTGGAACTGTCGCCTGAACCGGTACCCCCAGCCAGTGCCACCTTGAGTGGGGTTTGAAAGTACTCGGCGATACCTTTGAGGTCCCCGGAGGTGGTTGACCCCAGCAGCCACATCAACAGGAAGAAGGCCATCATTGCCGTCACAAAGTCCGCATACGCAATCTTCCACGCGCCTCCGTGATGGGCTGACGCATGCTTTTTCACACGCTTGACGATGATCGGTCTCTGGCTTTCTTCGCTCATGATGTTGTCAATTGCTGATCTGAAGCATCAACGCGCCTTGCGCTGCTTCACGTCCTCCTCCAACTCCATAAAGGTGGGGCGCTCGGTCGAACACAGGACCTTACGCCCAAACTCCACCGCCACCTGCGGGGCATAGCCGTTGAGACTGGCGAGCAGAGTTACCTTGATGCACTGCAACATCTTGGTGGACTCGTCAAGCTTGTGTTGCAGCAATGTGGCCAGCGGTCCGACGAAACCATAGGCTAACAAGATGCCCAGGAATGTGCCGACCAGCGCGGCAGCGATCAGCTTGCCGAGTTCCGCCGGCGGTATACCAACCGACTCCATCGTGTGCACGACCCCCATGACCGCCGCGACGATGCCGAACGCCGGCAGCGCATCCCCCATCTTTTCAATGGCATGGATCGGAACCGAGCCCTCCTCGTGATGGGTTTCCAGTTCGTTGTCCATCAGGTTCTCGATTTCAAAGGCATTGAGATTGCCCCCGACCATGAGGCGCAGGTAGTCAGTCAAAAATTCCACCACGTGGTGGTCGGAAGTGACCATCGGGTATTTGCTGAAGATCGGGCTCTGCTCGGGCGACTCGACATCGCCCTCGATCGACATCAGTCCTTCCTTGCGTACTTTTGCCAGGATCTCGAAGAGCAAGGCAAGCGTCTCCATATAGAGCGACTTGCTATAGCGCGAACCGCGCAACAGACTGGGCAGGGCCTTGAGCGTCGACTTAATGACCTTGTTCGGGTTGGCCACCAGGAAGGCGCCCGTAGCGGAACCGAAAATCATCAGCAACTCCACCGGTTGCAGCAGTGACCCGAGATGGCCTCCGGCCATCGCGAACCCGCCGAAGACGGCACCCAAGATTACTGCGTAGCCAACAAGAACGAACACAACATTCTCCGGACATCAGCGTCGACCGACCGCACCATCACCAAAAAGAGCGCCGCGGCATTCCAGCAACGGTTTGCATCCACTCATTGCTGAGGCTGCAAAAATGGAACAACAAGTTCCCCCGCCGGGAGGGGGTCAATGCACATCTTGTTCCTTGTCTTGCCAGCGCGTGATGGGGGGCGACACAGCCCGCAGACGTAGTTCTGATTAAATTCAAAACGATGGGTCAGAAAATTTCCACCGCATCGCTTGCATGCAACTGTTTCCAGTAGAGGGCCCAGGAAGCGCAACAGGGTCCATGCCCTGGTCACTGTCAGGATGGGTTCAATCTCGTTGGTCTGCACGTGCTCAAGATACAGTCTGTAGCTCTTGATGAGCAATTGCACACCCGATAGGTCCGTATGCGCCGAGAGGTATTGGTGAATGTTGACGAAGATGGAGGAGTGAACATTCGGTTGCCAACTCATAAACCAGTCAGCCGAGAACGGCAGCATTCCCTTGGCAGGAGATTCACCCTTGATTTCCCGGTACAGCTTGAGCAATCGCTCTCGACTCAAATGGGTGACGGTCTCGAGCACCTGCAGCCGAGCCCCAAGAGTGATGAGTTCAACAGCAATCTGGATTTCGTTGCCTTCCGACACGACGCTTGTGTTTCGCATGGAGCCTCCGGGCGGCCTCAGGCCAACGTTTCTGCAGTTTGCCCGGCAAGCAGGATGGCTGCGTGCGATTGCGACATCACCCCTTCTTTGCCGTGACTTGTAAGCAGACCAAGAATAAAACGGTCATCACAGCGCATGCGGCACAGCAGTACGTTGGCGCCCGCCAGTTTTAGCACCTGACTTGCGCTTAGATTGGCCAGAATGTCGGACGACTGCTGATTGATGCCCAATCGATACGCCGCTGTATATTTATCTTCTCGTATCATGTGCTGGGCCAGCATCAGGTATGTGAGATTCAATTCCTTGATTTCGGACTGCATATCAAACGTGTTCATCATTCGTTCCCCATAGATTTTGCTTCACGCATTCTTTTCCTGAATGCACAATTGCATTCTGGATGCGTGACGCCTTTCCATGAATTGGAATTTGTCCGTATTTATGCTGTTACAAACCGTAACCTTTTGTAAGACTTTGTCCTACAAAATCATTTAAGCCCCGTCCAGACAAGGGCGGGCGCCGTTGCTGCGAGGTCTTCTGTCAGGCCACAGGCCTTTGCAAGTTGAAGAGCCGGCGCGCAAGCCATCAAGAGCTGAACGAAACGCCGGATACGGCTTCTATATCGACAGGCTCACGTTTAACTTGAGGAAATATTTTTCGCCGACGCGAAAGCCAATGGGTCGATGTCAAGAATCACGGACCGATGTCGATAAAGAAGCAGGTGTTGAGCGTTCCCTCCGGGCAGATTACGCCCCAGGGGTTGGGCCGGTTGTCCGAAATCTGCGGGGTACATGGGTATCGAGGCTGTTCAGGACATACTTGGTCGTGCAAGCCAATTTGGCGCGGGCGCTTGGACAACTGGAAAGGCAGACGCACGCAGTGATCGAACGAACCATTGAAAAAGGGCGCGAATTCGCATTCACCTCGGCTGATTTCGAGCGCGTGCGAAAGCTGATTTACGGGCGCGCCGGAATCTCCCTGAGCCCGAGCAAGCACGAAATGGTGTACAGCCGACTTGGACGACGCTTGCGTACGTTGGGACTGTCACACTTCAGCGATTACCTGACCCTTCTGGAAGATGGAGACGCTGTCGAGTGGGAGGCTTTCACCAATTCGCTCACCACCAATCTCACAGCCTTCTTTCGCGAGGAGCATCACTTCCCGGTGCTGGCCGAATTGCTACAACGCCAAAAGGGCAATGGCCCGATGTCTTTATGGTGCTCGGCAGCTTCTACTGGTGAGGAGCCCTACTCGATGGCCATGACCGCCGTCGAAACCTTCGGGACTCTCAAGCCGCCGGTGAAGATTGTTGCCACCGATATCGACACCAACGTGCTGATGAAAGCGCGTCAAGGGGTCTACCCCATGGAGCGTCTGGAGAAGATGTCGCAAGAGCGCATACGGCGTTTCTTCCTGCGCGGCAAAGGGGCTAGCAGTGGTCAGGTGCGGGTTCGCGATGAGCTGCGTGCTTTGATTGACTATCGACCACTCAATCTTCTCGATGCCAGCTGGTCCATCCACGGACCGTTCCATGCCATTTTTTGTCGCAACGTGATGATCTATTTCGACAAACCGACGCAGTATCGTATCTTGCAGAAGTTTGTTCCACTCCTGCACCCCGACGGGCTGTTGTTTGCTGGTCATTCAGAGAGTTTTCATCACGCAGCCAACCTGTTCCGGCCGCGCGGCAAGACGGTCTACGAAGGCGTTGCCGGTACCCACGCGGCAGGAAGTTGACGGAGCTCCATAGTGCTCGCTCCCAATCTCTACTATGACAATCACTTTGAACTCGATGCAGCCAAGATTCTGCCGGGCGAGTTTTACGTTACGGTGCGCGACATGGTGCTGGTAACGGTGCTCGGGTCCTGCGTCACGGCTTGCATCCGCGACAAGGTTTCTGGAATTGGGGGTATGAATCATTTCATGCTCCCAGAGGCTCATCCGGCACAGGAAAATCCAGCCAGCCTGTCAGCACGCTATGGCGCCTATGCCATGGAACTGTTGATCAACAGTCTGATCTCTCTTGGCGCCCGACGCTCCCTGTTCGAAGCAAAAGTGTTTGGTGGCGGCAATGTATTGCCAGGAATGTCCACGCTCAATGTTGGACAGCGCAACGCAGATTTCGCCATGAACTTCCTCAGCGCCGAAAGAATCCACGTCGTGTCGCAAGACCTCAGTGATGTCTATCCGCGAAAAGTCTATTATTTTCCGAGAAGCGGCAAAGTCCTGGTGAAGAAGCTTCGCAGCACCCACAACGAGACGATTCGTGAGCGCGAGATCCAGTACGCTTCCCGCCTCGTCGATGAGGAGGTCACCGGTGATGTTGAACTATTTGGTTAAGCGTCGCTCCACCGCGGTCTTGTCACAGGCGCAAGACCATGCAAACACACCCATAATTGCAGCACGAAATGAAGAAAATAACCGTTATTGTTGTTGACGATTCAGCGCTGATTCGCAAACTTCTGAGCGAGATCATTAACAGCCAACCAGACATGCTGGTGGTTGGCACCGCACCAGATCCGCTGATTGCTCGCGAAATGATTCGTTCGCTGAATCCGGATGTTCTGACCCTCGATGTGGAAATGCCCAAGATGGACGGGCTTGACTTTCTCGAGCGACTGATGCGACTGCGTCCCATGCCGGTGGTCATGGTGTCGTCGCTGACGGAGCGGGGGTCGGATGCCACTTTGCGGGCGCTGGAACTCGGCGCCATTGACTACGTCTCCAAACCCAAAATCGACATTACGCATGGGATCCAGGAGTACGCAGCTGAAATCGCCCACAAGATCCGCACAGCGGCAGTCTCAAAGCCGCGTACCCGACCCGCGGCCGGACAGTCGAAAAGTGAGCACTCGTTGCCGGCACTGGCCAATCGCAGTCTTTCGACAGAGAAGCTCATCATCGTAGGAGCCTCCACGGGCGGCACGGAAGCGATCAAAGAGTTCCTGATCGAGATGCCGCCGGACTGCCCGGGCATCTTGATCACGCAACATATGCCAGAGGCCTTCACGAAGTCATTTGCGGCGCGGCTCGACAGCCTGTGCCGCATCAGCGTGAAGGAGGCAGAGGACGCTGAGAGAGTACTTCCAGGTCATGCCTATGTTGCCCCGGGACATTCGCATTTGCTTCTGCGGCGCAGCGGCGCAAACTATATGACGCAACTAAGTGGCGCTGAATTGGTCAATCGCCACCGGCCTTCTGTCGATGTGCTGTTCCGCTCCGCCGCCGAATTTGCCGGTAAGAACGCGATTGGCGTGATCCTCACAGGCATGGGCAAGGACGGTGCGCTGGGTATGCTGGCCATGAGGCAGGCGGGTGCCTACAACTTCGCACAGGACGAAGCGAGCTGCGTGGTCTTTGGTATGCCCAAAGAAGCCATTGCTGCAGGAGCGACCGACGAGGTTCTGCCCCTGGGCGCCCTTGCACAAGGCGTCATGCGACGCCTGCATTTGCTTGGCTCGCGAGGAATACGAGTGTGATTCGTGGATAGTTACAATTTATCGGGCATACAAACTGGCTGAGATGATTTTCGCCCAGACCCTGCAAGCCTTCAACCAGAGCCGAGTCCAAAGTGCGAGCAACCAATATCGAAAAGTCATTTTGCACAACACGTGAGGCCGCTGCTCTGCTCGGCGTCTCGGTGGGCACGGTTCAACAGTGGGTTGACAAAGGCCTGCTGAAAGCCGGCAAGAGCGCCGGCGGTCACCGTCGCGTGCTGCGCGACTCGGTGGACAGCTTGCTGCGCGATGGGCTGCCTGCACTGATCGCCACAGCGCCAGTGGCAGAACAGCTTCCCGTCAACCCGCGTCGCCTGAGAGTGCTGGTAGTGGAAGACGAACCCGCGTTGCTGCGTTTGTACCAGGTCAAGCTGTCACACTGGCCAATGCAACCCGAGGTCAGGATCAGCACCGACGGCTTCGAAGCCCTGCTGAGGATGAGTGAATGCTGGCCAGACCTGCTGATTGTCGACCTGCAGATACCCCATATCAATGGTTTTGCCATGTTGAAGATCCTGAGCCAAACGCCGGAAATGGCGCGCGCCACCATCGCTGTGGTCACCGGGATGGACGCCGAAGTCATCAAGGAACGCGGCGGTGTGCCCCCGCGCGTTGAGGTGCTGCCCAAGCCCATCCCGTTCGACCGCCTGCTGGCCATTGCCACCGGCATCGTCCAGCAAAGCAGCTCCCAAATCGCAGCTTCCTGATTGACTAACCGATCATGGCTTGACTTCTCAAGTCAGTCCAGATTGCGCGCTCATGCGCTTGGCGGCAAGTCTCCTGGTGCTGCAGGTGCAGGACTTCCTTGCAGATTGAGGTGATAGCCCACGCCGCGCAGTCCGACGATGGTGCTTTGCTCCTCGCTCACCCCGGCCAGTTTCCTGCGTAAATGCGAAATGTGTACTTCGATGCCGCGGTTCAACGTATCCCAATCCCTTCCGTAGACACGCCGGAACATTTCTTCACGCGATATGGTCTGCGCCTCGGCATTGGCCAGAAGCGCGAGGATCAGCGCTTCCATCTCGGTCAGTTTAATGCTGAGTCCGCGCGCATTTGACAGCCGCTGCTCGCTGACTTCGAACGTGACATCACCCAGTTGCAGGTTGCGCACCGCCTGCAAGGGATGCAGTTCCCCGCGGCGCAAGGCACTCCTTACCCGCGCCAGCAATATCTCCGACTGAAACGGCTTGGTTACGTAGTCGTCGGCCCCGATGTTGAGGCCCCTGAGTATCATTTCTTCTGACGAGTATCCCGAAAGAAAGATGAGCGGAATAGTCGAAGTAGCGCGGATCTTTTGGGCGATCACAATGCCATCCTCGTGCGGAAGCCCGATATCGAGCAAGATCAGGTCGACCGCTCCCTGCTCCACCAGGATCTGCAGTTGTGCGCCATCTTCTGGCATCACAACCTCGTATTCGCGGGACAGAAGGAACCGGAGAAGCTTGCGCAAATCGGCGTCATCGTCGAGAACCGCGATACGAGCTTGCTTCTCATTCATGAGTGGTTGGCGATAGAAATTAAATTCGAGGGCATAGCATGCCCGCTTGCCTGAAATTCTATCGGATACCAGAAACGCTCCATCCGGGCTGATTTGATCGGCCCCTTGCGCGGTGGTGCAGTTGGAACGGCTATCGCAAAGCCACGTGCTCATACCATTGCAGCAATTTCCTGATAGGAGTGAACGGCGTCGCGCGCGTAGCGGCTCGGCCCAGGGTCTGATGCTTGCGCGAGCATGGCCTTCGGAACCAAAGCAGCTCCCGCCGAACCATCGACGCACTGGCGGGCCATGGCGAGCAGGCCGTTCAGGGTGGCTGGATCCTGCAAATCGATGTGCAGCCTTCGGGCCAGCTGATCTACCGCGGGGTCACTCAGCGCCTTGCCCAGAACGCTGGAACTGTTTTGCTTGATCGTGGCGAAAGAATTGATATCCATGATCCGTCCTCGACGCTCAGCTTGCTAGTTGACCGACCTTTTTTCCAGCATTTGCAGCAGTAGCGCGACGATCAGGGCTTGAGCCAACTCGCCCATGCTCTGAACTGCCGGCACGCCATCTGCGGCGGCTTTCTTTGCAGCGGCAGAGATGTCCACCTTGGTGCTTGAGGGGGGCGCGCCGACCTCGACAGCCGACCCGACGTTCGCCACTGCACCGGGGAATGGCAGGATCTTTGCCATTCCGCCCAGGGCGCCCATGCCACCCATAGACCCGGCTCCCAATGTACCGATTGTTCCAATGGCTGCTGTGCTCATGATGATCTCCTTGCGGTTTCGTCCTATGACGTTTTTATAGTAGGCCTTTGCACGCAGAATGTCTGTTGAGAATTGTTAACTCTCAAGTTGACTACCATTTGTTCCGCCGCGCTTGTAGACCAACGGCACAAGGCGATCGCCTTCGACCCCGCTGGCACGGCTCAACTACTCGCGACAGCGAAACTTTTTGAGATGGCGAAGTTGGGGTCAAGCGGCTACAATGGGCCGCGATGCGGCTGTAGCTCAGTGGATAGAGTATCGGCCTCCGAAGCCGAGGGCCGTGGGTTCGATCCCCGCCAGCCGCACCAAGCACTAACTTGGCGAATCGTTCTTTGCGCCCTGATTGACCCAGTTCTTCAGCATTTCGATGTCCGAAGCCGGGAGTTTTTCCTTGCCATGGGGCATCCGGATCGAAGGATGCGCGCGTCCCTCCACCAGCATGTTCAAGGCACTGGTAAAGGCGTCTCCGGGTTTGACCAGAGGACCGAACTTTCCACCCTTCATGAGTAACGCATAGCTGGTCGTGTCAAGCCCGCTGGCGTCCAATCCGGGCTTGCCCGTTGCATGGCATTCGGAGCAGCTCTTGCTCAGAATCGGCTGAACGTCCTTGCTGTAGCTCACACTTTTGGGTGAGCAAGCCATCAGCATGGCTAGACCGGACAGTAGGGCAGCGCGCAGTATCAGTTTCTTGCACATATTGCTTTCTCCAGTTCACGCCGATATCTTACGGCCAGGCGTCGGAGATGGCCAGAGAAATTGGCGCAATGCACAAGCAGAGCTTGCTAGCCGCGCGTAATACGGGTTACCCCAGGGAGTTGCTTCGCTTCTGGGTTGATGCAGGTCAAAGAAGTAATTCAAAACACCTATAGCATTTGCCTTCCGGAGGCCGATATGTTCGAACAACCAATTAAAAATTTGATGGAGCGTAAGAAATTTCTTACCGCCCCCCCAGGAACCACTGTCAGCCAGGCGGCCAAGCTGATGGCAAGCAAGAACGTAGGTGCCATCCTGGTCGTTGAGAACGAGCACCTGATCGGAATCTTTTCCGAACGCGACGTTGTGTTTCGGGTGATCGCCCAAGGGCTTGATGCCAAGACCACCGTCTTGTCCGAGGTGATGACCGCCGATCCCAAGTCCCTGGAGCCCGGCAAATCCTATGGTCACGCGCTACTCTTAATGCAGGAAAACGGCTTCCGTCATGTGCCTGTGGTCGAGAATGGGCGCCCCATCGGCATTATTTCCTCCCGCAATGCAATGGATCCGGACCTTGAAGAGTTCGTTTTTGAAGAGCGGCGGCGCGAACACCACCGCTAGCTCTTACCTCGCTTTTCACGGTTCGCGCAGCCTGAGCAGCATGGCGTCACCGTAGCTGAAGAAGCGGTACTCCTGCGAGATGGCGTGGCGGTACAGGGCCATCACGTGTGCATGACCCGCAAAGGCGCTGACCAGCATCATGAGGCTTGACTTCGGCAGGTGAAAGTTGGTTATCAGCAGGTTCACCACCTTGAACCCAAAGCCGGGTGTGATGAAGATCCGCGTTTCAGCGGCATAGGCGGCTGCAACTGATTCATCGGTGCCGCCCCCGCTCTGGGCGCTGGCCCACGATTCCAGCGCGCGCACACTCGTGGTACCCACGGCCACCACACGCCCACCACGTGCGCGGCAGTCCGCGATCGCCTGCTGTGTGGCGGCGGGGACTTCATACCATTCGCTGTGCATTTGATGCAGGGACAGGTTCTCCGTCTTGACTGGCTGAAACGTGCCCGCGCCGACGTGCAGCGTCACCTGGCTGCGCTGCACACCGGCGGCGTCAAGCGCAGCGAGCAGCGCCTGGTCAAAGTGCAGCGCCGCTGTCGGGGCTGCTACGGCACCTGGATTCTTTGCAAACACGGTTTGGTAGCGTGCTGCATCTTCCGCATCGTCGCTGTGCTTGATGTAAGGCGGCAGGGGCACGTGGCCATGACGCTCCATGAGCGTCAGGGGGTCGTCGCCGGCGTCATTGGACAGAACCAGGCGAAACAGCGCGCCATCGGCGTCGGGCCAGCGCCCCAACAGGGTGGCGCGCAAGCCATCGTGCGCACCCGGCGCACCCAGCAAGGTCAGCGTGGTGCCGACTTCAGGCTTCTTGCTGACCCGCATATGGGCTGCCACCTGATTGCCGCCGAGCACCCGCTCGATCAGCAGTTCAACTCTTCCACCCGTGGGCTTTTCACCAAAAAGGCGGGCTTTGATGACCTTGGTGTCGTTGAATACCAGCAGATCGCCGGTTCGCAGCAGGTCTGGCAGATCCCTAAAAATCCGGTTTACCGGCATTTCACCCGTGCCATCGAGCAGGCGCGAGCCGCTGCGCTCGGGCGCAGGGTGCTGGGCAATCAAGGTCTCGGGCAGCTCAAAGTCGAAATCGCAGAGGCTGAAGGGACGCGTGGCGTCAGGCAAAGATGCTGGCATGGTGCTTGAGGGTTGGACAAACCCGTACCAAGTTGGAAGAACAGAGGAGAATTGTCCCATGTCTGAACACTTGATCGATGGATAGCCGGCAAAATACCAACATGAAGCTGCAGGCTGCCAAACCGCCATCGCCGGCCCTCAGCGGTCCACAAAAGGCGCTGCGCAAGCTCGGGCTGTTGCGGCCCATCGATCTGGCGCTGCACCTGCCGCTGCGCTATGAGGATGAGACGCGCATCGCCAAACTGTGCGATGTGCGCGATGGCGAGCTCGTGCAAATCGAGGGGGTGGTCACGGTTTGCGAGGTGCGCCAACGAGGCCAGCGCCAGTTGCTGGTGACGCTGGACGACGGGTCCGAAACCTGCTTGTTGCGCTTTTTCAGTTTCTATCCTTCACAGCAAAAAGCGCTCGCCGTGGGCAACCGGATTCGGGCGCGTGGCGAGATCAAGGGTGGCTTGCTTGGCTGGCAAATGATGCATCCTTCCTTCAAGTCCGCGCAGGGTGAATTACCGCTGGCGCTGACCCCCGTCTACCCGACGGCAGCAGGCTTGCCGCAGGCCTACTTGCGCCGGGCCGTGCAGGGGGGCCTGGCCCGCGCCGATCTGGCGGACACCGTACCTGCTGAAAATCTGTACAGCCTTGGGATGCAGCCAGCCTGGAGTTTGCAGCAGGCACTGACTTTTCTGCACAACCCGACGCCTGCGGTGGCATTGGCCACCCTGGAAGACCACAGTCACCCGGCCTGGCAGCGGCTCAAGGCCGAGGAGTTGCTGGCCCAGCAGTTGTCGCAGTTGCAGGCCAAACGTGAGCGTGCCGCTTTGCGGGCACCGGTGCTGAGTCCGCAGGGAGATGACGGTTTGCCCTTGCATCAGCGCTTGCTGGCGGCGCTGCCGTTTCAGCTGACCGGGGCGCAGCGCCGCGTCAGCCAGGAAATCGCTGCTGATCTGGCGCGACCGATACCGATGCACCGCTTGCTGCAGGGTGACGTCGGGTCCGGCAAGACCGTGCTGGCTGCGCTGGCCGGCGCTCTGTGCATAGCCGCCGGCTGGCAATGCGCCCTGATGGCACCCACCGAGATTTTGGCCGAGCAGCATTTTCGCAAGCTCGTTGGCTGGCTTGAGCCGCTGGGCGTCAAGACCGCCTGGCTGACCGGCAGTCAAAAAATCAAGGAGCGTCGCGCCATGCTGGCATTGATTGCCAGCGGCGAGGCTTCTTTGGTGGTGGGCACGCACGCCATCATTCAGGACAAGGTGGTGTTCAAGAACCTGGCTCTGGCCATCATTGACGAGCAGCACCGCTTTGGCGTGGCCCAGCGCCTGGCGCTGCGCAGCAAGCTGCAGGGAGCCGTGTTGGAGCCCCACCTTCTGATGATGACGGCCACACCCATTCCCCGCACGCTGGCCATGAGCTACTACGCAGATCTCGATGTCTCTACGCTGGACGAACTGCCACCGGGACGCACCCCCATCACGACCAAAGTGGTGAGCGATGCCCGGCGCGACGAGGTGATCAGGCGCATTCGGGAGCAGCTCGCGCTCGGCCGGCAGGTTTACTGGGTCTGCCCCCTGATTGAAGAGAGTGAGGCGCTTGACCTGAGCAACGCCACAGCAACCCACGCCCAGCTCAGCGCCGCCTTGCCGGAAGTGACGGTGGGCTTGCTGCATTCGCGCCTGGCACCGGCCGAGAAGAAGGCAGTGATGGCCTCGTTTGTCGGTGGCCAGTTGGGTGTCCTGGTCAGTACCACGGTCATTGAAGTGGGCGTTGACGTGCCCAACGCCTCCATGATGGTGATCGAGCATGCCGAGCGCTTTGGCTTGTCGCAGTTGCACCAGTTGCGGGGCCGGGTTGGACGCGGCGCTGCCGCGTCTGCCTGCGTGCTGCTGTACTCCACCGGGGACGCGCCGCGTCTGGGTGAGATGGCGCGCGAGCGCCTGAAGGCCATGGCACAAAGCAACGATGGCTTTGAGATTGCCCGGCGCGACCTCGAGATCCGCGGACCCGGCGAGTTTCTGGGTGCGCGCCAGTCCGGTGCGGCGCTGCTGCGGTTTGCCGATCTGCTCACCGATACCGCGCTGCTCGACTGGGCGCGGCAGCAGGCACCCTTGCTGCTCGATCACTATCCGGCGCAGGCGCACCAACACATCAATCGCTGGCTGGGGGCACAACTAGAATACCTGAAGGCCTGAGCCT
>Ga0194038_1000704_pt1 | contig 14579 bp, 11 predicted proteins | sample JunL226m_MetaG_FD_148630 | JGI IMG/M metagenome (GOLD analysis project Ga0194038, IMG submission 148630) | Anoxic zone freshwater microbial communities from boreal shield lake in IISD Experimental Lakes Area, Ontario, Canada - Jun2016-L227-6m | ecosystem: Environmental > Aquatic > Freshwater >... | reverse complement strand
CTCTACCACCCGGTCATCAGCCAGGGCAGCCAGGATGTCAGTCCCGAGGGCGCGCCGCAACGCATCGTCCGACCTACGGTGGAACTCATGGCTGGACGCGTTCTGGTGTGTGCTCATGCCGGCATACCGTCCATCCGCAAGCACAAAGCAGATCCATTTTCAGAGGTGCGCTAACCCGAGAATCCGACAGCACTGAAGGGGTATTGCCGTTGAATACTGGCTGTCGGCTGTCCAATTATTGGCCAGACACTTGCCTTATTTTGAGGTATTTATTCTGCTTGTGAAATTGTGGCCACTAGGTACATTTACCGACATCAACACATTCGCAGGGGATCAAAATGAAGGTAGCGGAAGTCGCCAACAACATCGTTCAGACGGCCAATTCAGATGAACTGAAATGTCTTCAAACCTTGAAGACCATTTGCAACAGCGACACAGCATTTGTTGCGGCAGTCAAGAAATACCAAGCGTATCAAAAATTGCTACAGAAGGCATTCTTGCTGAGCCGAACCTGGCAGAAATTTGGTCAAGCCCGTACTTGGAAAATTACTGTCAAGGCACTTCAGGCGGCACTCAAGGCGATGGTGGCTGGGTTCAAACGCTTGACAGAATTTGCCGAGTTGCCAGATTCATTGAAAAGGCAGATTGAGAAACTAATCAAGGCAAATGGCTTGCAAATATCGCCTGCTTGGTGAATAGCTTAATAAATCCGCAAAGGTGGTTCTTGATGGATACAAAACACTTCAGATCCTTGTCGAAAAAATGGACTTTCAAACTTCGTGAGGATGCACGGGATATTGAGCAAGAAATAATTACGTTTTATCTCACCAGACAGTTCGAGAATAAAAACCTGGATATTTTTCTGCCTGGTCATGAAGGCGCACTGTTTGAGCTGCTGAAGCACAAAATCAGGGGCAACAACCTGGAAAGCTTGGGTGGCAGTGGCAGGCGATTGGGTGGCGTGGGTGATGAAGACGATGCTGGCGAGATCGACATTTACGACGAGTTCGAATCGCCAGATGAAAAGGCCGATCAGCTCGACAAGCGGCTGCAATTTGAGCAGGTGTTCTGCCAGGAACTGGACCAAATTGATGAACTGAACAATTTGGCCGGTAGCGACTTGGGCGATGCCTTTGGCTTCACGGGTGCAAATGGCCGAGCCGTTTTGTCCCAACTCAAAAAGCAAATTGTCGCCAGTGCCCAAAAACGCTTCAACGCCAACTTGCGGGCTGTAAGGCCATCCTCACGGGCGAAAGCCCGGCAGCAAACGGCGACGGCGTAACCGTCAGCCTCACGGCCGCCATGGCGGCAGGGTTGGTTGCAAAAGAAGACGCTTCAGGCAGTTTTGCCAGTTGCCCACCCGGTATTCCTGGCACCTTCACCCCGGCCTGCCCAAACACCTTTTGGGCGTAGGTAGCTCCGATTTTTGAATCCGACCGGCCGGTGTTGTACATGCTCAGGGCGCCGCCGAGCGAGCCGGCTCTTCCATAGCCCGCGGCCAGAATGTTTGCCCCGGCGGCAATGTTGGTGCACGGGTCGAATACTTGTTCCACAGTCAGCCCCAGCGCGGGCAAATTTTTGCTATTGATTTGCGCCAACCCCATATCAACACTTTCGCCACGGCCGACAGCCGCCACCGCAGCGGCCACGGCCACAGCTTTGGACGCAAAGGCCATTGATTTTCTTGTCGTGTTGTTGTTGACCACCCAGGGCTGGCCGCCGGATTCCTGCTTCACAACAGCGGCCATGGTGACCGGATCGACGGCGGGTGCACACATCATCAAGAGCTCAAGCACGGCGCCCCCCGTCAGCCAAATTTGGAGCCGATGATGAAAGCCGCCACGGTTGAAAACGCACCCAACCCGACAGCGGCCAACACGTAAAGCGACATGAATGCCTCGCGGGCTGCAGCCAGGAGCTTGGCATCATCCAGGTCAACTTTGACCCGCCCAGGAGCAGCCTCTAATGCATCCACTACCGCCTCAGCAACTGCAGGTTTCAGCGTCTCACCGACACGGCGCGGGAATTTTTGCAGTTCCCCACGCATGGCAGTCATCATGACCACAATCGACTCAAGGCTGTCATCATCGTGACCAGGTCCTTTCGCCTGCCCCGGCGCACCTTTGACCAATGCGCCAGACAGCGCTTCAAATTCGATGCGCATGGCTGCAGCCGGTACCTGCCGCAACAATACGGGCAAGAGCCAGATCCAGTTGGGATCACTCTCACCCATGCCGGCACGCACCGCCACGTCAACAATGTGTTGCACATCAGATGGCAGGCCAGAGGGCGCGAGCCGGGCCGCCAGTTCATCAATCAAGGTGCCAGCGCGGCGTGCAAGCGCCGCGGCGGGCAAAGGCGAGATGACCCCGGAAATGGAGTTGTCGATGCGCCGATCTTCATCATCAGCACCACTCATCTTGAAGACTCCAGGGCAGCCAGTTTGCGCCCGGCTATGCCACGGTACGTTTGAGCGACCGTGCGCGTGCCGATGGCCACACCGGATCCCGGAAAATTGCCCTTGTCGATCACCGTGTGCAGGGGCATCGAACCGATTAACTCGGCCGCGCGCGGCATCATGGCAGGCAATTCCAGCTCCGACCATGCATAGTCCTCGCCACTTAAGAGGGTCTTCCGGATGCTTGATTTGTCCCAGAATTCAAAAGACTTGCCGGGCCCGTGCTTCAGATTGATCAGCACCACCCCATTTTGGTAAAACATGGGGCTTTTGCCAACGCGGGCCTCCAGCTGATTTGTGCTCGACGCATCAATGCCCATCACCCAGATCGGTGTCGGATTCATCAATGCCATCAGGCTTAACACTGACTCCGTGATGTAAAGACCGGCCGCAGACGGCAATGAAAAAACAAGGCGGATCTCGTCCGTTTCATTGATCTGGGTTTCAGCCAATTCATTGATCAGATTCAGCCAGTCGTCTTCTGATTTGATGGGGCGTTGCAGTCCAATGATTTTGATGTTGTTGACAGCCTCATTTTTGTACCCGTTGTCACACACGACATCCGGGTTCATGGGATCCGCATCAATGACGATCAATCTGTCAATCTTCGGCATGCCTGACACTTCATGGTTGATAAAGCTGTCTACCAGGCACCGGGAGACGAAGCTTTTGCCCACGCCGCCTTTGTCACCGTCCACAAAATACGATTTGATCATGACCATCCTTTGGGTTGTTTAAATTCATGCAAGAAGCTATTGACTTGATTTCCACTTGGCGATGGCTTCGTCATACTGGAGTAGTGCGCGTTCGTACATGCCTCGTATCCTGTTTTCTGCGGCAATGATTTCGAACATGCCATCGGGGATTTTTGCGTTGGCCGGCATGGTTTTTGACACGGTCAAGTAGTCATCGATATTCATCTTGGTAACGTCCAACAATTCGCCTTTCACTTCGATGAATTTGAGCCTGGTGATTTCATCCGGGAATGGGGCTGAGCTCACAGCGATTGGCGTGGCTTTGGTTGCAGCGGATTGAACATCTGCAGCAGGGACAGGGCAGGGCGGTTCACCTGGGACCCTGACGGTTGCAACCGGCTGACTTTGAATGCCTGAAGTTGGTGCGGCCAGGGCTGATGCGTTGGGTGATCTGGGCTTTCTGCCTCTTTTTAGAGGCTGCAGTCCGCGTTCAGCACGCAAGATGCCGAGGTGTCGGACAAGGTGGCCCTTGGTGATCTTGATGTCGTGTTTTTGAAGCGCAGCCGCGATTCGTTCCAGTGACATGCCCTGACTCAAAAAATCTTCAATGACCGCGAATGCAAGCCGCACGATCAGAGATGGGTCATCCTTTTGGGCGAGTTCAATTTCTGCGCGGAGAATGGCGTCGATTTCTGAGCAAATGCTTTGCATGATCTCCATACCGCCAGGGCGCAAGTTGTGGCGTGACAGGCGCGCTGACAGGCGAATCAATTGCGCAGCATGGGCAGGCGACACGCAAATCGACAGGCAGACCAAAATGCGATGAAAGGTGAGCTGACAGGTGAATCAATTCACCTGGGGGCAAGGGGGTATAAATTCGGTGACCGCTACGACTGCAGCAGGTCGACTGCTACGGCAAGTCTGGGCCATTATGTGATAGCTATTCATAAGAGCCAGAAGCGGTCCTTGGCGAGGGTCTGCTTGCGAGCATCACATCTCGAGTGCACAGATATACTTCAAGCAAACTGAGAATTGCGTTCGGTGACCTACAAGGGTCCAGCACCCTTCGAGACCTACAACAATGAACTGCCCGCAGAGATGGCTGAACGTGGCCTGGATCCCGTTTGACATAAAAAGGATCGAGACAACACGATGGCAACGACAAACTACGGCCTTCTCGCCTCATTGCTGAATGAAGCACAAACGCCGCCAAAGCGACGCTGCTTTATCTCCTACCATCACGCTGACGAGCGAGAGGTTCAAGCGTTCCTTGACACATACTCGAATGCTGAAGTCTTTACCCATCGAGCACTTGGGCTGGACATGGCAAACGACATCGTGGACAGTAACGACACGGATTACGTAATGCGCCGCATCCGCGAGCAGTACATGCAGAACACGTCGGTCACCGTCGTCATGGTCGGTCAAAACACGTGGAAGCGCCGGTACGTTGACTGGGAGATCGCTGCCTCGCTTAGGAACGGATTCGGTAACCCCGCAAACGGGCTGCTCGGCATCAAACTGTCTTCCTACGCATACGGCATCAAGCAGTATCCAGACAGACTGAACGACAACTTGAATGCACAAGGTGTCGCGGATGGCACACCCTGCTATGCCCGATGCATTCCGTATCCGATTAACTCAGCTGAACTCGGAACAGCAATCGAAGAGACCTACCAGCGTCGCCAAACCCAAAGCCATTTGATCAACAACACGCGCCCCCGCTTCGGCTACAACAGGACCTAGCATCATGGTAGATCCCGTACAAGCTGCCGCCTCCGCACCCGACACACTGCTACAGCTAACCCTTCTGCGCCCGCTCGAAGTTCGCTTCGTAATGAGCAGTTGGGTGACGGGCGCAGTCCTATTTGTTCTCTTGTTACTGTTTATCTGGCAAGGAATCCGATACCGTAACCTATTCCAGAAGTTCGAAATCGATCAGGCCGAAGTCGGCATGGGCACTAACAAGCTAAAGCTCTCAATCAACGAAACTGACAGGCAGATTGCGTACAAGATTTGGGTCGAACTGAGCACGCGGAAGATCGGCCTTCCGATTGACCTTGAGCACGATGTGATCTCGGAGGTCTACGACTCATGGCACACGTTCTTCACTGTCACTCGCGAACTCGTAAAGGACGTCCCCGTCAACAAGTTCAGACGCAAAGAGACCGAAGAGATTGTCCGTTTGTCGATTGGGGTCCTGAACGATGGTCTTCGACCACACCTGACGAAATGGCAAGCGCGCTTCAGACGTTGGTACGGAAAAGCAACCGAGGATTCCAACTTTATTGATCAGTCGCCGCAAGAGATTCAGCAAAGGTATCCGAAGTACGACGAGCTGCAAGCCGATCTGTTGGCAGTGAATCAGCGGCTGATGGCGTATCGCAAGATGATGTATGAGCTAGTCGTGTTCACCAAGACCAAGAAGCACTGAAGTCAATGACAAGATCCAGGGATGTGAAATTTGACTACCGGAGCCGGCTATCGCTGTGCGGCATCGAGTCCATTCGCGCTGGCAAATTTATCCTTTCGTGACTTGAGGTTCTCCACCGACAGCGCTGAAAGACAGCTTTTCGGCGCCCAGTTCGGAACGGCGAAGGACTCGATCGGGTCGAATCGGGTCTCAAAAAAACGGTCGACTTACCTCGAAAATTGTGCAATTGGCTTGCCAATAAACTAGTGAATGCTTCGTGCTGCGTTGCTGATAGCCAAATGTTACGGAAATGGAGATGCCGCCGTCCAATTGCACTTTATGGCAAGTCTGGCGACGCCAAGTAGTTTGGCAATTGCTTTCTCTGAAAACCACCACGGATGATCCTGCAAGTCATGTTGACAGGGGTACGACAGGCGACATAACCATGCGCGACAGGCGCGCTGACAGGCGAATCAATTTCACGCCGCCGATGACGACACACGAATCGACAGCCAACCCAAAATCCAACGACAGTCGCCCTGACAGGCGAATCAATTCACCAGCAGCGCGGGAATAGCAGAGACTCACTGTGCAGGGTAAGGGCCTTGTGCCCACGTTTTCTGCGGCGCAAAAAACTTGGCATCGGCCCCCTGCTCAGGGCGTTGCCCCGAGACCCCAGTCCAACTGCCGCGTCGCGCTTTGCTTGACTTTTGAAGAGGTGTCGAGTGTTGACGTTACAGTTACGGCAAATCATACAAATTTGACGGGCTTTTGACACATGAGTGTCGGCCTTCATCTCAGGGACTTGTGCATGGATGACGTTTTCGACTTTCGCAACCGCCTCATCGGCGAGTACAGCTCGTTTTCGCGCAGCTTTTCCAAGGTTGCAGCACCCGACATTCTGGTCAAAGTCGAAGAGGAATATGCCCGTGGCCGTTACTGGCCTGAGCCACTGATCCAGATCAACCCCAACTACAAGCGCAGCGGCACCGTTCAGCAGCTTGCAAAAGACGGGGTGCTGCATCCGGATTGCGCGCATATCTTCCAGGCTGGTAAGACCGAAGGAAAGTCGGCAGAGCTGCACCTGTACGTGCACCAGTTGCAAGCCCTGGCCAAGGCACAGAACCAGCAAAGTTTCGTCGTCACCACTGGCACGGGCAGCGGCAAATCGCTGTCGTTTTTCATCCCCATTGTTGACCGCATCGTCAAAGCCAAGGCGGCCGATCCTCAGAAGCGCACCAGGGCGATCGTGGTTTATCCGATGAATGCCCTTGCCAATTCACAGCTTGAGGAGCTCGACAAGTTTTTGCATGGCTACGCCGATGGCGATGCACCCTTCACGGTGGCGCGTTACACCGGCCAGGAGAGCGCGGCAGACCGACAAGAGATTGCCAACAATCCGCCCGACATCCTGCTCACGAACTTCATGATGGCTGAGCTGATTCTTACCCGCTTCGAAGAGATTGATCGTCAGGTTGTCGAGCACTGTCAGGGGCTCGAATTTCTAGTGCTGGATGAACTGCACACGTACCGTGGCCGTCAGGGAGCTGATGTGGCGCTGCTGGTGCGCCGATTGCGTGAACGGCTCAAGGCGGATCAACTGGTATGCATTGGCACATCGGCCACCATGTCCTCAACGGGCACGCAAGCCGACCGCAACCAAACAGTTGCCGGCGTCGCTAGTTTGCTGTTCGGGGCCTCCATCACAGAAAACGATGTGATTGGCGAAACGCTTCAACGCGTCACCAACCCTGCCAAGGATGTACAGGCCGTCAAGCCGCTGCTGAAGTCCGTGCTGTTGAAAGAAACGCATTCATGGGCTGACTTTGGAGTTTTCAGCGACGACGCTCTGGCCATTTGGGTGGAGCTCACCCTGGGCATTGAGTTGCCGGCCGATGAGCCCCCCAGGCGCGCAAAACCCATCACGCTGAAAGATTCTGCCAGTCTGTTGGCCACGGATGCGCAATGCACCTCTGATGAAGCCATGGCGGGCTTGCAGCGATTCTTGGTGGCGGCCAACGATGTCAAGACACCGCAGGGCCGTGCCCCTTTTGCTTTCAAATTGCACCAATTCATCAGTGGCCCTGGCAAGGTGCTCGCCACGCTGGAAGCGGCTGGCGTGCGGCACATCACATTGGATGCTCAGCGCTTTGCACCTGGCCGGCAAGAGGAGGGTGCACAGCTGTACCCGGTCCACTTCTGCCGTGATTGCGGACAGGAGTACCACCCCGTGTGGCGCTCAGGCCAGGCTGCTCAGGAGTACACCCCCCGTGAGATTGACGACATCTCGGGCGACGACGATGACAACGCACGTTATGGCTTTTTGTGTCCGTCGAACCTGATGCAGTCGTACAAAGGGAGCATTGAGGATTTGCCCGAATCCTGGCTGGACCTCACCAAGGCCGAGCCGAAAGTCAAAAGCACCTTCAGAAACCATGTCCCCGAAGACGTGCAGGTCAGCCCGCAAGGCTGGCAGGGCAGCGGTGAGACTTACTGGTACATCCCAGGTAAGTTTCGCTTTTGCATTTGCTGTGGCCAGACCCATGAGGTCCATGGCAAAGACATGAACCGCCTGGCCAGCTTGTCGGGTGAGGGGCGCTCGTCTGCCACCACCATCCTCACGCTCAGCGCCATCCGCCAGCTGTTCGATGTGAAAGACATGCCGTCGGACCAACCTGATCCGCGCAAGCTTTTGGGGTTCACAGACAACCGGCAGGATGCCGCCTTGCAGGCTGGGCACTTCAATGACTTCGTGTTTTTGCTCACCCTGCGATCTGCCCTTATTGGTGCTTTGCAAAACAACCAGGGTGTTTTGACGGAAGAGACCCTGGCCGATGCTGTTTTCAAGGCACTGGGTTTTGACAAGACGGACTTCGGCACCCTGGCCGAATACCTGCGCACGCCCAAACTGATGGGCCTAGCACGCCAGGATGCTCAACGCACCCTGCGCTTTATCATTGGCTACCGCCTCTTGCGTGACCTGCGCCGCGGCTGGCGTTTCAATAACCCCAATTTGGACCAGCTGAATCTGCTTTCCATTGCCTACCGCGGAATTGATGAGTTCTCGGCGGAAGCATCCCTGTTCAACGGCTACCCCGTCCTGTCCAAAATCGCTTCTGCACAGCGCACCGTGCTTGCTCGAATGTTGTTTGACAGCATGCGCCGCAGCCTTTGCCTTGAAACCCGGTACCTGGATGCAGTGGAGCAAGACAAGGCGAAGACCACAGCGCACCAGTACCTGAATGAGCGCTGGGCTTTTGCCTCTGACGAAAACCTGGAAACCAGCAAGTACCTGATTCTCACCAAACGCCCCGAATACAAGGGCAAACCTCGCGTTGACCTGGTTCCCGGCGGGTCCCGGTCTCGCCTGCTGAAAGATCTCAAGGCTGCCTCTTTCTGGAAAGACAGTGCCGCAGCCGGGCAGGTGGTTGGCTGGAAAGACCCACAGTGGGTCGAGCTCATGGAGCAGTTGCTCCAGGCTGCCTCCAATTACGGCTACGTCCAGAAGTTTGATGTGGACAGCCAAGTGATTGGCTGGCGGCTCAATGCCTCATCCATGGACTGGCTGCTGGTTGACGAATCGCAAGCGGTGCAAGACGGCAAGCACAACCAATTCTTCCGCAACCTTTACCAGGCCGTGGCGCAGACCCTGCGTCAGCAAGGACACCCGCTGTTCGACTTCGAGGCCCAAGAGCACACCGCACAAGTGGATTCCGCCCGGCGCCAACTGCTGGAGCAGCGCTTCCGATATACCGAAAAAGACCGCAAAGATTGGCTTGACAACCCTGCGCATGAGGCCCCGCTGGAGCGCCTGCCAGTCATGTTCTGTTCGCCCACGATGGAGTTGGGTGTCGACATTTCGGCGCTCAACACGGTGTACCTGCGCAACGTCCCACCGACACCGGCCAACTACGCCCAGCGCAGCGGCCGGGCGGGGCGCTCAGGGCAGCAGGCACTGGTCATCACGTACTGCGCGGCGCTCAGCCCGCACGACCAATGGTTTTTCCACCACGCCACCGAGATGGTTCACGGCATCGTCAAACCCCCCACATTGGACTTGGCCAACCGCGATCTGATTGAAAGCCACCTCCACGCGGTGTGGCTTGCTTCGGCCCAAGTGCAGTTGGACACCAGCATTGCTCCTTTGCTGGATCTGGAGCAGCCGGACAAGCCCCTGCAGCCTGCGTTGCGAGACAAGCTGCTTGCTCCGGAGGTCACGGCCCGTGCCTTGCAAAGCTCCCAAGGTTTTGTGGCTCAACTGGCCTCGGTGCTCAGCAACAGCCCTTGGTTCACTGCAGACCATGTCTCCAACACCATTGAGAGGGCAGGCAAGGATTTCAATGCCGCGTTTGAGCGTTGGCGCGCCTTGGTCGATGCCACGCGCAAGCAGATGGACATGGCCGACCAGGTGGTCAAGAGCTACACCACCTCCCACGCTGAAAAACAGAATGCCCAGCGCCGTTACGGTGATGCCGCCCGGCAGTACAGCGTTTTGCTCAAATCGGGCAACGGTCAGAACTCAGACTTCTACACCTACAGGTACCTTGCCAGCCAGGGCTTCCTGCCCGGTTACAACTTTCCGCGATTGCCCCTCATGGCGTGGATTCCAGCCAAAGGCGGCACTTCGGCAAAAGGCAAGGATGACGAAGGCAGCATGGTCAGCCGTCCTCGCTTTTTGGCGCTGTCCGAGTTCGGCCCTCGCAGCCTGATCTACCACCAGGGGCGCATGTACCGGGTGGTGCGCGCCAAGCTCAACGTAGGCTCGGCAGACCACATTTCAGGCAACAGCAAGCTTGCCACTGTGGCAAGCCGTGTGTGCAGCCAGTGCGGTTACGCCCACATGGGCGAGGAAGACGGCACTGAGCCGCACCAAAATTGCTGCGAAAACTGCGGCGCATTGCTCACTGACCACGATTGGGTCCGAAACCTCTACCGGATTGAGACGGTTGAAACCATTCCTGTGGAGCGCATCTCCATCAACGACGAAGACCGCCAACGGCAGGGCTTTGAGTTGCAAACCACGTATCGGTTTCTTCCTGGGCCAGATGGAAAGATCTCTCAGCACAAGTCCATCATCAGCAGTGGCAGCGGTGACGATGCCCCCGCCCTGGCTGCTTTGACGTATTCCCCAGCCGCCCAAATTTGGCGCATCAATCGCGGTTGGCGCCGACGCAAAGACAAAGAACAATTGGGCTTTTACATCAACCCCATCACTGGGCAATGGAGCAAAAAAGACGAGCCTGGTGCCACCGATGACAGCTCCAGCAGTGACGATTTGCTCGACAAAGTGCCCAACCAGCAAATCGTCCCGTTTGTGGAGGACCACCGCAACATCCTCATCCTGGCGCCGACAGTGCCGCTGGATCTGGAAGCCATGGCCACTCTGCAAGCAGCCCTCAAGCGCGGCATTGAAATGACCTTCCAGATCGAAGAGTCCGAGTTGGTGGCAGAGCCTTTGCCCAAACAGGATGAACGCCAGGCCCTGTTGTTTTACGAAGCGGCTGAAGGTGGTGCCGGCGTGTTGACCCGTTTGGCCACCGAGCCACAGGCCATGGCCCAAGTAGCTGCGGCTGCCCTGCGCGTGATGCATTACAGGGACCCCGTGGGACCCTGGTCGGTGGATGACTTACCCGCACTGGAGCAAAAAACCTCCGACGGGCACAGCATTTGCGAGGCCGGTTGCTACCAGTGTTTGTTATCGTATTTCAACCAGCCAGACCACGACCACATCAACCGCCGAAACACACAGGCCATTGAGATGCTGGTGGCTTTGGCCAATGCTCAGGTCACATCGGCCGGTGCGGTGACCCAACAAGACAGCCCCTCGGTGCCGGACATTGCCTCTCAGGACCAGGGTGATGAGATGTTTGAAAACTGGCGCAAAACCTTGCTGGCTGGTGGATTTCAGCCCCCAGACCAGTACCAGGCGCCCGCTTTGGGAGGGACTCTCACTGTCGCTGGCTTGTACAAGTCAACGCGCACTGCAGTGGTTCTCGCCACACCGACTCCCGCGGAGGCTGCGGCGTTGCTCGACAAAGGCTTCACGGTGATTGACATGTCAGCCCCCTCAAAATGGGTAGCCCAGTTTCACCAGTACCCGCAAATTTTTGATGGCGTGACCTGAAAATCGTCTTCGAGGAATACAATAAACGTTAACAAATACATTAAGGAGTGCGGTTATGACTTTGCGCGCCAGTGACATCATTCCCATCAGCGAGGCGCGAGCCCGCCTCACCGAATTGGCCGAAGACGTGGTTGGAAGCGGTGCCGAGAAGGTTCTCACCAAAAACGGCTCCAGTTACGTCGCGTTGGTGGATGCGAAAAAGCTCGACTACTACCATGCCCTGGAGCTCGAGCACGCGGGCCTGGTTCTGCTGACCGAGGCCGAAACCGCTCTGGGCCAGGTGATCGCCGGCAAACGCATGTCTTCGGCTGAACTCGACCAGTTGCTCGCAAACTGATGGCGCGGTCGGTCAACAGGCGTGTCAGTGCGCAGGTCGGCGCTGCCCCCCATTTCGCTGCCTGCCTGCTGGCAGTCCATGCTTTTATGGTGGAGCAAGACGCTATCAGTGCGCCAGCACGGCTTGCCCAGCTCAAACGTGATTTGCGCGAGATGAAAACGCTCCTGGCCTGGTCGCCTGCCAGTGGTCGCCCCGCGCGTTTCATGAAGCCGAACTCGGCGCAGGCCAGCTTGCGTCTGGCAGCGGTGCAACAGTTGGCACAGTCGGCCGGCTTGCCCCATTTGCGCGAATACGTGATTGGATCGCACGTCGTTCTCTACGCCCATTCAGACACCGAAGTCGTTCTGCTTTCCATCAAGCACCACCGACAACTCACCTACATCACGCTCCAATGACAACTGCCACCCACGACTTCCACCCCGGCAACCTGGTGCGTGCCCGCAACCGCGAGTGGGTGGTGCAAGCCTCAGACAACCGGCAAAACGAAGGCAGCAGCCTGCTGCGCTTGCGTCCCCTGGGCGGAGCGGATGAAGACATCATCACCCTGATCCCTGAGCTGGAGTTTGCCCCTGTCGAGCCGGCCACCTTTGCCTGGCCTAATCCCGATCAAGCTGGCAACCATGCCGCCGCCTTGCTCTTGCGTGATGCATTGCGCTTGAAGTTGCGCGCTGGCGGTGGGCCATTCCGCTCGTTCGGCAACATTGCCGTTGAGCCGCGTGCATACCAGTTGGTACCCTTGCTCATGGCTTTGCGCCTCAGCACCGTGCGCCTGCTGATCGCCGATGACGTCGGCGTCGGCAAGACCGTGGAGGCCGGCCTGATCGCGCGCGAGTTGATGGACCGTGGCGAAGTCAGCCGCCTGGCTGTGCTGTGCCCGCCGCATCTGGTGGAACAGTGGCAAGCGGAGTTGCTAAGCCGCTTCAACATGCAGGCCATTGCGCTCACTTCCGCCAGTGCCAGCCGCGTGGAACGTGATTTGCCCCATGGGGTGGGTCTGTTCGACCATTACCCCATCGTTGTGGTCAGCCTGGACTACATCAAAAGCGAACGACACCGTGAACACTTTTTGAGCATCGCCCCCGAGTGCATCATCGTGGACGAAGCCCACACCTGTGCCAGCAGTGGTGCCGGAAAGCAGCTGCGCTTTGAGTTGCTTCAGCGCCTGGCCAAGGACCCGGAGCGCCATCTGCTGCTGCTCACCGCCACGCCACACTCCGGTGACGAGGTCGCGTTTTACAACCTGCTTTCCCTGCTCGACCCCGCGTTTTTGGGATTGCAGAACCTCACATCTGCAGATGACCCCTTGCGCGACAAGCTCGCCCGCCACTTTGTGCAACGCCGTCGCAAAGACATCGTGGAATGGCAGGCGGACACGCAAGACGGTCGTGGCTTTGCCCGCCGTATGAAAACCGAGCTCACTTACAAACTCACGGGCGATTGGGGTGCTTTTTTCGATGCGGTGCAAACGTACTGCCGCGAGATGGCCGAGTCTGTGGAGCAAACCCAGTCAGGCAGTGCCCGCCTCATTTGGTACGCCACGCTGGCCTTGTTGCGTTGTGTTGCCTCCAGCCCGGCCGCCGCAGTCAAGGCACTGACCACCCGCCTCGAAGGCAAGACCCAAGCACTGGCCGCTGAAAGTGAAGACGATCTCCTCGAAGACGACCGCCTGCACGACGGCCAAGCCGACGACCTGGGCGGCAGCGACCTGGAGCCAGCGGGGCAAATTGGCGACCGCCTGCAGGACGCCCAGCGCTTGCAAACCCTCATCCTCGAAGCCCACCGCTTGTCCGGCAAAGCAGGTGACCCCAAACTGGCCACGCTCATTGCGCACATGGAGAGCTTGGTGAAAGACGGTTTCGCACCCGTGGTGTTCTGCCGCTACGTGGCAACCGCCCATTACGTGGGCGCGGAGCTGAAAAAGCACTTTCCCAAAGTGCTGGTGGACGTGGTCACCGGTGAGCTCAGCCCCGAGGAGCGGCGCAGCAAAATTGAAGACATGGAGGAAGGTGCAGAGGCCAGCGGAGGGCGCATCTTGGTCGCCACCGATTGCCTTTCTGAGGGCATCAACCTGCAGCACCTGTTCACCGCAGTTGTGCACTACGACCTTGCCTGGAACCCCACCCGCCATGAGCAGCGCGAAGGCCGGGTCGATCGTTTCGGTCAGCGTGCCCCTGAGGTGCGTTGCACTATGCTCTATGGCCAGGACAACCCGGTCGATGGCTTTGTGCTCAACGTCATTTTGCGCAAAGGCGAGGCCATCCAAAAAGAACTGGGTGTTCTGGTTCCCATGCCTGAGGACAAGCTGCGCATCAATCAAGCGCTGGTCAAAGCGGCGTTGATGAAGCGCCACGCCACGCAATACACCCCCGACATGTTTGCCGATGCTGAAGCAGTGCTGGCCCCACTGCAAACCCAGTGGACCGACGCCCTGGAAAAAGCCAAGCTCAACAGAACCAAGTTCGCCCAGCGTCGCATTCGCCCCGACGAAGTGCTGCCCGAGTGGCAAAAGCAGCAAATCGCCCTGGGCAGCAGTGCTGACGTGCAGCGCTTTG
>Ga0194038_1000703_pt1 | contig 14580 bp, 12 predicted proteins | sample JunL226m_MetaG_FD_148630 | JGI IMG/M metagenome (GOLD analysis project Ga0194038, IMG submission 148630) | Anoxic zone freshwater microbial communities from boreal shield lake in IISD Experimental Lakes Area, Ontario, Canada - Jun2016-L227-6m | ecosystem: Environmental > Aquatic > Freshwater >... | reverse complement strand
GAATAGTGATGAATAAAAAAGGTAATGATGGACATCTCAAAGGAAAACCACCGATTGGAGTATCTGATTTTAAAAATTTACGGGAACAAGAATTATACTATGTTGATAAAACTCTGCTGATCAAAAAAATATGGGAAAACCCCTCTCAGGTGTTACTTTTTCCACGTCCCAGACGTTTTGGCAAGACACTCAACTTATCAATGCTGCGTTACTTCTTTGAAAAAACAGAAGATTCCAATGCATATCTCTTCGACTTGCTCTTTATCTCCGGACAACCTGAAATCATGTCGCATCAGGGGCGCTATCCTTTGATTTATCTTACATTCAAAGATGTTAAAGAGATGACATGGGAAAATTGCCTTAACCATTTGCGACATCTACTTGTTTCCGAGTGGTTTCGTCTGTCTCCGCTGTTTGAATCTTGTCCTAAAACGCCTGAAGAAAATCGTATTCTAATGGCGTTCGTTAATCATACAATAAACATCATGGAGTTGGAAAAGTCATTGTTAATCATGATGTCTTTACTTTGGAGAGCCACTGGTGAAAAAACTGTCGTCCTGATTGATGAATACGACACCCCTATTCATGCAGGATACCAGTACGGGTATTATGACGAGGTGATTTCGTTCATGCGGAATCTTTTAAGCGGAGCCTTCAAAGACAATTCCTGGCTTAAAAAAGGAGTAATCACCGGAGTTCTGAGGATTTCAAAGGAGTCCATTTTTACTGGTTTAAACAACATTGAAGTCCATAGCATCTTAAGCTCGGATTTTGATCATGAGTTCGGTTTCACTGAAACAGAGATGGAACAGATTTTAACAGATTTTGAAGTGGAGCATTCACAGGAAGTTAAAGACTGGTACAATGGCTATATGTTTGGAAAACAAATTATCTACAATCCCTGGTCGATTCTAAGTTTTTTAAATAGGAAAGAACGTATATTCCAGCAGTTCTGGATTGATTCCAGCAGCAATGATCTGGTGCGTGATTTAATCTTGAATGGTCCAAGCTCTTTGCGTGAAAGTGTGGAAACTTTATTGCGGGGTGAGTCCATAAGCTCGGCTCTGCCTGAAAATATAGTCCTTCGGGACATTGCAGCAACTGAAGAAAACATCTGGAGTTTACTGACTTTCAGTGGTTATCTGAAAGCTGTTTTTTCGTATCAGGAAGATGAATCTGCTATATATCAACTCAGCATCCCCAATCGTGAAGTATTAATTTTTTATCGTCAAACGATTCGGATATGGCTCAATAAACAAATCGGGGATCACCGTCTTCAAGAGTTGCTGAAATCCTTGTTGCGTGAAGATATTAAAAGTTTTGGAGGATACCTTTCAGATATGGTGGCTGCAATTCTCAGTTATCATGACGCATCAGGAAGCGAACCTGAAAGGGTTTATCATGCCTTTGTACTGGGGCTATTTGTGAATCTTGGTTCTCAATATCATGTACGTTCAAATAGGGAATCCGGCTATGGCCGTTATGACGTGATGCTGATTCCAAAGAATACCGGACAGACCGGATTTGTTTTTGAATTCAAAAAGGTTGATCTTGAAGATAATGAAAGTTCAGAAACAGCCATGAAAAGCGCATTAAAACAAATTCAGGACAGGCAATATGCTGTGGAATTAAGACAGGCTGGAGTACAGAAAATTCTTGGCATCGGCGTTGTTGTTCATAAAAAAAAGGTGCGGGTTGAATCAATCACGTTATAATCTTCTTTGCCTCCTTTGCGTCTTTGCGGTGAATTGATAAGTGCAGTTTATGCCCGTTTGCAGTATATTTATGACTGAAAGAGAAAGATTAATTTCATTGAGAGGTGAATACCAATGGATAAAAAAGATAGTAATAAATCTATGAAAGGAAAACCGCCGATTGGAGTATCTGATTTCAAAAAATTGAGAGAAGAAGAGCGCTACTATGTGGATAAAAGTCTTCTGATTCAAAAAATCTGGGAATATGGAGCGGATGTTTTATTATTGCCAAGACCCAGACGTTTTGGTAAGACCCTCAACTTATCAATGCTGCGTTACTTCTTTGAAAAAACAGAAGATTCCAATGCAGATATCTTCGAGGGGCTTTTGATCTCCAAACAACCTGAAATCATGGCGCATCAGGGGCGATATCCTCTAATTTATCTTACCTTCAAGGATGTGAAAGAGATGAAATGGGAAGATTGCCTTAATCATTTGCGACATCTACTTGTTTCCGAGTGGTTTCGTCTGTCTCCGCTGTTTGAATCTTGTCCTAAAACGCCTGAAGAAAATCGTATTCTAATGGCGTTTGTTAATCATACAATAAACATCATGGAGTTGGAAAAGTCATTGTTAATCATGATGTCTTTACTTTGGAGAGCCACTGGTGAAAAAACTGTCGTCCTGATTGATGAATACGATACCCCTATTCATGCAGGATACCAGTACGGGTATTACGAAGAGGTGATTTCGTTCATGCGGAATCTTTTAAGCGGAGCCTTCAAAGACAATTCCTATCTTAAAAAAGGAGTAATCACCGGAGTTCTCAGGATTTCAAAGGAGTCCATCTTCACAGGTTTGAACAATATCTCGGTCAGTTCCATCACCCGTCCGGAATTCAGTAGTTATTTCGGTTTTACTGAACCAGAAGTGGAAAATATGCTGAATGAATTTTCCGTCGAGCATCCTGATGAAGTGAAAAACTGGTATAATGGTTATGTATTTGGCAATCAGGTGATTTACAATCCATGGTCAATTCTGAATTTTTTAAATAGTGAAGATCGCCTGTTACAGCCATTCTGGATTGACTCCAGCAGCAATGATCTGGTGCGCGACCTGATTTTAAATGGTCCGATCTCTTTGCGTGAAAGTGTGGAAACTTTATTGCGGGGCGAGTCCATAAGCTCGGCTCTGCCTGAAAATATTGTCCTTCGGGACATTGCAGCAACTGAAGAAAACATCTGGAGTTTACTGACGTTCAGTGGTTATCTGAAAGCTGTTTTTTCGTATCAGGAAGATGAGACCGCTGTATATCAACTAAGCATTCCCAATCGTGAAGTATTAATTTTTTATCGTCAAACGATTCGGATATGGCTCAATAAACAAATCGGGGATCACCGTCTTCAAGAGTTGCTGAAATCCTTGCTGCGTGAAGATATTAAAAGTTTTGGAGGATACCTTTCAGATATGGTGGCTGCAATTCTCAGTTATCATGATACCTCGGGAAGCGAACCTGAAAGGGTTTATCATGCCTTTGTACTGGGGCTATTTGTGAATCTTGGTTCTCAATATCATGTACGTTCAAATAGGGAATCCGGCTATGGACGTTATGACGTTATGCTGATTCCAAAGAATACCGGACAGACCGGATTTGTTTTTGAATTCAAAAAGGTTGATATTGAAGATAATGAAAGTTCAGAAACAGCCATGAAAAGCGCATTAAAACAAATTCAGGACAGGCAATATGCTGTGGAATTAAGACAGGCGGGAGTCCAGAAAATTCTTGGTATCGGCGTGGTTGTTCATAAAAAAAAGGTGTGGGTTGAATCAGTGGCGTTATGAAACTGGTTTTAAATTGATCCAATTTTGATTCCTCATTTTTTAACTATATGAAATTTGACATAATTATATAAGCGGAACAAAAATAGGATCAGTTTTTCACTAAAATATATGGCAATTTTCATCAGCCCAGGGTTGGGGTGGGGGTTCAAAAGTTAAGATTATGACCGTTGACGGTATATATGACTTAAAGAGAAGGATCAATTTCATTTAAAGGTGAATACCAATGGATAAAAAAGATACTAATAAATCTCTGAAAGGAAAACCACCGATTGGAGTATCTGATTTCAAAAAATTGAGAGAAGAAGAGCGTTACTATGTGGATAAAAGTCTGCTGATTAAAAAAATCTGGGAATCCGGAGCGGATGTTTTATTATTGCCAAGACCCAGACGTTTCGGCAAGACACTCAATTTATCAATGCTACGTTACTTCTTTGAAAAAACCGAAGATTCCAATGCTGATATATTCGAGGGGCTTTTGATCTCCAAACAACCTGAAATCATGGCGCATCAGGGGCGATATCCTCTAATTTATCTTACATTCAAAGATGTTAAAGAGATGACATGGGAAAATTGTCTGAAGCAATTTCGACACCTGTTGGCTTCAGAGTGGTTTCGTCTGACTCCGCTAATTGAATCTTGTATAAAAACTCCCGAAGAATCGCGTATTCTGATGGCATTTTCTCAAAATACAACAGACCTCATTGATCTGGAAAAATCACTACCAACCATGATGTCTTTACTTTGGAAAGCCACTGGTGAAAAAACTGTCGTCCTAATTGATGAATACGACACCCCTATTCATGCAGGATACCAGTATGGGTATTACGACGAGGTGATTTTGTTCATGCGGAATCTGTTAAGCGGCGCCTTCAAAGACAATTCCTATCTTATAAAAGGAGTAATCACTGGAGTTCTCAGGATTTCAAAGGAGTCAATCTTTACAGGCTTGAACAATATCTCGGTCAGTTCAATAACCCGTCCGGAATTCAGTAGTTATTTCGGTTTTACTGAACCAGAAGTAGAAAATATGCTGAATGAATTTTCCGTCGAGTATCCTGATAAAGTGAAAAACTGGTATAATGGTTATATATTTGGCAGTCAGGTGATTTACAATCCATGGTCAATTCTGAATTTTTTAAATAGTGAAGACCGCCAGTTACAGTCGTTCTGGATTGATTCCAGCAGTAATGATCTGGTGCGTGATTTAATCTTGAATGGTCCAAGTTCTTTGCGTGAAAGTGTGGAAACTTTATTGCGGGGTGAATCCATAAGCTCAGCTCTGCCTGAAAATATTGTCCTTAGAGACATTGCAGCAACAGAAGAAAACATCTGGAGTTTACTGACTTTCAGTGGTTATCTGAAAGCTGTTTTTTCATATCAGGAAGATGAGACTGCTGTATATCAACTCAGCATTCCCAATCGTGAAGTTTTAATGTTTTATCGTCAAACGATTCGGATCTGGCTCAATAAGCAAATTGGGGATCACCGTCTTCAACAGTTGCTGAAATCCTTACTGCGTGAAGATATTAAAAGTTTTGGAGGATACCTTTCAGATATGGTGGCTGCAATTCTCAGTTATCATGACGCATCAGGAAGCGAACCTGAAAGAGTTTATCATGCCTTTGTACTGGGACTATTTGTGAATCTTGGTTCTCAATATCATGTACGTTCAAATAGGGAATCAGGCTATGGGCGTTATGACGTGATGCTGATTCCAAAGGATCCACGGCAGACCGGATTCGTTTTTGAATTCAAAAAGGTTGATCTTGAAGATAATGAAAGTTCAGAAACAGCCATGAAAAGCGCACTAAAACAAATTCAGAACAGGCATTACGCTTTGGAATTAAGACAGGCGGGAGTCCAGAAAATTCTTGGCATCGGCGTTGTTGTTCATAAAAAAAAGGTGTGGGTTGAATCAGTGGCGTTATGAAACTGGTTTTAAATTGATCTAATCTTTTGTCATAGCATGATTCAGCGCATCGAACTGGGTTTCCAGCTCGGCCATGCAGGCATTGACGGCATTCAGATCACCAGCCTTTCCCGCCATTTCCATCTTGAAAGCCACATTCATCAGGCGTTTTCCTCCCACATTCGCCGACGCTCCCTTGATGGTGTGGGACTGGCGCTCAGCACCAGTAGCGTCTCCGGCTTTTAGATAATCCTTTAAAGCTGCGATCTGCTGCGGGATGTCTTTTAGAAAGCTTTCGATTATCATTATGGCCAGGTTCTCATCACCCATCAAACGGGCCATCATATCCGCCCGATCGAAAATCAATGATGAATCATCTCCACCTTCAGCATTCTTTTTGCTGCATTCCTCATTCTCCTTCGGCAGCCATTTTTTCAGCACATTAGCCAAAGCCTTGGGCGACACAGGCTTGGCTACGTAGTCGTTCATGCCGGCCTCCAGACAGCGCTCCCGGTCGCCCTGCATGGCGTGGGCCGTCATGGCGATAATTGGAATTGATGAATGATGAATGCTAAATGATGAATATGCTGCTAATTTTTCAGGTTCTTCATCATTCATCATTCCGCATTCCACATTCATCATTATCTTTTCATTATTCCTGATTCTTTTTGTAGCCTCGATCCCGTCCATATCAGGCATCTGTACGTCCATCAGCACCAGATCGTAGGGCAGGGTTTCCAGCGCAATGATCGCTTCAGCACCGTTTGCAACTGCGTCCGCATGAAGACCCATTTTTTTCAGGATGTTCAAAGCCACCTGCTGATTGGTAATGTTATCCTCGGCCAGCAGGATGCGCGCCTTATTTCATGGCTCATATTCGACAGGAACTCGCTCTTGGCGGCGCTGGCGGAGTTGGCCAACGTAGCCATGCGATTCGACCGTACAGTGAGCTCAACGAGAGAGACGTTGAGTTCATTGAGTTGCGCCGCGGTTATCTGTAGTTCAGCCGTCCGCTCGGCAACCAGGCGCTCCAGTTCATCGCGTTGATGGAGGGTAAGGCGAATGACAAAGGCGAATGCAGCAGTAAGCACCAGTCCAACCAGGAAGGCCTGCCAACCAGCCCGCATTGGGTGCATCTTCATGAACTCCGGCCCCGCATGGGCGGTCACGGCGAAAACCTTGCCAAAGGCAAAGATGGGCCTCATCATGGAAGGCCCTTTGGCCGGGGGGCTGTCGGAAATCCAGGAGGTGGCGAGCGGGTCGGGCGCTGCGTTCTTGCGCACGAGCGAAAGTCCCAGAAGCGCCATGTTATCCGAAGTCCCGCTAATCAGAGTTCCCATTCGCAGCGCAGCCAGGGTGAAGCCCAGGAGTCGCTTGGGGTTGTCGTCCCCAAAGACGGTCCGGTATATCAACATTCCCTTCTGGCTACCCGTTTCCTGCACCAGAGTGATGGGGTCGGTGGCGGTGGGCAGATTGCTGCGCACTGCTTCTTCCAACGTCGCGCGGCGCAGAGGATCAGAACCGAGGTCATAGCCCAGGGCGCGTTCGTTGCCCACCAGAGGCGCCGCCTGAAAAACTGGATAGTACACTTCACGGCCGGCGGCTGGAACGCGCTTTCCCTGTGCGTCTTTCTCCCAGATTTCGAACCCGGTCAAGCCAGCGGCGCGGGCCATTGCTTCGAATCGCGCCCTGTTCGCTGATGGTACGGCCGGAATCCACTCCCAGACAAAGACCGACGGGTTTTTTGTCAGATATGTCGTGAACTGCCGTAACTCATCGGAAGCGATATTATCGCCCTTCTCGTAGAAGTGCGCCAGACCCTCCAGTTCGGTGCCACGGAGCGTGCGCAGGGTTGTTGCGATTGGTTCTGTCCGGCTTGCCGCCAGTTTTTCGAACGTTTCGCTGTAGTAGCGAGATTCGAACGTATGGGCCATCCATGTTGCAAACAGAGTCAGTACCAGTCCAACCGCAACCATCAGACCCGTTTCGAGATGTCGCAACCAGCGCAACTGTGCATGAACGAACCGGGCCCGCCATGCAAACAGCGCCGAGCCTATCAACAACATCGCAGCCAGCACCAGCGTGAGCAGAATTGTCGGCAGTGCGGCGCGGACCAGCATCCAGTTCCAGTCGCGTGCGTCGATATCCATGCCCAGTACAGCGAGAGTACTCCCGGCTCCCTTGTACGCTCCTGCGCAGATTATCAGATCGTCCACTCTTTCGATGTATGTGGTCTTGGTATCTCGATAGTTGTTGGCAGGGTTATTGTATTCGTAATCCACCCAGCCGGAGCCTTTGGACAGAGCAATCTTCTGTATCTCCCTGTGGAAATACTTGCCTCCGTCCCAGTCTTTAGTGTCGAGGAGGTTTTGGCCGACCAGTTCCGGCCTTACCGGATGGGCCAGCATGGTCATACCTCGGTCGTAGGCGAATGCGTAGATGTCGCCCTTGCAGAAATCTCCCTGCGGATTGTTGATTTCCCTCAGGATAGACTCCAGACCGTTCTTCTGGTAGTAATCCACGGCCTTGCGCACCATCGCCTGGGCATCAGCCGGGGTGGCGAGGTCGAACATAGCTGTCTGCTTATCATAGATTGGTATCAGTCCGGAGACCAAGGTACCCCGACGGTTGGTGGTTGGCCCTTCTACCCTCTCGGTGTAGCGGGCAAAGACGCTGCTGTAACCTTCCGAATCGTCCGCATAGACCTGTCCGGGCGGGGAATAATCCTTCGAGTCAACTGACTCGCTGTCCAGAAAGAAGAACATTGAGCCGTCGGCCTTGCGGCCCAAGAGGTAGAGGAACCGGCATTGCGGGATGACCGAACAGAGCGTAGTGAGCTGCTCCTTGATCCGCAGGTATTCGGGCTTTTCCAGGTCGGCGTCCGTGCCGTTGAGTTTCTTGATGCGATCGACATTCAGCGCCTTTTCCACTAACCGTGACTGCTGGAGCAGGTCGTCGCGCATCTTTCGCTCGGTTCGATCGATCATCCACCAGGTAAACAGCGCTCCGGCGGTAAAAATGACCAAGAGCAGCGCCAATGTCAGGCGATGGCTTTTTATACTGTGAAATATCAATACCCGTCCCCAATTAGTATATAGCTGGCGCTTCTTCCGCCGCCAGGATTAGCCCCTATAAAACCCTTACGCACAAGATCAGCCAACTCCCTTTGGGCCGTGGCTCGGCTTACATGCGCAATTCCGGCGTACTTCCGATTTGTTAAACCGCCCTCAAAACCACCATGGCCTGCTTCAAGCAGACGGTTGACAACCTTGCGTTGTCGATCGTTCAAAACAGTCTGCGCGTGACATTGCCAAAAACGGGACTTTTGCATCACATTACCAAGGAGAGAGTTGGCCTGCAAAATGGCTTTGGTCACGCAATCCAGGAACCATATCATCCACTCTGTGATATCACCATCCCCCTTGTTGGTACGATCGAGAATTGCATAATAGGACTCACGCTCCGCCATGATCCGCGAAGAGATGCTGTAGTATCGAGTCGCCATGGTTTCATCCTGGGCCAAGGCCATCTCGGTCAAACTTCGGGCGATCCTGCCGTTGCCATCATCGAAAGGATGAAGCGCCACAAACCATAGATGCGCCGCCCCGGCACGTAAGAGCCCATCAACCTCTTGTTGACTTTCCCTCCACCAGCGCATAAATCTGTCCATCTCGTCGTCCAGGCGCTCAGCCGGTATGGCCTGGTAATGGATTTTTTCCCGACCGATGGGACCGGAAACAACCCGCATCGGGCCATTTCGGTCATCGCGCCAGGCAGCGACACGAATTTTATGAAGGCCGGAATATCCGGTCGGGAAAAGGGCCGCATGCCAACCAAACAGCCTTTCTGCAGTCAATTCATTTTCATGGTATTGAGTGGCGTCAAGCAATATTTCAACAACACCATCGGCATGTTGATTCCTGACCAATGGTAAACCAGCCGTCTGGAGCCCAAGCCGCCGGGCCACCGATGATCTTACCGCCCTGGGGTCAAGTCGCTCTCCCTCAATCTCGAAGGTTTTTAAAACCTCTTCGACCAGGACATCAGCTCTGGCCTGTTGTCTGTCTTCAAAACCCAATGCCCTCATTTGGGCAAGCAGAGAGCCTTGTTGAAAACGGCAGTGTCCCAATGGTTGCAATAGCGCCGCATCATCCCATCGGAACTTTGGCCATGACGGCAACTGCCATACATATTGTATTTCTTGATTCATTTAAAACCCACTTTCAGCTCATATTTTGAGGTGATTATAGAGCATAAACGACTCATAATCAAACGATTAATCATTAAAAAAGCCGCTTTTCTTTGTTGGAAATCTCCAACTAAAAAGGGGGCGGATAAAGTCCCGCCCCCCTGATACCTGCACCTGCTGTCTCTGTACCCTTTTTACTGACGCTCTCCGACCTGTCCCCCCTATTCTACGCCCTGTACCGGATATTTGGCGCCTTTCCATGCGAAAATGCCGCCGGGATATCTAAGCACGTTTTTGTACCCCAGCTTTTTGGCCCAGACTGCACCGTTATGGCTGCGGGTGCATTTGACAAAACCGCAGTAAATTACAATGGTTTTCTCGGTGTCTGGTCCAAGCATGGCCTTATAATCATCAACGGTTTTGCCTCCGGTTTCTTTTGTATCCCAGGTGGGCATGTCCGGAATCGGAAACAAAAATTGTTTGGCGCCGGGGACATGTTCTTTTTTGTAGCTGTCTTCAAAGGGCATGGTGTCGATTACGAGAATATCTTTTTTTTCATCCAGCATTTTCTTCAATTCCTCGGTGGACACAATGTCGTAACCACCGCGCTGGATTTCCCGCGCAAGTTTGATCGCACCCTGTTCTTTTTCCAATTCTTCCTCGAACTTGTCTTTTCCAAAGGCGTGGGCGAATGTGGCAAGTCCCATAATCAAGATTACGATAAGCAAATTTCCAAACATTTTTTTCATTCGAATTTCATCTCCTTTTGTGTGGTGAAACGTGTGAAATAATCCTTGAGCCTGTCCAGTCGGATGGCTCGGTAAAAACGCCAGGCATAAAGGTACAAGATACTAGCCATAAGCACAAAATCTCTGTAAAGAGCCGTGCGAAGACCATGAAAAGCTTTAGCTTCGGGGTCCTGAGATCCAAAGCATCCGCAGTCTATATCCAGACCCATTTGAATGCCGTAGGACAGAATGGCGATGAACAGGATCACCATTCCGGTTACAATTGCAAGGCTTCCATAGATATCCAGAATCAGACCCGCACCGGTGATGACTTCAAGGGAAGAAAGCAGTATTGCCGCTGGCATCACCCAGGTTTTAGGCAGCAGACCGTAGGCATCAATCAGGACACCGAAAGAAACAGGGTCCAGAAATTTGGTGATCCCGGACCACAAAAACACAGCAGCAAGAAAGTATCTCACCCCCCGATAGAACAGCATTTCGACACCTCGCAGATCTCTTTCATATCCTCTCTCCATTGAAAAAGTGGCAAATCGTTAGAATTGTCTTGATAATATGATGTTGTGGGTTATAAGAATCACTTGAACGAGACAGGTCAACGATATTTGAAATGAAGATTTTCCCTGCCCCCATTTATTAAACTTTGATAAATATGTCAAATTCATATAAGTTATCTTCAATGCCTGTTTATTACTTTTAGTTATAATGGGTGTGGGTGTCTTGCCATCAAACGTTAGGATTGTGGCGAAGAATACACTTGAAAATGTACCTGAACAGTAATATTCTTGCATTATGAATGGGTTGCCGTCAGCTCTGCGCGAAATATCACTACATTGGGTAGGTTCATTCACGAATTATGATAAACGCTCATGGCATGGTCTATGCCGCCCCATGAATGAAAATTAGCCGACGCTCTTGTGTCGGCTACAAGAGTGTTTCTCACGCGAGGGCGGTAAGGGCGACCGGCCGGTCGCCCCTACTTGATTCGTGTCATTCGTGGTTTAAAAGTATTTTCACGGTAAAAGGAGAGAAGAAAAATGAAGCCAATCAAAATCGTTGTTATCTTTTTTTTGTTTTTTACGATCGGATGCGCCTCTATGACGGATTCAGATCAGCGAATTTCTCGCAGAAGCGCCGATTCGCCTGAAAACATTCTGACCCCTGTGGATTATTCCCAGTTTGGCAGACCGCCGATTCCGGTTAAAATTCTGCTGCTGATTCCGTCCGAGTTTGAGCGCTACGAGCATGTTAGCAACTATGATGGAAGCAGCCTCCGTCATCGCATTGGCCGGGATGCCGAGCTGGAAATGAGAGATGCCTTCGGGATAGAATTCGCCAGGGTTGAGGTATGGCCGGTGAGAAGCGAAGCCAGGGCGACCGAGATGCTTTCGCCAAGAGATACGGAAAACACCCATGTTCGAGCCTACGATTATGTGGCGATACCTAAATTCTTACGCGTAGATTCCCAGGAAGGCAATGAGAAGTATGGATTTGAAATTGATCTTCAAGTGGAGTTTAACGCAAAAAATGGCTCAAGCATTACCATCAAAGGCCATGGAGAGTCCATGATTGGAAAATACGCGCTATCGACACCGGAAAAAGGCGCAAGCCTGACACTTCAGTATGCAATTTCCGCCCTTCTGGATGGCATTGAAAAAAGACGGAATCTTTTTGTACACTGATTTTGGACTCCAGGGTGCTAACCCATAAAACCTGGAAGAATCTGCAATTTATGAAGGAAACCCTGAATTTGCTACCATACTAAAGGTTATCAATGCGCTTGGGCTGCGTCTGCATGCTGGCGTATCTTAGCGTAACTCACGCCTAACCTTACGCTCAAGCGGGACAGGCCAGAAGCGACCTGCCCTTTAGCTCCACATTAGACCATTGATAAAAGAATTCGGAATATGAAATATAACTATTATGATCTGAATGAAAAACAGTCTGATATAAAGGATTCATTGGTTATAATTGATGATCTTAAGTTTCGGATTGATACTGAAAAGTCTCTGCAAAAAGAGTGCTGGATTGCAATTCAGGAAAAATTGCGTGCTGACTGGACGTATGATTCCATTGCGATTGAGGGCAGTTCTCTGACAAGAGGGGAAACCTTGTTTTTTCTGAAAGAGGGACTAACTGTCGAGGGAAAGCCTTTCAAAGACTTTCTTGATGCCAGAAATCATGCCGAGGCCATTGACTGGCTTTATGAGGTGATAAATGACAATCGTTCCGTCACACAAGGACTGATAAAGGAAATAAATGCTTTACTGCTGTCCGGAATAAAATATACTCCGGCGATAAATGAAACCGGTCAGAAAGTCCAAAAACCGGCCAATCCCGGAAAATACAAAGTACTACCCAACCATGTTCTGAAAACAGACGGAACTATCCATTTTTATACCGACCCGATTCATGTAACCGACGAGATGGAAGTTTTATGCCGATGGATTAAGGAAAAAACTGAGAATGTACATCCTCTTATTGTCAGTGCGATAGCTCATTATAATATGGTAAGAATTCATCCTTTTGATGACGGTAACGGTCGGGGAGCAAGGATTCTTATGAATCTTATTTTAATAAAAAAGAGATATCCGGTTGCTATTATTAAAAATGAAAACCGCCGCAAATATCTTACAACATTGAATCATGCGGATAAGGGGGATATTTATCCTTTTTTAAAGTTTGTTGCAGATTCACTGATTGACACCGAGAAGATTATCATTGAAGAATTATTATCAGAAAAATGAGAAGATATGACGAATTTTGGGATGATCCATTACTACAATTAGCCGGAGCTTTTGCTTCTGATATTACGGGTATAGATGTGGTAATATGCTGCACATAGGAAGAATCAGCAATAATGCAGACACCGTTAGTGTGCTGGGGGCGATTGACATCGTCTGTCTGTAGCACTCCAATTATCATGAACTACTCCCTCCAGTTATTTTTCGACTTGACGGGTCGGAATTTAATGTTTAAACTACGTCTAAACTTTAAACCGTAATTGAGGTTACTATGACCGAAGCCGTGTTGGATATCAAGCAGTGGGGAAACAACTTGGGTGTTCGCTTGCCTGCAGCGGTGGCTCGCGCAGCACATTTACATGTCGATCAACGAGTGCGCATTTCAGTGGAAGACAGGACTATCGTGATTCGGCCCGTAGGGGATGCTGAACTGACTCTGGATCAACGCCTGGCCAGGTTTGACCCGGCGCGGCATAGAGGCGAGGTAATGCAGGGGCGAGCTGTTGGGGCTGAGCGGTGGTAACGACATGCAAAAATACCAAAGGCAGCCCGTGGGTACCGGCTCGGCAGGATGTCATCTGGATCGATTGCAATCCCCAAGCAGGGCAGGAAATACGCGATGTACACCCGTTTCTGGTGATTTCTCCTCGCAACTTCAACGATACGACATCCCTGGTCATCGGCTTGCCCATGACCACTGCGGAATATAATGCCGACAACCCCTTTGCCGTTGCTATCGGTCAGGCCATAGGTCGGAATAAGGCGGGGAGAACCAGTTATGTACTCTGCCACCAGCCAAAATCTTTCGACTGGCGTGTGCGCAGTGCAAGGGTACATCCGCTCAAGAGGTTGCCGGATGTACCCTTCGCAGATGTATGCCGGCGTTTGAATCAGATTATCCAGGTGGGGTAGGACTTATGTCTGGTTCGAAAGATGGAGGATTTCGATCCTAAAATGAAAGACATATTTTTCTGTTTCATGGACGAAATTGAAGAGAAAACAAGTATTATTGCGGTTGGGCGAGGCGATTTCGATGAGCTGAAAAATGTGGTTCGTCAGCTTGCCGAAGCGCAGAATCGTACAGAGCACCGGGTTGAGGAACTCGCAGAGTCGCAGAATCGCACAGAGCATCGGCTTGAGGAACTTGCCGTGGCCCAGAAGCAAACCGAAATAGCAGTAACGGCGTTGTTGATGAAATAAACCGCTGGAGGCTAAACGAATTGATCAAATCTTTTTTCGATAGGGGGACCGAGGATATTTTCAATCGAAAGAGAACCAAAGCGGCTATGCGAGCCTGTCCGGAACAAATCTGGCGCGTGGCGCAACGGAAGCTTGATCTGTTAAACGCTTTGGTTTCTTTGAGTTCACTTCGCATTCCACCAGGAAACGAATTGGAGGCGCTGAAAAAAGAACGAATTGGGCAACACAGCATGCGAATTAATGATCAATACCGGAT
>Ga0194038_1000701_pt1 | contig 14599 bp, 27 predicted proteins | sample JunL226m_MetaG_FD_148630 | JGI IMG/M metagenome (GOLD analysis project Ga0194038, IMG submission 148630) | Anoxic zone freshwater microbial communities from boreal shield lake in IISD Experimental Lakes Area, Ontario, Canada - Jun2016-L227-6m | ecosystem: Environmental > Aquatic > Freshwater >... | reverse complement strand
TTTGCCAAAGGTTTAAATATAATGTATGTGTGGTCGTGAGCAAATCGGCAAAGCTCCCAAAGTTCCAAAAGCGGCGGGGATGGGCAGGACCTAGTCTTGCCATTGTAGGTTCAAACCCTACCGACCACACCAATTAAGTAGGTACATAACTGTAATAATCCTATAATATAAAAAGTTGTTCAAATAGGATAATTATAATTATAATACCGGGAGCAGTTAATGGCAAAACCGTCCTCATTTGATTGGAGTTTGTGTGATAAAGAAACCATCAAAACAATGGTCCACGAGGCCAAAGAACTGATTGTTGGCCAAAATATTACCATCGTAGAATTCCATCACCGCATTACCAAGCACATTAAACGGTATTTGCCCGTTCGTAGCCGCAAAACACGCGAAGATCAAGTACCCAAAACATATGTGTTTGTAGGCGGTGTTTACCATACTGATTATGATAAGCGATACCAAAAGAGCATAGAACTGTGTTTTGCGTATAATCAAAAAGATAGATACATTAATATGAATTCCCGACGTTTTAATCGTTTTTGTGCCAGGATTGCAGATGTATTATTGCACGAAGTTATCCATATGCGACAAGCTCGTAAACGTAATTTTAAGGATTTACCAGGATACAGCAGTCAAGCAGAATCTACCAAACAAAGAGTAGAACAAGAGTATCTAGGTGACAATGACGAAATTGATGCCTATGCATTTAATATGGCTTGCGAGCTCGAAGAGAAGTTCGATGGCAATATGCAAAGTATTGTTAATTACTTAAATGAAGAACAAAAGGGTAAAAATAGACAATACGATACATGGCGTACATATCTTAAAGCATTTGATTATGACCAAAACCATAAAATTATTAAACGTATTAAAAAACGTTCCATTTATTATCTAGGACGTAGTCAGTGTATCAAACCATTTCAATCCAAAGACTGGATAACTCGATAACCGCAAATCATTGACTTTTAATATGCATGGTATTATAATAGTACTATGCAACCATTTATTACCTCCGAAGATTCGTCTACCCACCAAATTAGACCGGGCGACCCACACTTTAATATCTACGGCAAGTTTACTGTTAGCCGCAGAGCCAGCATCGAGATTACTGACAAGTGTCCGGCAAATATAGGAATGATGATAGCTAATGCAATTGAAAAAGGATATGTTATTCCAGTTGCTACTATTACAAAACAAGAAAAACTTTTTATAGGATTAACCAATGAGTAAAAGTATTCAAGAACGCATGGCCGAATTAATGCAACCAATTGACCAACAAATTATGATGTGCGACGATCGTAAAGACCAACTCATGTTAGCAAGTGCAATGATGGTTGCAGTAAAGGATTTATTTGATCTTCATATTGGAGAAGCAGGCAGAAAGCAAATGTTTAGAGAATACTCATGAACAATAATATAATGGATATGCCGGGTACAATTGGCGGGGCAAAATTAGTATTTCCAGAAGATACAAGTACATTATTAAAAATTACAGAAGAAGTAGAGGTTAATCTTCAAGTTTTGGAATCTGCTGTGAAGGAAAATATACCGCCAAGGTTGACAGAATCTAAATAATTCTATATTATAATAAATCAATTCGGAGAATTAATTGACAACATTTACATCAGACGATTTAAAAGCAGTAATGAATAATCCTGACTTAGTTAAGGAAGCACCGTATCATCCTGGCTACGAAGATGCCGCAATGAATATGAGTGACAAAGGTTACGAGGAAGCAAACCTAGCAGATGCTATCCGCTTTCGAATGAAGCGTGATAAGAAACGCTTTTGGGCTGGCGACAACATTAGCGATTACTTACACAAGGGCGACAAAGAAATCCTAATCAACGAAGCAACAGAAGCATTTGAAGGTGTTTTAGATGCCTTGCTCATTGATCGTGAATACGATCCTAATTCAAAAGGCACAGCACGTCGATTGGCAAAAATGTACTTTAATGAAATTATGGGAGGTCGATATGATCCAGCGCCAGATGCAACAGCTTTTCCAAATGATTCAGAAGATAGATATGAAGGCATGTTGGTTGTTCGCAGTGAACTTCGCAGTATGTGTAGTCATCACCATCAGCCCGTCAGTGGCGTTGCTTATATTGGTATCATTGCCGCTAACAAACTTATCGGTCTTAGCAAGTATACTCGCATTGCTCAGTGGTGTGCTCGTCGCGGCACGTTACAAGAAGAGTTATGTAACGATATCGCCAGAGAAATAATGAAGGCCACTGATTCAGAGAATGTTGGTGTTTATATACAGGCTCAACATGGGTGTTGTGAAAATAGGGGCATAATGGCACACTCAAGTCTAACACAGACCACAGTATTAAAAGGTGTGTTTCAAACAGATCCAGGAACTAAGAAAGAGTTTATGGACAATATTAAACTTCAACAGGACTTTGCACCAAGATAATGCTACACCCACCTGCAGAACCATTAAATAAATGCAGAGATAATACTTTGGGCATAAATCTTCTTGCTCATGCACAAATTTTCATGTATAATAATAACATAAAGGAAACTTATGAAAAACAAAGGTAAGTTAAACATACCGAATCGTAACCAGATTGCACAGCAAAAGGCCGCCGCGGCCGCACCTGCACAACAAATTGCACCAGGCGGGAAACGCCCTAGCATTATGATTGCCGTTCCTGCAATGGAAATGGTTAATGCTGAATTTGCACAACACTTAGCAATGGCTGCCGCCAATATGGTCGCTAATGGAATTAAAATTAATTGTGCTTTCAACATCGGAAGTGTAATTACAATTGCTCGTCGTAACTTAGTCGATATCTTTTTGAAATCCGACTTTGACTATATTTGGTGGGTTGATAGTGATATGAAATTTCCTATCGATGCACCAATGCGATTATTAGCACGTAACAAAGATATTGTAGGTGCTAACTATCGCCGCCGTCGTTTTCCTAATCCAAACTTCACAGGCATGTTAGGTAACAGTGGTCAATTCACTGAATTCCAAACTACAGATAATAGCCCAGCAATGGAACTATGTGATGTATTGCCGCATGGGTTAGTATTAGTTAAACGTGAAGTATATGAAAAAATTCCACAACCACATTACTTGCAAGAGTATATTCCAGAGTTAAATTTGGAAATTGGTGAGGATATTTTCTTTTGTCAACAATGCCAAAAGGCAGGATACGAAGTTTGGTGTGATCAGGAACTTAGCCGCGAGACAGCACATATCGGCATTTTCCACTTCAACTATAATTTAAGTGTTCCACAATAAAAGGTTAGATATGTTTGAATCAATCGAAATTCGTAAGGTGCGTAACGGTGTTATTGTTACGTTACGAAGCGATGAAACAGATGATCAAGAATACGTCTATGACACTGATCGTAAAGCGATTAAGTTTGTTAAGGACCTTCTTGACACTAAAAGCAAAGATAAAGAAGCTTCATTAGCATGATAGTTAAAAAACAATATGCAGTGGATGATTCGGTTTGGATCGCAGGAGTTTCACGAAATAACGCAAGGTTAACTCAAGGAACTGTTATTAAGGTACTAGATCTTTCGGCAGAAGGACTTACAAGTGGTTCTCATTATGTAATTGCTATTCCCTCGCATATCGAAACTCTTCTAGAGTTAAGAACTTGGGAAACTATAAGTCAGGATGCTAATGGGCCAGTTGGCTCTTTAAGAGACCTCGGTGCAAATATTGATGCAACTATCCGATTTATTAATCATGTCGGGTTTGAAGCACACGACGACGAAATGCCCGAAGATCCTACTCCGGAACAAATCCATGCGGCATTGGAGAAAAGTTTAAAAGACTCTGTGCATGCTCCATTAAATTTAAAAGAACCTAAACCTAAAGCAAAATATCGCCCACGGAAACGTAAAGCGTGAGCGAGTTTGTATCTTTCCTAAGACAAGTCTGTCCAGATTACGATAACTTAGCAGACATACTAATGACTGGTCCTACCATTAAACCTGTATTAGAAAAAAATAACCTTAACCGGTGGCGTATTACATTACAGGAAGTTTGGCCCGATGGTGTCGACATCAACGACCACACCGGTTCTTTTGAGTTAGACAACAGAGTAGATTGGGTTACTGACGAATTAGCAAGATGGGACGATGCAAAAAGAACATCTTGGGATACCTGGGTATTTAAATCAAAACGTAGTGCCGAAAAATTCATTATGGTATATGGCCTGGTATGGGTAAAGTAAAATATCGTCTAGCTAATGACGATCGGGTAGAAGAAATACATACCATAGTTGTACATAAAATCAACATGGGCGATGTTGAAGATCCCGATCTTATGGTAGCAGAACCAATTTATAAATGGCAACAATCCGATGCAGGCAAGTTTGTTATGGATAATGCTGTCATTGTACCTAAATGGGAAAGATACCTAAACGATCAGTACATAGGGTGGACCTATGCTATAATAGCTGAATTAGAAGCAAAGAAATTAGCAGAGTACTATCTTAAGTGGGGCAATAATGGAAATAATCCGTAACGAAAATACATGTCTAGTAAAGAATTCTAGATCTAGCAATTTAATCGAAGCAGAAGTATCACAATTTATTTTTGAAAAACAACTCGATATTGTAATTAATAAAGCAATTAAGCTCAAGCTAAAATGGAATGGGCGTTGCTACGAAGGAAGAGGATCGGGCATGGCATATGGAGCGAGGCAGTCTAGACAAACCGATAGTAAGTCGCCATCTTGTTTTTATGACATATCTTAATGACGTAACCGATGGTGGCGGCACAGAATTTCTGTATCAGGATACTTGCGTATCTGCCGAAAAGGGATTAACCTTAGTGTGGCCTGCAGAATGGATGTTTACCCATCGTGGGCAGGTGAGTCCAACACAAGAAAAATATGTTATTACAGGTTGGTTAAGTTTTAATGCTTGACAAATTAATATATCCACTGTACAATTAATTCAATTAACTATTTTTGGAGATCTAGATGGCACATACACATTATTGGAGTTGTAGTAAGTTTGCAGACCGGGTTCGCGGAACACGTAAACTCGAAGCTGGCACAAGTGAGCAATGGGATGAATGGCAGGATACTGCTAAAGGGTTTAATCCTGTTCGCTATTGGATTGCCGAAGAAGGGTTAGATTACATTTCTAACGTAGTTTATTTTATTCCGGATACACTATATGATATCAAATATTACATTAACAACCGTTGGGTTACTAAAACTCATGCCCTTACCGCTCATCCTCGCGATATTCAGCCTGGTAGCTGGCGCGATGTTGGCGACAGGTTTTTGCCTTGCCTATTTAACGAGTTGGTGGATTTCGTCGAGGTCGAACTAGCTTGGTGGCACGTTGTTTGGGATGATGAGGCTAATAAGAAGTTTCACGCTCCTTGGTATGCTCGTGGTTGGTTCCGTTGGCGCACCTGGCGTAGTCCAGAATGTGGGCTTGCTAATTTAGAATGGCAACGCAAACTAGTCTATGATGAAGGTACGGGCATCGAGCCAGGACATAAGCTCTACGGCAAACCCACATCGCAAGCAGAAAAAGCACAAGAAATATTAGATCTATATACGTGGTGGACCTGCACCCGTGTTAGTCGCCCAGACCCATATGAGACTAGCGGATGGACCGCCCACTGTGAAGCTATGCGTCTAAAGTATGGTAATGGTATTAGCAATTGGGGTAAGGAAGATAAGAAGGAAAAAGCACAATCTACTAAGGCTCATAAACTGCTAGACAAAATGGAAGCAGACTACGAGAAAGAAGATGAAGAATATATGATCCGTTTAATCAAAGTACGGCATGGACTCTGGACATAATTACAGTCTTGAACACGATCTATGTTCCACTGAGTGGATTTTAAATAAAGTACGGCAATCGGATTCGTATGCACAGAATTTATATGCCGCACTATGCAATATGCAGTTTATTAAACTGGAAATAGTTCCTATTTTAAATGACGACTATTGGTCGTGCAGTTGGCGTTATGCCGGCGGAATAATCGCCAATATGCAAGAAACAGGGGACTACATTAATTGGTATTGTTCCGGTATGGGCGGATTTGCTACTGACGATGATTTCGATAACGACAAATATATGTCAAAAAAGAAGTATGTTCCAGAAGGTACAGTAACCGACGAGGTACGTGTCGATTTGAGAAAATTAGGGTGGGTTGCTAAAGAGTGGCCAGATGAGTAAATCAATTACCCTAACACCTAGTCAGTGGGAACAGCTTAAAATACAATTACAAAAGGATTATTCTCCTAGCGTACTTCTTATTCGTTCTAAAATGCGAAATGTATTAGGGTTTGTAGATCGCGAACACCGTGAATACATTGGAGATTTTAAAGGCGGGTATAGATATGTTGTTAACCTGGATTTTTACAATGAACCGAAACGTTTAATGTTTTTATTAAAATATACAGAGTATATTAATAAAAACAATATCGGGGTAGATTAAACTGTATAAATACAGTACTTAAAAAATTAAAATACTATGACTCTACCTACCGGGCAAATTACATCAGGAAACGTTAATACAGAATGCGGCTATGCATACGGCACCGGTCACGGCTTTAGTTGGATACAAAGTGTAACACATCCATCTTATCGTACTAGTTACGTTAATATGAATAAAATTCGTGGCTGGGCATATTATCAAAAAAGTAATGCAGGAAACTGTAATAATGGCAATTGTGGCGTTAACTGTAACTGTGCTTGCGATTATTGTCAAACTAACTGTGTAAACTGTTATGCAATTAACTGTGCAAACTGCGACGGGCAAGCATGGATTCAACCAAACTGTAATTGTGCCTGTACATACGTATGCGGATATTATGGTGTTAACTATAATTGTGCTTGTTGCTGTAATTGTAATTGTGGTGGCGGATAAAGGGAAAAAATGTTATTTAAAATTGAAGCAATGAAGCCAGAAGAAAATATAGTTAAATTCTTCTACTACGACAATCAAACTAACACACTAACTAATGACGAAAATCAAGTATTCGAGTATCCACGTGATACCTTGCCTATTCCTGTATTAGAAAATAAAGTCGTACCGTTTGATAAAAATCATCCATTAAAAAAATCGAGGTTAGTAACTAAGGTAAAGATTCAAATGGGTCTCAGCTGTAACTATAGCTGTGATTATTGCTCGCAAAAGTTTGTTGAACGGGCACCAGAAACTAGTAAAAAAGATATCGATGCATTCTTAGAAAAATTTAATAATTTAGAATTTTCAGAGGAGCTAGGATTAAAAATTGAGTTTTGGGGTGGTGAGCCACTTGTGTATTGGAAAACTTTAAAACCATTGGCAGAAGCATTATTAGAAAAATTTGACAATTGGGTAAATCCTCCAGTGCTGTCTATGATTACTAATGGCTCATTGCTGAACAGAGAAATATGTAGGTGGTTATACCTTATGGGATTTTCAGTTTCTATCAGTCATGACGGCCCTGGGCAGTTCTTGCGTGGACCAGATCCTTTTGATGACCCGGAAAAGAAAGAAACTATTTTAGAGTTTTATAATTTATTAAGGCCGCTGAACAGAATTAGTTTTAATGCAATGCTAACTGCTAAAAATTCCAGTCGCAGAAAAATACACGAATGGTTTATTAATTTGACAGAAGATCCAGATGTTACATTAGGAGAAGGTGGTCTAGTTGATGCATACGATGAGGACGGTGCAGGTAGCTCCTTGAACACAAAAGCTGAACATTTTGAATTTAGAAAAAATGCATTTGCCGATATTACACAAACCGAAGGTGATATTGGATTCGTTGGAATTTTACAAAAGATTGATGTATTTTCCAGTTCAGTATTAATGCATAAAAATGCCGACGAATTGGTTCAAAAGTGCGGAATGGACGATCCTAAAACTATTGCAATCGACCTACGTGGCAACGTTGTTACTTGTCAGAATGTTAGTGCGGTAGAAACATCACACAACGGTGAAAGTCATTTCGGCGGTACGCTCGATGACATTGATGCTGTTGAAATTAAAACAGCAACACATTGGATGAATCGCCCACATTGCGCAGAATGTCCTGTATTGCATATTTGCCAAGGATCGTGTATGTTCCTAGATGGTAAGTATTGGGATGTATCATGCGCCAATGCATATTCAGACGCGGTTGCATTATTTGCCGCGGCATTTTATCGAATTACCGACGGTTATATTCCGTTGTTATTTGCAAATGATCATTTGCCTACCGAAAGAAAAGATATCTGGGGAATGGTATATCAACACGAAGAACTCCCACAAAAGAAAATTATTCCTATTAAAGTAATATCCGAAAAAACAGCAGTAGTCGATGACATCGAAGTATTCGGAAAGTCTATAGTCGTAGAGGTCAAATAATGATATATGATAACCCAAATGTTTTAGAACTTGTAAGAAAACTTGAATTAATACCTGGGGTGTTACAAGTTAGATTTTGGCTAGCTCTACGACAAAAAATAAAAGATTTAGCTGGTGGCGACTGTGTAAATTTTGTATTAATTGTTAAAAATTTTAATAATTTACCAGACGATTACGAAGGGTTAAAATCTCTTGTACCAGTATCGGTTGTTAACGATGTATCTTTACACGATCAGTTGGTTAGTAATTTAACTGAATTACTTAACGGTTATATACAAACAGGTATTATACCTACACGACTAACGGAAGCTATCCCTCCAAACCCAGTAGAAAATCTTGTTACAACAGCTACTATTTTGGAAAGTTATATTCCTGAGCCTGTTACTCCTACAATCGGTGAAGCTCCACCTGCACCATAATTTGGTAAAAAATACCGGTTGACAATTGGTAAAAACTCTAGTATAATTATACATAGACATGCAATTAAGGAGCAATAGATGGCAACTAAAGAACTTACAGCCGCTCGCACACGAGCAAAGGCAGATCCTACTCCAAAATGGATAGATGCCGCACAGTGGGACGGTGATACATTTACCCGGTACTTTCATTCTGCAATGAAGTATTATAATCTCGAAACCGGTAATAAAGAACTCAAGCCAAAAGTTATTAACTGGATGGCTTTAAATGATTACAATAAAGTCGACATTGCTAAATTTAAGAAGACTAAAGATTGGCGTTGTAGTACCACAATCGGCGCAATTGCGGCCAACTTGCTAAAAGGTATGCCCGAAGTACATGCGGGATTTAACGAAGGTAAAAATACTGCTGATTGGTTACGTAAAGAAATTGCGCAAGTAATTAGCGAAGGTCAATTGGATATTGCGCCCGAGGAAGTAGACGCAACAAAATCTAAAGTGATTATTCCCGTAGTTAGTATCCAAGATCGCATTCGCGAGCAAGCAGTACAGATGAGCGAAGAAATTGATTACGCAATCGACGAGTGGATTAAAGATGCAGAGGCGTTTGATCCAAAAGCATTTAAAATGGTTAGTCTCTTGCGAGGCAAAGGTGTCAAAGGCGCACAGGCAAGATACATTAAAAGTTTCTTTGCAAGCGGTCAAGCCGAATTGTCAGAACTTGCAAGCGGTGAAGCAGACGAACAATTAAAAGAAGCATACAGTCATAATGCACGTAAAAATGTTAAAAAGTTAATTGATTTCTACGAAAGCATTATGACAGCATGTGATCAAATTACTGCCGAGGCTAAAGTTCTTAAGAAACCACGCTTAAAGAAAGTTAAACCGGCCGAAGATTTAGTTAAGAAAGTTAAGTTTAAAGTAGGCGACGACAAACTTGGAATTACTTCTGTGCCGCCTGCACAACTAATCGGCGCACAAGGTGCCGTGGTATATAATGTAAAAACACGTAAAATGGGTTTTTACCAAGCTAAAACAAGTAGCGGACTTACTGTTAAAGGAACAAGTATTACTAATTTTACAGATAAGAGTAATCAAAAGACATTGCGTAAGCCGCCCGAACAAATGAAAGAATTCAAAGATCAAAATACGCAGAAGAGATTTGAAACTTGGTTTATTAAAAATGTAAAAACAACTGAAACGGTGCTCAACGGTCGCCTCAATGAAGATGTTATTATTCTAAAAGTTTTTAAATAATGTGGTTACTACTTGCTCTTTTTACAAAACATTTTATAGTAGACTTTCCTCTACAAACAAAATATCAGTGGAGTAACAAAGGCAAGTACGGGCACCCGGGAGGATTACTACACGCCGGGTTGCACGGCATAGCAACCGCTATTGTTCTTTTATTTTTTGTACATTATGTTGATGTAGCAATAGTATTTGGTATTATCGATGCTATTATTCATTATCATATCGACTGGGCAAAGATGAACCTAAATAATAAAATGAAATGGGAACCTGCCACAAGCGAAAAGTTTTGGTGGTTATTAGGGTTTGATCAATACCTGCATGCCTTAACCTACATCGGGTTGGTTGCACTACTAAGGATATAAATGAAAATTGGATTAAGTTATAGTCGGTGTATACGAGATATTGTTGACGGCAAAGTAGATATACACGAGGTATTGGTTATAATTGCCCGTACAGATTTTGATCCATACAACGATGGCCAATGGAAACAAATTTGGAGTGGTTATCATGATTCACACGGTTTTAATTTTCCAGAATGGTCTAGTTATTCTGCAGAGGATGAACAAAAGTTTCGAGAAGTAACAGAAGATTTATGGAGTATGGGAAAGTTACATCAGCCACGAAAGTTTGGCGCAAGTGTAATGCGTCGCGGCGAATATTGGTTAGAAACAATATTGCCTAACGACGAACTAGAAAGGAACCCAGTGGTTAAGAAAGCATGGGAACAATTTCAAGTGGTGGCAGGACTTAGCAATGTAAACTTAGATAAGGATTACTATTAACGTATGTTAGATGTAGCACAAGTAGAAGAATATTACAGTTCACAGGTTAAATATTTCTTTAAACGTAGCAAATACGCTAGTCTTAACATGGCTAGTATGCGCCATCCTTATCTTATTAAAGATGAGGCGGATCGGTTACTTGCAGTAGCCGAAAACCCAATGAGTGTAAATGCGTTAGCAGATATTACTTGTATCCCTACCTATTCTTTTTTTATCGATCCAACAACAAATTATAATAATGTTATCGAATTAAACAAAGCATGGCAATGGAAGGTAGATTTAGATACCAAATCGTGGGTTGTAGATTTAAATTTTAAATCCATAGAACATCTTGCAAAATGCATTTTAGTTAATCAAAAAATTGTATTGTTAGATTTAATTCACGACACAATCGAAACTTATAGAAGAGATTTTACCGATCAGTTAGCAGGCATGGATAGTGTTTATATGTTAAAATATCTAGAAGCTAAAGAAATACTAGAACAAAATATCAAAACAGACACTCTATTAAAGTATCCAATGGTGTCCGGATATGCCGATACTGTAAATATTTCACTGCAAGAATCTGCAAGGTTAATAATGCTTCAACACGAAGATGCAACTGCATTTTTAGCAGAGAGCGAAAACTTAAGAATACGCTTTACTAATATTATAAGAAAAGAAACTAATCTGCAAAAGCTAGCAGGCATACTAGAAGATTTTAATACTGAAAATGTAAACTATAGTTTTTTATGAGTATTATTTTTTATAATAGTCACGATATTTTTATTAAACATGCTAATCGTGAAAAACTTAAAGAAATCCCGGGCGGGGAAATGTTTTCTTTATATTTTAAAGTATTCAGCCAAAACATTACAGCCGTAGATAGAACTAATACAATTACAACACCATTAGATGTATCGGTATTACCGCATTTACAAATGCCTCAATTTAAATCGTTTACATCAACTTTTGAGGAAATTTGCGACAATAGAGCACAAGAATTGATGTTTTATGCAAAGAAAACAGGTAGAAAACTTGCTGTTATGTATAGCGGCGGAATTGATTCAACACTAATATTATGTGCTTTATTAAAAAATTGTTCCGAGCATGATATTAAATCAAATGTTGTTGTTCTATTATCAAATGCCAGCATTAGAGAAAACCCAAATTTCTTTTATAATTATGTTATAAAAAAATTCAATTGTGTATCTAGTTTCCGTTATACACATTTTCTTGGCAATGATAATTATGTATTTGTATCAGGCGAAAACGGAGATCAACTGTTTGGTTCGCAAGTAGTATCTGCATTTACTCAAGATCGTCCGTTTGCAGACGTGTTTAAAAACATTAATAACATGGAAGGTGAATTAATCAATTGGATGTATAAAACAACATTTAAATTTAACGAACCGCAATATACTAAACAACATATTGAACAATTATTTTTTATCTTTAAAAAAATCGTAGATGCGGCACCTGTTAAGTTAGATACTGTGTATAAATTCTTTTGGTGGATTAATTTTACAACTAAATGGCATTCTGTGTATGTTCGTCCTCTACCGTTTTCAAAAAATCTTAATACTATTAAATTTGAAGAAAACTATACCACATTTTATTGTACAAAAGAATTTCAATTATGGGCAATGAACAATCACGATAGTTTTATTAAAGATACTCCGGACACAGCAAAGTACGTATCCAAGGATTATATATTCAAGTATAATAAAGATCTGGAATATTTAAAAAAGCCAAAGATAGGAAGTTTATGGAGAATGTTTAGACAGAAGAATATTCCATTCACGCTAGATCAAAATTTAAAGGCCAATTATAATTACCCAGACAATACTATGTATAACTATAGTAACGACTTTATGGAGATAAAATGATTATAGCAAATTCAATCGATATGTTAGATACAATGTATCCATCTTATGCAGTTAAAGCATCTGCCGAAACTTATGTATCTATGCCCTATTCAACTGTATTTGGATTTGTACTGTCCGGGACAGTTACATTTAATGACGGTTCTGTAGTTAATGAAAACCAATACTTTTCAAAATGGTGTAAAGATTCCGCGGAGTTTTTCTGTTCTAGACAAGCAGTATTTTTTACTCGGGTTGGATTTAAAGGGCAAAATAATATTAGCGGACCAATTGAACAATCAGGAAGATTATGCTATATTGACGGTTGCAGTGATAGTCTATTGATTTACCCACCACGATTGGGTGACCCTTCGCTAAATGTGTTATTCTTTCCAGCCGGAATTGATCAAACATTTCACATTCATCCCAGCATAAGATTGGGTGTAGTTGCAAGCGGAAGCGGATATTCTTGCGTTAAAGTAGACGGCAAGGAAAAAGAAATTCCGTTAGTTGCAGGCGACATGTTTTGTATTGAAGAACGAGAAATACATAGATTTCGCACAGAAGATCAACCTATGACAGTTATTCCATATCATCCAGACGGGGATTGGGGACCTACCGACCATAATCATACCATGCTAAACCGAACATATATACAACAAAAGTAAGTTGACTGTTAATCAATTATCTAGTATACTGTATATTATAGTAATTAAGGAGATGTAACAATGAATAAAATTGTAGAATGGTACCACAATAATTACAACGAAATTACCTGGTTCCTAATTGGATTTTTAGTTATGGGCGGTTTTAATGAACTTGCTCAACAAGATTATACCAGTGCTATTGTTAGTTTCGGCCTAGCTGGTTTAAATTATTTTCTTACCAAAAGGTAGGTGTGTGGTGTTTAAAAAGAAACAAAAAGATATTTCTAGTGAGCTTGCCGACGCTATTAGTGCAATTACTCCTCCTATGCCGCCTACCGATGTAAATGATGTTTATACAATTGGTAATAATCGCAACGGAGATACTATTATGAACTTAAAAAGTGGTCCTTCGTCAATGGTACTAACAATGGGCCCACCCGAAGTAAATCGAATGATTAGGTTACTCAAAGCAACACTTGAGGATTACGAAATCGAAGAAGATAACAAAGATTAACAACTAACTATAAAATTAAAATAATGATTACAAATAACCTAGTACCAATGGTAGTTGAAAAAACTGGACACGGAGAACGTGCTTTTGACATCTTTAGTAGATTGCTCAATGAACGCATTGTGTTTCTCAACGGGGCAGTACATGACGAAAGTGCAAGTTTAATTGTTGCGCAAATCTTACACTTAGAAAGTGCCGATAGCGATAAAGATATCCACTTTTATATTAATAGCCCCGGCGGAGTTGTTACAGCAGGTATGGCAATTTACGATGTTATGCAATTTGTCAAACCAGATGTATGTACCTATGTAATGGGGCAGGCATGTAGTATGGGTAGTTTATTAGCAAGTTCGGGTGCCGCGGGTAAGCGATATATGTTGCCGAATGCACGTCATATGATTCATCAGCCAAGCGGCGGAGCAGGCGGTCAAGCAACCGACATGGAAATTCAAGTTCGCGAAATTCTTAAAATGAAACAGACACTTACACAAATTTATGTTGACCATAATAGTGTAGGTAAAACATTTGAACAATTTAGTGCAGATATGGAACGTGACTATTTTATGACTGCACAAGAAGCATTGGACTATGGACTAATTGATAAGATCATTCAAAAGCGTCCAGCATAATCATAATATTGTAATAAAATATTCTCTTTTGGACAAATAAATATTTGTTCAAAGGGGAATCACAGTGGTACAACTATCAAAAATTATAGAGCAATTAAATGAGTTTGAGCGAGATAGAAAGTTCTGGCTACGGTTGAGTGCATTTATAATTATAGCAATCATTAGCATTATTTGG
>Ga0194038_1000692_pt1 | contig 14697 bp, 13 predicted proteins | sample JunL226m_MetaG_FD_148630 | JGI IMG/M metagenome (GOLD analysis project Ga0194038, IMG submission 148630) | Anoxic zone freshwater microbial communities from boreal shield lake in IISD Experimental Lakes Area, Ontario, Canada - Jun2016-L227-6m | ecosystem: Environmental > Aquatic > Freshwater >... | reverse complement strand
TGATTTAAAAGATTCTTCATATTTAAAAACACAGTCCAATTAACTTCCTTGAACCTCTCTGTATAAGAAAGACCAGCATTTACTAAGTTATAACTTGGAGCTGGACCCACCTCCCAACTTGCCAAGCGATTTTGTTGATAGCTATAAATGTAGGTAGCGTTCGCAAGCCATCCGTTTTTCTGATGGGCGATCTCAGCACCTAGTCTTGGCGCAGGTTGCAGGGGTAAATTACCACCCGCATCAAATGAACCTTGCGATGCATCACCAAAAATACGTCCCGCTAGCCCTGTTTGATTCCAGTTGTACGATAACTCCCCCTCTATTCCTTTGATCGTAGCTGCTGCTTGTTGGGCTGTTACAACTGAGAAATTTTCTGATGTTGGAATATATAGGCCCGTGTAATAACCATAGATGTAATTATTGAAGCGGTTAGCATAGGCACTTGCTTTGCCACGCATTAGCCCGCTAGTCTTTTGAATGTTGGCCTCAAGGTTATGCGAGGTTTCTTTATTGAGGGTTGGACTTCCAATATCAAAGGTCGCCGTAGATTCATGTGCTCCATAAGAATAGAGCTCTTGCGCAGTGGGTGCTCTTTGTGAAACGGTATAGGCGACCCCTACACCGTGACCCTGCATGAAATTCCATAATCCACCCGCTGAATAAGACATCAGATTAAATTGTCGGTTTTGCAAGGTAATCAGAGGCGTATTGCCGCCGTTATCCATAGTTTGTTGCTCGAGAGTAGTGCCAGTATTCGGGTTTTGAAATACGCTGTTGTAGCGCATTCCTAAATTGCCTTGTACTGGCCCCCATTTGCCTTCCTCAATCCAAAACAGGGCATTTGAATTAGTCTTGGTCGGGGGAACTATTGCATAGCTACCAGTTCCAACCTCCGTCGCATTAAGGGAGGCGGCGGTTACTTGCGCACCAAATATACCTTTCCAGCCTAATACAGGATTGTGCGCCAGTTCAAATCTTGCTTCATTCGCAATATTTTTCCAGACTGAAGCAGCTTCACCGGTGTTTGCAAATTCTGTATGGTTGTAATTTGAATTAGCAGCGCTAAATTTAAAGGATGAAAAACCTTCAAACGGATCGCGTGTTTGATGTTGAAAATCGTAGCGGTTTTGTGACTGGTTAATAAAGCCGCCATCAGGCGTTGGTATTCCGTAATTATTATTGAGGCGCTCAACCGAGACTCCGGTATACCCTGAGGTGCCCACATACGATATGCCGGCCCCTAAATTATTTTGATTACTCCACGAGTTGGGAAGCTTGCCGGAATAGGGAACACTTTGAGGCGCACCTGGATTGATGGACCATTCCTGATTAGGCCCATTTTGATTTGCGTACCCAGGTATCTGATAGTTATTAGCGTTATTGATTGCAGTATCAACGTGAAAGGCTAAAGATCCGATGGCTCCGTCAACCTCAACCGCACCAGCGCGACCATTATTGACTGTTTCATAGCTAGTATTGATTGCGCCTGAAGGCCTATCTGGCAAATTGGTCAAAATACGATCATTTACAACATTGACTAAACCCCCACTAGAACCAGAACCATAAAGTAAAGCTGCAGCACCTCTCAAAATTTCCACTTGATGGGCATTTTGCATATTGTTTCCAACGGCATGATCCTGTGAAATATTAGAGACATCACCAACCGAGAGACCATTTTGCAAAATCTGTACGCGAGAGCCTTCTAGGCCACGAATAACTGGTCTAGATGAGCCTGCTCCATATCCTGTTGCAGATACTCCGAGCTCATTAGCTAAGGTTGCGCCTAAGGTGCTTCCTAATTTATTTAATAACTCATCACCCTGCAGGATCTTGTTCGGCGTAAGAATGCTTTGCATCGATTCTTGCGAACCCGTAGCCGTAATTTCAAATTGAGGAGAGGATGTTTGTGCTAATACGCTTGTACTAAAAAGTCCTGATACGACTAAATAAAGTAATTTGCGTTTTGCAAGCAATTGCTGAATACCATGCATTTTGAATCTTCCATTCTTTAATGCGATCCACCTTTATGGGCTGGATCATACAAATTAATGTGCCAAGTCAAACGACTTGACGCCTAAGTACTTAAAGAATGAAAGTGGGTGGCGCTCTGGATTGGTAGAGAGCTAGGTATTGAAGGTTTTGAAGGGAATGATCGTATTCAAAATAAGATTCGTTGAATGGGTTTTGAATAACAACAATGCTAATGTCGGTGCCAATAAAAGTAGCGAGACTTAATGCATCAAATAAATGACAACTTGCCGATCCGTGTTGAAGAAGGGGGTCAAGGTCACTAGAAGTCAGCTCAATACTTTGATTGCTTTGCGCATGAGAAATGCTGTGATTAAGACCAACCCAGTGAGTACCCAACAAGCAAAAAACCAGCAATCCAAGAGCAATTGCACTCTGGATACGTTTGTTAAATTTGCTAGAAAAATAGGCCCCCATATCCCAAATCTTACAGGATTTGCCTCGAATGGCGCTGTCGGTGTAGAATATCGATTCCGTCGGAGTGTAGCGCAGCCTGGTAGCGCACCTGCTTTGGGAGCAGGGGGTCCAAGGTTCGAATCCTTGTACTCCGACCACTTTCCCTATTTAGTTCTAGATAGTAAGCTTCAATTCCAGCATTTATCTGCCCATAGCTCAGCTGGATAGAGCAACGCCCTTCTAAGGCGTAGGTCGCACGTTCGAATCGTGCTGGGCAGACCAAGCCATTCTGGCTTGGCTATATAAATCAATGCGTTGTGAGAATCTTCAAGAATCACAACTACTCGCACCAAGCTTATTTATACACCAGCGTTGACCAACGGTTGACCAATTGCCACAGTGGAGCTACCCCATGCCAAATTCCCAGAATCAAGACCCCACCGTACCCGTATCCCCCGATTTGGGCTATCTGTTCCCGCATCCTATGCACTCTAATTTACTCATAGGGGGAAAACATTTTCTTAATATTCATTATTACTTACTTCTTGAATACCCCCCCTTATGAGTTTCTATCAAAATGGGGAGGGGGGGGTGTATATTTTTGATAATTAACATTTTCAAAAGGCATATATGTTTGAAACAACCTTCCGTAATCTCGATGACACTCTACGCAAAGACGCTGGTTGCAGTAGTGAGCTAGACTACATCGAGCAGACAAGTTGGGTTTTGTTTTTGAAGTACTTGGATGACTTTGAGGCAGATAGGGAAGCTTCAGCCAAACTTGACGGTAAACGCTATCAACGCATTCTTAGCAATGAGTACGCATGGACAACATGGGCTGTGCCAAAAACAGCAGACGGTAAGTTGGACTACAACACAGCACTGACGGGAGACGACTTAAAGCAATTCGTAGACAGCAAACTATTTCCATATCTAAAAGGATTTAGAGCAAGTGCTGATAATGCTGACACACTTGAGTATAAGATTGGAGAGATATTCAGCGAGCTTAAGAACAAATTACAAGATGGATATAGTTTGCGTGAAGTTATTAATAAGGTGGATGAACTGCGCTTTAGAAGTAACGAAGAAAAGCATGAAATGTCCAGCCTGTATGAGGACAAGATTAAGAATATGGGCAATGCGGGACGTAACGGTGGCGAATACTACACACCACGCCCGCTAATTAAGATAATCGTTAAGGTTGTTAATCCCAAGCTGGGTAATAAAGTCTATGACGGTGCTGTGGGTAGTGCTGGCTTCTTATGTGAAGCATATGAGTACATGCGTACAAGTAAACAGCTAACCGCTAAGGAATTTGAACAGCTACAACGTAAAACATTTTACGGTAAAGAAAAGAAGTCACTTGCCTACATAATTGGCGTTATGAACATGATATTACATGGGATTGAAGCTCCCAATATCATTCACACAAACACGTTAGGCGAGAACATAGCTGATATACAAGAAAAAGATAGGGTTGATATTGTTCTAGCTAATCCGCCTTTTGGTGGAAGCGAACGCATTGAAGTACAAGAAAACTTCCCTATCCGCACAAGCGAAACAGCCTACTTGTTCCTACAGCACTTTATAAAGATTTTACGTGTAGGTGGACGCTGTGGTGTTGTAATTAAAAATACCTTTCTTAGTAATACTGATAACGCAAGTATTGCGCTGAGAAAACAGTTGCTAGAGGAGTGTGACTTACAAGCTGTGCTTGAATTACCAGGCGGCGCTTTCACAGGCACAGGTGTTAAAACTGTAGTGCTTTTCTTTGAAAAAGGTAATACTACAAAGAAAGTTTGGTACTACTCGCTTAACTTAGCACGTAACTTGGGTAAAACAAATAGTCTTACTGAACGTGACTTAGAGGAATTCATCACATTATCCACTACTCAAGCGTGGAGTGAAAACTCGTGGTGCGTGAGTGTTGAAGACATCAACAAGTCAACTTGGGACTTAACAGCTACCAACCCAAATCGCAAAGACACTACAGACAAGCGTACTCCTGACGAAATCTTAGCTGAGATAGAAGAACTTGACTTGGAAGCGGCTACAGCTATTGCGGCGATTAAGGAGTTGTTGTGAGCTGGAAAAATGTTGAGTTAGGAAATCTTTGTGATGTGCTTGATAACAAAAGAAAGCCCATCACAAAGCGGAATAGAACTGAAGGTGAATTTCCTTATTACGGTGCGACTGGAATTGTTGATTATGTTGGTGACTTTATATTTGATGAGAAATTAGTTCTTATAGGTGAGGATGGTGCTAAGTGGGACAGTGGTGAGAGTACAGCATTCATAGCAGATGGCAAGTATTGGGTAAACAATCATGCCCATGTAATTAAGCCAAATAGAGAATTATTGATTGATGAATGGATTGTTTACTACTTTTACTATAAAGACTTAAAAGAATTTGTTACTGGGTTAACTGTTCCAAAGTTAAATCAAGGGCAACTAAGAACAATCCCAATACCGCTCCCATCTCTGAAAATCCAAAAAGAGATAGTCTCAAAACTTGACGCAATTTTTGCTGAAATAGACAAAGCTACGGCGGCGGCTGAGGCTAACGCTAACAACGCTGAAGCACTGTTTCAAAGCTATTTAACGGAAGTTTTTGAGCGTGGTGGCGTAGGTTTTGTTAGTAGTACTATAGGTGATATATGTACATTGCGAAGTGGTACGACAGTAAGTCAAAGTTTAGAAAAAACTGAAGGTGAGTTGCCATATCTTAAAGTTGCTGATATGAATTTATCTTTTAACAAAAATTCAATCACAACATCAAGTAGATTTTTGGATAAGAAGAATATCAGTAGTAACTCAATTATTCGTAAGGGCTCTACTATTTTCCCAAAAAGGGGTGGAGCAATTGACACAAACAAAAAACGTATAACTGATATAGACGTAGCATTGGACTTGAATATTATGTCAGTCTATCCAAGTGAAAATCTTAATCAGTATCTTTTGTACTTCTTCTTTTTAAGTTTAGATATGAAGAAATTGGGAAGCGGTGCTTCAATTAGGCAAATTAATAATTATGATATTGAGCCATTGATAATCATTTTCCCGAAAAATCATGATGAGCAAATTAAGCTTGTAAACGTCATTTCAAATCTAAAAATTCAATCAGAAAAATTGCTATCCAACTATAAAAATAAGAAGTCAGAATTGTTTTTAATGAGGCAATCAATCCTCAAGCAAGCATTCAATGGTGAATTAGTTAAGGAATCACGATGAACGAAACTGATACACGAGAAGAGCTAATAAACCCACAGCTTAAACAAGCTGGATGGGGTGAAGTGGCTGATTCTCGTATACAGCGTGAGTACAACATTAATGATGGAGAGATTAAGGTTGGAGGCATACGTAGTAGCAGAATGAGAGCTGACTACGTTCTTATATACAAGAACAGAAAGCTTGCTGTAATTGAAGCCAAGAGTGACGAACTTGAGGTAGGTGAAGGCGTAGCACAGGCTACCTTGTACGCTACAAAACTAGAGCTTGATTACACCTATGCGGCTAATGGTAGAGAAATACTAGAAATCTGCTTAATCACAGGCAAGCGAGAAACAATAAGCCAATTTCCATCGCCCGATGAACTTTGGAATAAGACATTTGGCGACAGTAACGAATGGCAAGCTAAATTCAATGCTGTGCCATTTGAGGACGTTAATGGTACTAGGCAAGCTCGCTACTATCAAGAAATTGCTGTCAATAGAGTTATGGAAGCTGTGGCAAACAATAAGCAAAGAATCTTACTTACGTTAGCAACGGGTACTGGTAAGACGTTCATAGCATTTCAGATTGCTTGGAAACTTTTTAAGTCACGCTGGAACTTGCGTAAGGATGGACTAAGAACGCCGCGTATTCTTTTTTTGGCAGACAGAAATAATTTGGCTAGTCAAGCTATTAGAGACTTTAGTGCCTTTGATGCTAATGCTCTTGTACGTATTAATCCTAGCGAAATACGTACACGCGGTGAAGTACCAATGAATGGAAGCGTGTTCTTCACTATCTTTCAAACATTTATGACAGGCGAAAAAGACAATCTTGTATTTGGACAGTACACACCTGATTTTTTTGACATCGTAATCATAGATGAGTGTCACAGAGGCGGAGCTAATGATGAAAGTAATTGGAGAAGTATTCTCGACTATTTCAGTCCTGCAGTTCATCTGGGTCTGACAGCAACACCTAAATTGGAAAATAATGTAAACACATATGAGTACTTTGGAGAGCCAGTCTACAAATACAGCTTAAAAGAAGGAATACAAGATGGCTTCTTAACACCATTTAAAGTGAAGCGCATACAAACTACGCTAGATGAGTACATCTATACATCTGACGATCTTGTATTAGACGGTGAAGTTGAAGAGGGCTATGTATACAAAGAAGCTGACTTTAATAAAAAAATCATTATTAAAGAAAGAGAATTAAAGCGTGTACAGGAGATGTTGTCGAATATAAATAAGGATGAGAAGACAATTGTATTCTGTGCCAATCAAGCACATGCGGCATTGATTAGAGATTTAATAAATGCTGAGGTAAAGCCAACCAATCAAGATTATTGTGTGCGTGTTACAGCTAATGATGGTGACATTGGTGATACTTATTTGAAAAGATTTCAAGATAACGATAAGTTAATTCCAACAATACTGACTTCTAGTCAAAAGCTGACAACTGGTGTGGATGCTCGTAATGTTAGAAATATTGTTCTAATGCGTCCAATCAATAGCATGATTGAATTTAAGCAAATCATTGGAAGAGGCACACGTCTATTTGAAGGAAAGCATTATTTCACAATTATTGATTTTGTAAACGCTAGTCAGAGGTTCCATGATGATGACTGGGACGGCGAACCAATTGAGCCTGAAGATATAGATAAAAATCCTAAGTTGCCAAAAGAACCGAAGGATCAGGGTGAGCCACCTATCGATGTTCCTGAAGATGAACCTAAACAGCGTAAGTTGAAAATTAAATTAAGTGACGGTAAAGTTCGCGAAATTCAAAGTATGAAGACAACAATCTTCTTCTTGGATGGACGTCCAATTAGTGCTCAAGAGTTTTTAGAACGACTTTTTAATGTGCTTAAGCTACCTGAATTTTTCGGTACAGAAGATGAATTACGAAAGCAATGGGCTAGCCCAATTACACGCAATGAATTGCTTAAGAAGCTTGGTGAGCGTGGTTGTAGCAAAGAGGACTTGATTAAGCTACAGGAAATGATTGATGCTGAGAACTCTGACTTGTTTGATGTGCTTGAATACATCGTTTATTCGCGTAAGACTATTACACGTCTAGAGCGTGTTTGTAATGCTGAAGATAATGTTTATGCGTTTCTCAACCAAAAGCAACGTGACTTTATTGGCTTTATCTTAAGAAACTATGTACAAGAAGGCGTAGACGAATTAGATATTTCTAATTTGAGCGCTACGCTGATATCTAAATACGGCTCTATTCATGACGCTCAGCAAGCACTTGGCAATGTTGATGAGATACAAAAGATTTTTATTGATTTTCAGAAACATCTTTACATAGCAGCATGAAAAATGAATATCTTCCCATCAAATGATGAGTTAATTCTAATACGTAAAACTCTTAAAAAAAGAAAAATACCTAAGGTCTTCGATGGCATGTGGATGAGCGAGCCTCTAATTGGTGGCGCTAAGTTTGAAAAAGAGGGTGATGATTACCAAATTTCTTGGGTATATTTTATTGATGGAGTAAAAACAGATATTTTTAAATCTAGTTTTTTTAAAATTTGTACCGATAAGAGTCTAGAAATGGATCGACTTAAATTGGGAATAACTTTATCAAATATTTTTAAAGAGCAAGGCTCACAAATCTTAAATTCAATTGGTGGACCCGATGAGGCGATGAGAGAGGCTAGTCCGTACTTTAAATTAGCTGAGGATTGGTATCATTGGGCAGTTGTTCCTGCAGGTTTTTTCAGAAAATGATTAGTGCCACTATATGTAGAGGTAGCTGCATACTTAGCAAATTCTAATTAAGGCTTCATATGAATAAGATATGCCTGCTGGAGTGGAGTGATAGTAATATGGCTGGTGATAACTGGTCATGGAAAATTACTTTGACCTTTAGAAAAGACAAAACATATTCCGTAGGGGCTAAACAATTTATCAAAGGACCTTGCGCCAATACAATACCTAGTATTTATCCACTAAGAAATGGGAAGGAAATAAAAGAGGCTATCGAAACTATCTTTCAAGATGTTAACTTGAGCGAGTCATACTTTGAATGGCATGAAATCATTTCTGCAATTTCTCATGAAAGTCCACAATTGGCTTTGGAAGTTATGGAATCTCTCCATCCTGAATCAGCACTAATTTCAATGGATGAAGAAACTAGAGAAAATAATAAGCAAGAACAATTAATGGATAAATACTATTCTGATATGGAAAACATTAACTCTATAAGAAAATTCATTAAAGAAGTTAAAGATAAAAAATGACTATAACATTGGAGCAAATTAAGGGATTGCTTGCGTATCCTGAAACATTGGTTGGGATTAAAGCTGCACTCGATGGCAAAGACATTGATTTAACTAATATTGAGAAGCTATCAGAAGATACCTTAGGCTACCTTATTGATGCTGCTTTGGATTCGCTCTCAAATTATGCTCCAATAGTAAAAGAATACCAGGCAGAGCAGGACAAGGGCGTTTATCCAATTAATATTGTTGGGGTTAATGGCTGCTATGTAGTCTGTGCTAGCGAGTATCCAAATTCAGAGATTTTTAACACTTTAAATGAGGCTGAGTATTACGTGAATTTTAACTATGGAGAATTTTTAATTTAGTAATAGCTATTTGTTCCTCTTTATAAAATTTGCGATAAGAACTTTTGCCTTACTTTCAGAAGAAATCCAGAAGTTTAAATAGGTACTTGATGAGCCTGGTCCACCTTCAAAATCCCATTCACTTGTTTCATCTGCTAGGTCATAAACCTGATCTAGTAAATTATCAAACGCTTCACGTTCATCAAAATTGACGTCTTCCGAATTTGCATGAAATATTTTGCTCCATGCTTTGTTAAAGTGTTCCCATAAATAACCACCTTCAGCTTGTCTAAAAGTTGTATCTAGGCAAAGTAGTAAATGTTCACAACCTTGGTTACTTTTGCAATATGGACAAAGATTAGATTCATCTTTCATTTCTCCCCCCACTGTTTTAGTTAAATTATTCTAAGTACTTTAGTTAATTGGTTGTTTTTTATATAAAAAGAGCTTACAATAAAAATTACATAAAGAGTGGGGCGCAAGCCCACAGCAACCAGTCCATTGGACAAAGGTGCTTTGCTTACGGCATATGTGATCTGGCGAGACCAGATAACTAAACGACAAGCCCCTCTTTTGGGGCTTTTTTATTGCCTCAGGCTCTTTAACAATTTGGACTTATTAGAAACCATAAAAAAGGAGGGTACATGCTTGGCTACGAAATCAAGCAAGAGGTTAGTAAACAATTAGGTGGACATACGATTGACTGGCACGGTCAGTCTGCTGCAGTGGTGGGGTCGCAGATTCTCCTTCCCGCCATGGTTGATGATCTGGACTATTCCGAGCTTAAGTATCACCAGATGTTGGGATACGGCTTGCATGAGTTAGGGCATCTTCGCTATACCGATCATGAGCCGTGGGATTGGGCGGTTCACAACCATGGTAGGTTCTTGGGTGGACTTATCAACGGGCTAGAGGACGTGCGAATAGAACGGTCAATGATTCGCTCTGGCGTAGATCAAGCCCTCTTTGAGGCTGCCACTAACGCAGCACTTGAGGATGGGTATGTAAAACCAGATGACCGCCACAACATCTGTTTTGTCTTAGCAGTCGAAGGAAGGCGTTTAAACGGCTATCGCCTTACCCGCAAAAGTATTTTGGACGAGTCGCCATGGGCTAGTCCGATTTGGTGGGCATTAAAGAAGATGAAAGATGCAAGGAGTACTGGTGAGGTGGTCACGATCGCCTTACGGTTACATCGCAGGTTACAGTAGGGCGGAGTTATTCCGAATTGCCAAGCCCAGCAAATCGCTAAATTGGCTAAAGAGGGGGAAAAAAATGGCAAATTGCAAAGTAGGAGATTTAGCCATCATTGTCCAAGATGATGGATTGCAGGAAAACTTGGGTATTACGGTACAAATTATTGGTCTGGCAGGTTATGTAGGTTGGTATCCCTATAGTCAGCGTTTAAAACGTTCTTACAAGCGTCCTAGACGTTTGTATTCATGGAATGTGGTTGCGTTATCTAGCAAAGGTATTTGTTATCGCAATAGCGAGGATATGTTGTTTTTCTCTAAGGTGGGCAGGGTTCCAGATGTCTGCCTGCAGCGGCTACCGAAACTGCCAGCAGAGAACGAAGTGTCCTCAGACGAGGGGATTAAAAGCAGGTTACTTTGCGAAGCAGAAAGGAGCAATCATGAGACCCATGGACGAGCAGCAACAGTTCGATGAACTAAATGCCAATCGAAGGGTAAAGCTAGCCCCTAAGAAGGTGTTTGAGGCTTCATTAAACGGCTCATACGACCCGATCACCAATGCGATGAGGCGTCACCCTGATCTTACGCAAGAGACTGCAGAAGCGATGGCAAAAGCATTTGGGTTTTAAAAGGAAAGGGGCTTACTGCCCCTTTTTTAATTTGATACGAACAGCACAAGAACTAATCTGACATTGAGATGTAACAGGAGAACAATAGTGGACAGTACTGAAGTACAAATGAAGATAAAACCCTCTGAATTTCTAATGAAAAACTTATGATTTGTATTGGTAAGAAACACTTTTATTCTTTTACCAATAGGTGCTTGCATTAAATACTCCCAACTAAGCAAATCCGATCTTGAGTGGTTTCTTGCCAATACGAACAGTTGAAAAGTGTTGGACTTATTACGGTCAGCGTTTAAACGTTGCGCTATTCAAAATTTGCACAAAAGTATTAATTACAAAATATCTCGCTAACTCTTTAAATTTATTAATTTATTTCTCAAAAAGAGTATTCTCATGTTTGACATTATGGTCTAAGGGGAGTGGTGGGCGTGCCGTGATTCCTAGCTTCTCTCCATGACGCTAGGAATTTGTTATGTATTGAATCGTCATGTTGCTTCCATGTTGCTTCCTTATCTACCTCTCCGTTGGGCTGAAACTGAATTTGAAAGTCCGATTTATAGCGAACTCCTTTTTTGATCTTTGGGCTTGCATTTAGAATTTCCATATGAGCTTGTTGCATTGCCTCATGAAGATCTTTTGCAAATCGAATTTCACATATGAAGCTGTCATGTATTGGTAGGCAAACAATATCCTTTTCCATGAGGATCAACATTACCCGTTCAGCAATTTGTGAATCTACGTATTGGTAAGACAAGCCCTTACCTGCACCAAGACTATTCATAATTTGAGGATGTTTCTTTAGAAGCTTTACTCGCAGCTGAGAATCATTCATGCCAATGGTTACTTGATCAGCCTTTGATAACTTATAGTTACCTGTTTCATCGTTAATTAAGGCGTTAAGGTACTTTTTAATCACTTTTCGTTGGGACAAGTATGGTTCGACTGTTACGTCATAAGGAATGTTAGAAACTCGAATATTCAAGTCATATAAATCGCCAGTAGGGGGGTTTAGTTTCTGCTCTAAATAAAGTAATCGAGGATGAATTTCAGAATAGTCAATTTCAATTGTTCCCATGCCGTCAATGGTGATGTATTTACGTTCCTCACTGGGTATATATTGCCACCACGCCCCATAAAACCGCCCACCTTTTGTCATATCAGATCGAGCAAATATACGTTTTAGTTGCGTCTGACAAAAGTTCATCATGCGTGGTTTTTTTGTGGGCGACCCAGAAGACCATTCTGTTTGATAGGTATCAAGCCCCATTCTTCGGGCAAGATCGAATAAGTTCTTGTTGTAGCGATGTAAGCAAATGGCATGATCCCGAATGAAGTTATTGATCTTTTTAAGATTTCTTCTCATTTTTCTAACTTGGCTTGTGTCAGGCGAAGGAATAATGTGTTTTTCCTTTGTTGCTGGATCATAGTTTTTAAGAATTATGATTTCATCATGGGTGTTTGGCATTAACTCTTGCCAAATGATCCCGACATTTTCAAATACTTTTAGTAACTCCCCCTGCGGTCGCAACGTAGTGAGAACGTTCGTGCCATTTTGCTTTGTGTATCCTTTTTTTAATTCGATCCACCCAAGTTCATTTAGAGCATCAATCACGTTCATTGCACATCTAAAAGTTATCCGATTAATCTTCTGGCTGTCACCTAATTTATATCGGTCTTGACTGAGCGAGAGGGAAAGTCTTGCTCTCTCAGAGTTGGTGGCAAAGACTTGGTAAAGCCCTTCAAGTAATAATTTACAGGTGTGTCTAAGCCTCTTTTGATGTGTGGTACTCCGTACCTTTACCATAGCAAAAACTTTGTTTTGAAGGGTACGTATTTCGTTTGTAATACAACTTTTCTTCGGAAGCAAAACATCATTTATATATAAATTTACCGACTGACTCATGACCTCATTCACCTTATCCAGATTGGATAATCATAAGTAATTTATGGGCATCAATAAATTTTTATTTGAGCAAAAATTCTATCTCGCTGTTTAAACAGCCTGATTATTTCTAATGCGTTGATTTTTTCATTTTTGCTATCCGTTTAAACGCTCCTTTGATGTTGTTGTTCTCCAACATGCTTGTATGAAGAGCTATCATTTTGGAGGTCTAACTTTAAAAAAATTGCTTGATGCGAGGGATGTGTATATCGTTTTAGCTGTCCCAAAGTTTTGTGACCGCTAATGTGAGCAAGCTCAATAGCATTAAGTCCAGCATCAGACAGGCGGGAGAGGGCTTCATGACGACAATCATGAAAGCGAAGTCCCTCGAATGGGTTATTACCATGACCTGACCAGTTTCTTTGGGCAAATTGAATAACTGTTTCGAACTGGCTGCGCAGGCACGTCAGGGTCATTGGAAAGACTTTCCCAGATGCGTGCTTATCGAGATCGGAGAGTATACGTACGGCAGCTTGCGTGAGTGGTACTTTACGGGCTTCACCATTCTTGGTTACATGTAGATAGGCGATGCGTTTTTTTAAATCGATGTCTGACCATAGTAGACCCATAATCTCAGAGCGTCTCATCCCTGTCTGAATAGCAAACTCTATGATTGATCCCAATAAGGGCTTAGAGAGGGTTCTACAGGCTCTCAAAAGGGTCTGTTCTGCTGCTGTATCGACTCGCCTTGTTCGTCCTGCGGCTGGTGACATCCTCCTAACAGTTTTCATCGGGTTAATAACTTCTAAGTCCCGCTCTTCGGATGCTGCTTGAAAAAGATTAGAGATGGCATTGAAATAGTGATTAATGGTGTCATGCGAACGTTCTTGTTTAAGAAGATCGTCTCGTAAATTTAGAACTTCTGTTTTTCCAACTTTTTGGATTTCTAGATCCTTCCACCGTCTTGACAAGATCCTTAAGATACCTGCTTCAGTTTTGCCACTTTTTTTATAAATAGAGTGATGGTTAATGTAATACTCAGCTAGCTCGCTAAACATGGCGCTGGACGTGGGTGACTGCGATGGGGTAGCTTCATAAATGCCAAGATGGAGCTGCGCTTCCGTTTCTTTAGCCCATAAAACTGCCTCAGAACGATTAAGGAAGGTTTTCGTGATAGCAGGCAGGGGACGTCTAGAAATACGCACCCGAAAGGTATTTCCTCGTTTTTGAATAGATGCCATGTTGACCTCGTTGACCAAATGTTGACCAAAACGAGTAGTTCGATCCAGCAAAGACTCCTAAAGCATTGTATTTACAGGGTCTGCCCATAGCTCAGCTGGATAGAGCAACGCCCTTCTAAGGCGTAGGTCGCACGTTCGAATCGTGCTGGGCAGACCAAATCCCCTTAATTAATATTGTTTCAGGCTTATCTATTGGCTCGATTGTGAGTTGATCATGGCAGGGTTTGGCTTTGCGTAAGGGTGACCTTGGGTAGGGCGTTAGTAATCCTGGCAGACTATGAGCAACCCAGCGAGTGGGCAACTTTGATGAAATTTAGGGGCAGGTCATTTAGTGTCGGTTTGACCCGACTATCGAGTGTCACTTATCGCGACGCTCAAGCGGCTTTTATGGGGTGGCTTGCTGACGTTCAATTTGGGTAATTAGGGGTATTTGGCTGGCAGAAATCGGCCATATGCGGTCATTAGAGTGGTAGATTGTCATTCTCTGTATCTGTGGCGTCATTTAACACGACAAATCTTGCAGTTCACAATGTATATGCG
>Ga0194038_1000690_pt1 | contig 14703 bp, 12 predicted proteins | sample JunL226m_MetaG_FD_148630 | JGI IMG/M metagenome (GOLD analysis project Ga0194038, IMG submission 148630) | Anoxic zone freshwater microbial communities from boreal shield lake in IISD Experimental Lakes Area, Ontario, Canada - Jun2016-L227-6m | ecosystem: Environmental > Aquatic > Freshwater >... | reverse complement strand
GAGTGTGGGCCTTTAGCGCCTGATTAATGTGATGAAGCGTTTCGATGTTGCGGGGATCGTAGAGGTTTTCCATCTTGATCAACTGCTCGGCCTTGGCGACTCCCTCTTCGGTAAGGACGGCTGACCTGGCTTTTTCATCAATAACATAATCCGCGTCCTGAGAAAGGCGGGGGATGATGGTGTTGATTTCATGATAGAGATTGGTGGATTTTTCCGCCTGGCCGGAGATGATCAGAGGAGTTCTGGCTTCATCGACAAGAATACTGTCCACTTCATCTACGATAGCGTAATTGAGCTCTCCCTGAACAATGCTCTCCTTATAGAATTTCATGTTGTCTCTAAGATAATCAAATCCGAACTCATTGTTGGTTCCGTAAGTGATATCAGAGTGATAAGCAGCTTGGCGTTCGCTATCATCAAGGCCATGAAGTATGCATCCTACCGAAAGACCCAGAAAACCGTAAATCGTTCCCATCCATTCGGTATCGCGTCTGGCCAAATAGTCGTTAACGGTAATGATGTGAACCCCTTTACCGGTCAAAGAATTCAGATAGGCCGGAAGGGTGGCTGCAAGGGTTTTGCCTTCGCCAGTCTTCATTTCTGCGATTTTTCCCTGATGAAGCACCATGCCGCCGATGAGCTGAGCATCGAAATGGCGCATGTTCAGGGTTCGAACCGATGCCTCACGGACGGCTGCGAATGCTTCAGGAAGCAAATCGTCCAGGGTTTCGCCCTTTGCAATCCGCTCCTTGAAGCGCAGTGTCTGTGCCTTAAATTCATCGTTGCCGAGGGCTTTCATGGAGGGTTCGAAGGAATTGATCTGATCAACCACAGGCCAGAGTTTTTTTAATTCCCGTTCGTTTTTGCTACCGAATATTTTTGTTAACCAGTCGAAAAACATTTAAATATGAATTCCTTTGAAAGAAGGCAGAAGTCTGTCTAGTGAATAGTTACAGCCTTTAATTATTTTTTCAGGGCGCCGCCCTGATTCAGTGCAGAAGCTCAGCCCTTGATGGAACAAGCCTCGGCCTCGTCCGCCAGGTTTTCGACATTGGCGCCAAAAGGCCTGGAAGCCAATTCGGTTTTATCCGACAAAATCAATTCAGCGGCAATCCTTGCAGATTCAGTAATGATCTCCCGGCAGTGCATGGCATGGTCGCGGCAAAGCCAAGTTTCTTTCCAGGGTTGGGTAAGGTCCCGACAAAGGGTACTCCCAAATTTTTCTTTGATCCGGTTGGGAATCTGGTTAAAGAGCCGATACAGACCGGGTTTGCCATACAGCTCCTCGGCGGCCATTTTTGATGCTTCTTTAGGCTCGCCTTCCGGAAGCGAGCTTCTACCATGGACGGCTCCAACTGCCAGAACCGCCCCTGCAATGGCGCCACAGGTATCTCCATAAAGCCCCACGCCCCCGCCAAAGCCCGTCGCCAGCTTCAGAATACCTTTAGGAAGGCCGGTCTCCACCAAGTTAACAACAGCTTCCACCACGCACTCAGCGCAATTGAATCCTTTTGAAAAATTCTTTCTGGCCCGTTGTATGATGGCCTCGATATGTTCTTCTTGTGTCATAAAATTTCCTTGTTTGATTTTACCCAAAAACACTTTTAAACCACGAAATACACGAAAAAATATTCTTCGCACAAAAAACGCTCTTGTAGCCGACACAAGAGCGTCGGCTATTTTTCATTTCCGTGGGCGGCATAAATCATGCGATAAACATTTACCATAAGCAAAAACTGATGGCTAACTCATCTGTGTGTATCTGTGTTCATCTGTGGTTCATTTTTCATTATTAACCGGACTATTTTCTGAGCCAGATCCATGGAACTGGTAAATGCCGGCGAAATGGGATTAAGCAAATGCAGACAATCCCCATCCTGAATCACCTGAAAATCCTGTACCAGCTCCCCAGTGTTCCAGTCCACAAGCTGCGCCCGAATTCCCACTTTGGCGGCAGGTTCAACTTCGGAAGGATCCAGGGTTTTTACCAGCGCTGCAGCATCCTGAAAAAACCATGTAAAAAAGTATTTCCTGGGCTCGGTCAATGCTACGGTTCGAAACTGCGGGTTGTTCAGGAAAAGATGCGCATCACTGAGCAAAATATCAATGGCTTCTTTATCAATTCCTTCAAAAACACCATAATTTTCACGGCCAAATGCCGGAATCGCCGTAGGTCCCAGATAAACATCCCCATGGATATTCCGGGTAAAATGAACTCCCAGAAAAGGATTGCGAATATCCGGAACCGGATAAATACTGCCCCGAACCCGCCATGCGCTGTTTTTTTTCAGCTTGCGATAGATGCCTTTAAAGGGAATCAGCCGATACTGAACTCCGATGCCAAATGCCTTTGAAATGCGGTCGCAATGTGCGCCAGCGGCATTGATGAACCGCTTGAACCGAATCCTGCCGCACTGTGTCTGAACGACATCGCTGCCAACAACCGTTTCAAATGCGCAGTTGAACAAAAACCGCACTTTTCCGGACCCTTCCAGATCGCTTTTCAGCGATTTTAGGATTTTATTCGGGTCAACCACTGCGGTATAATGGGAATAAATCGCATGTTGAACGGTTTTGGCATTGGGCTCAATTGCGGCCAGCTCTTTTTCATTCAGCATATCCACTTTTGCGCCATTGGTAATGGCCCGTTCATAAAGTGTCTGAAGCACGGGAAGTTCGTCTTCGCTTCGAGCGACGATTACTTTTCCTGTTTCAGAAAGCGGAAGCTGTTTTTCCCGGCAATAGGCTTTCATCAGGAAATTACCGTTCAGGCAGGATTTTGCCTTCAAACTGTCCGGGGCATAATAAATGCCAGCGTGAAGCACGCCGCTGTTGCGGCCGGAGGCATGTTTTCCTGTCTCCGCCTCTTTTTCAATAACGACAATGTTCTCCCAGTTGTTCCGGACAAGTTCCCTTGCAATCGTCAGGCCCATAATACCGGCGCCGACAATCAACACATCAGCATCAACTGCCGGTATCATGCTTTTACATCCCTGGATCATACAACCCCGGCGATAATGCCAGAATCGTTCAGGCTGTCAATGGCGATCCTGTGAATATTCCGGACTCCTGCCTTGGCCAGCATGTCGCTGAGCTGCTGTTCAGAATATGCCTGACCGGATGAGGTGTGCAGGAGCATATTCAGCGAAAAAAGGGTCGGAAACAGCGGTCCGCTCATATCGTTGTTTAGAATAAATTCGTGGATAAGAATCTTGCCGCCAGTAGAAAGGGCGGAAACCGCCTTTTGAATGATTCCTTGACAGTCTTCGGGTCCTTCCCCGTGCAGGATATGGGAAAGCCAGGCAACATCATGGCGTCCTTCAACCGGGTCATCCAGATAACTGCCTGCCTGAAAGCTAATACGGTCTGACAGGCCAAATTTTCCAATAGTGGTTTCGGCAAAAGGCCGGGTGGTCGGCAGATCAAAAACGACAGCCTTCATTTCAGGATTGTGCAGACAAAACTGGATGGAATATGTTCCAGGGCCTCCACCCATATCCAGAAATGATTTGCTATTGGAAAGATCAATTTGGGGGACAATCCTGGGTGCAAGGGTCATGGCCATATTGAACATGCCCATCAGAAAGCTCTCCCGTGCATCTTCGCTGCTGTTCATCGTTTGAGTTTGAACCGGATCACCACTAAGAACGGCCTGATCAAGCTGGCTCCATGACGCCACCAGATGGTGATGATGTTTGATGATATACCCGATATAACCGGGGGACGATTTACAGAGAAACTTTTTGGCCTCAGGCGTATTGGCATAAAGGCCGCCAGATTTATTCAAAAGATTCATGGCGGTCATGGCATTCAACAGCATGGCCAGCGACCTGGGTTCCGCGTGAAGTTTTTCGGCAATGTATTCAGGTGAAAGCCGCTGATCTTCTATAACCGTAAATACATCTAATTGCACTGCGGCATGAAGAGCGCAGGTTTTCCAATATGCCCCGGATGTTTCTAGAAGTGTACCCGGATTCCATTCCACATGTTTCATGGCATTCTGCTCCTAATTTTGTGCGCAAACACACGCATTAAGTAATTCGCTTTCCGTTGATAGGTTTTGCAACCTGCAACTGGAATCCTGGTTGAACAGTTTCAACCGACAGGTGTGGTCATCCAAAGACGCCACACAACAAATAATACCTGTTATCACCGCAGCCTGAACACAGTAAAGTAGGCTATTAAAACCAAACTTGTCAGCAGTGGAACGGTATTATTCGTAACGGAAAACCTTTCCGTTTATGGACAAACATTATCCATTTGATAAATTTATTAGGCTGCCAATCAATAATAAAGTTATCATACAAAGTCAACAATGGGAACTGGCCTGACAGGGTAAAAGCAGCAGATATATTGGTTTTAACGAAAAAAATATCGCTTTTTCAGGGGACATCATATAAAGAGATGCACTAAACAATCAGAGGAGGGCGTTCAGTCATGTTGCGTGTTTTTCGGGATGATCTGTTTGATCCAGGTCAATTTGTCGTTACACTGGAGCTGGTGCCAGGCCGTGAGCACGGCGGAAAATCCGTTGACACGGTCATGCAGATTGCAGCAGACGCTTTCTCGGATGGCCGCATTTCCGCCGTGTCCATGACGGACAATCCCGGTGGCAACCCATCGCTTAGCCCGGATGTTCTGGGATATGAAATCTTCAAGCTCGGTATGGATGTGATCGTCCACTTTACCTGTCGGGATATGAATCGGGTCGGGCTGGAAAGTCGGGCGATTCAACTTGCCATGATGGGCATGAAAAATATCCTGGCTCTGACTGGAGACTATGCCGGACAAGGCTTTGCCGGACAGGGTGCGCCGGTATTCGATCTGGATTCCGTTACCCTTCAATGTCTGATGGCCATGTTGAGCGAGCGCATCAACACTGCCGGTGATCCGGACGGTTTTTTGAGCGGCTGCGCCATTTCTCCTTTTAAATATACCGAAGCGGAAAGTTTTGCTCAGTACGCCAAGCTGTGCCGCAAGGCGAATTCCGGCGCGCAGTTTGTCATCACCCAACTGGGGTATGATGCACGTAAATTTCAGGAGCTGATGCGGATACAGGCTCTTATGGGGCTTCATTTGCCGACCTTGGGATCGGTATATATCCTGACGCCGAATGTTGCAAACATGATGAATCAAGGAAAAATCCCAGGCGCAGTTGTGCCGGATCGGCTTCTGAAAATAGTCCGGGACGAATGGGCTGATCAGGCCAGAGGCAGGGCGGCAGGTATTGAGCGGGCGGCCAGGCTGGGAGCGGTTTTAAAAGGCTTGGGGTATCGGGGTATTCATATTGGCGGAGTTCACAAGCGATTTGAGCCAGTGGCAAAGATTTTGGACCGCATGAAACAAATCGAGAACCACTGGCCTGATTTTCTTTCGGATTTTGATTTTTCTCCTCCCGGTGGGTTCCATGCCTTTCCTGAATCCTCCGAAACAGTTGCCGTGCAGCACAACTACGGACGAAAACCGGTACAAATACCATTTTGGGAAAGGCTCCAGTTTCGCATGCTTGAACTGTCCCACGTTCTTTTTTTTAATACTGACGCCTCTCTTGCACCACTGTATCAGCGGTTGAGTAAATGGTTCGATGGCGCCCCTTCGGCAGGCGCCATCCTGCATTTTGCCGAAAATGTGGGAAAACAGGTTATGCTGGATTGTCGGCAGTGCGGTGACTGCGCCATTCAGCATCTGGCTTTCCAGTGCCCGGAATCGGGCTGCCCCAAACACATCCGCAACGGCCCATGCGGCGGTAGCCGCAACGGACGCTGCGAAGTGTATTCGGACAGATGGTGTATCTGGTACCAGACCTATATGCGCTGGGCTTATGCTGGAAGATCCAATGAAATGGTTCGCGGTTGCATTCCCCCGCGCAAGTGGGAGCTGGATCGCACCTCGTCCTGGTTGAATTTCCATCTGGGAAGGGATCACCAGGGCGCCTCAGCGGAGTTTGCGCGCTTCTGCAGCTCACGATCTTCCTGCGGCTCCCCGGACAGCGGGATCTGTATCGGGATGAAGTAAAAAACGTGCTGCACTAAAACACCTACCCTACAGTTAATGGTAAGTGTTCAGACCCCTCCCCCCAGCCCCCTCCCGCTGGGAGGGGGAGTGAACGGTTAAAGTTAATGAGTTGAGTCGCCCAAATAGACAGGGCTTGTCCAAGCCTGATAAGCTCTGTCTTGTCCCTGCAGTCTGGCCCTGGCATATACAAAATGCCTGCCAGGAGCCAAATCAAAGGTGCGGTCTATCTGGCTGCCCGCAGTGTTTGCTACAACACACCCGTCAATAATGATGTCAATCCGCTCCACATTAGCGCTGGATAAAGCTCTGATGCTAATGCGTCCGCCATTTAAAGACAAATGCTCGCCCATGAGCAGATATTGTCCGCCTGCTTCTACTGACAAAAGCAGGGGAATTTTAGTTCCAGTGGAGCTTGCCTGCGTGTGTCGGATTGATAATGAGGACCACAGGCTGTCCCGGGTCAAGGCTGTAGAGGCTATTCCCGTCAATCCTCCGAAATAATGCATGCTTGGGTCGCAGTAGTCTTCAAGCCAACTTCCGGGGCGCCCCTTATGGTTGTCCGTGCCTCCGATAAAAGCAAGCAAATACAAAGAATTGCCTTCGATTATCCATTTTTGATAAAGGACGTTGCGCAATGTGTTCGATTCCAGGGTCTCCGTATTCTCGTATTCAAACAGGGCATCCTCCTGAGGGCAGTTGGCGGCTGTTGGCTGCGGCCCTTCAGAATTGCCCCATTTGGATATTATTTCTACATGCCTGGTAAAATCAGCATCCATTGCATTCCAGTCGGTGATATGATTGGTTGCAGTTGTACCCTGATCCGGTCCCAAATGTGCTGGTGTATGGATAAATGTAAACGCCTTGGGTTCGTTGGAGCCGGTCAAAGACCTGAAAGCAGAAAGATCGCTCCATAGAGCCTGAGCATTGATGGCTTTTCGTCCCGGAGGCATGGAACATGCCCCGATGCGAAAATCAGCAACATCCGTCAGGCTTTTGAATACGACGTTTTTATGCCCGTACCCCGTACTTTCCGTGCAACCTGGCACTCCCTTGGTGTTGGTATATTCCCAGCCTGGAAATACAATGAACACTTTTCCGGCAGAAGGATTCTCATTATTATATTGTGTACTGATACGAAGGTTGCTCTGCCAGAGATCCTTATCCTGACTGGGGAGAGCTGACATGTTCACCATTTCGGCATGGTCGTTCAGGGCTGTAAAATCCAGATCGGCCTTGTCTCCGGCCCGCGCGAACTCAAGTGCGCCGGAAGGGTTTTCCGCTCCGCAATCCGCAGCATCCTTGGAATAGCTGGTATGTGCGTGAAAATCACCCCAGTATATATTGTTCAGCGTCAAAGCGAATTTTTGATAAAAATGATAGGGAATATCGTTTTCCGCAATCTGCGCCCAATAGCCCATATCTCCAAGAGGATAGAGAATATGCTGACTATCCAGGTAATAAAGAATATTTTCAAAAGTGGCCAGATATGAATTTGTACCAGAATAATAGCGGAAAGCAATACCCTCTGCGGTCTGCCGTGTTTGCTGGTTTGCAGGAGACAAGTAATCTGGAAAAGAATATTCCAACCAGTTAAAGACCAATTCGAATTCCGGATAAGAGGTAAAATCATTGATAAATTCCGGATAAAAGGTTCTTTTTTGAAAAAATGAATCCATTTTGTCCAAAGAAGCGCTGTGCAGGGGAAATGATGGAAGCCCCACCATTTTGCTATTGGTTACAGAAGCCAAGCCAGTAATTGATAGGGTAACGACGATAATGAAACACAGATTACGGAGTGTGGCGCGATTCTTTTTCATAGGTATTCTTCCCCTCCATCAAAAAAAAAGATGCTTGAGCGCCGGTCTTGAAAAATATCGTTCCTACACTCGGAACGATAAGTAAGCATTTTATCGATGCCGACCAGTCGGTAATTTAGGGAACGAGGCGCCCACTGGAACAAACGGGTGCGGCTTTGTGAAACAGGTCAGATATACCGGTCCACCATTTCGCAAATATACCGCTCCACCCCTGGCGCGCCTTCAAAATCCTCGATTTCTTTAATCAACTGGCTGATTTTCTGATGCATATCGAAATCGCGCCTGAAATCCTCAATTGAGCGATAGACACCGCTTCTTCTGCCTATCCGATAAATGATCCGGTCCCTTTCCGGAAGCTGCTGATAGGAATCAATCACCTTCAGCATGGCGGGTTTGTCTTCCGGCAGTTTTCCGGAAACATCCTCAAGAAGGTTCATGATATGGTCACTGGACACCCTGCTGGTGATTCCGTCCAGAGCATCAATGAACACACGTATTTCTTCAGCCAGCGCATCATCGGTCTGCATCACGAAACTGCCGTTTTGGACGTTTTTGTAAAGAGAAACCCGGTCCGGAACCCGCAGGCTTCTCAGACGGATAAAATGCGGATTAATCTGATTCAGCACACGAGCCGTCTCTATCGCATGTTCCCGCCATAAAGCTTGCCCGCCAAGCCCCGGCATGACATATTCCGACACTTCCATGCCGGCATCAATGAGTTTTCGTCCGGCCTCGACATGAACGGCTGCGCTCACACCCTTTTTCATGAAAAGCAGTAGCGGATCATATCCGGTTTCAAGACCGATATGCACACGATTAAGGCCGGCTTTTCGAATTCGTTTGAGCGATTCCAATGATTTTCTGGAAATGGTTTTGGATCTGGAATAGGTCGTGACTCGGGTGATCTTCGGGAATTTTTCCCTCAGGAAGGTCAAAACTGCTACCAGATCATCGGTTTTCATGATCAGGTTATCAGCATCCTGAAGAAAACATGCAGATGTGCCGTAGTACATCCAGACCGCCATTCCACGGTAACACTGGCTGAATCCGGAATCCCTCGCAATATGGGAAATCACAGCATCATCCACTGCGCCGTTTCTACCCAATTTGTGGGAAAGCATCAGAATATCGTCTGCAATGCTTCGCGCCGTCTGAATATCCTCTTGAATTTCATCAATGGTTCGAAGAGAAAATTTGCGGTTCTTATACACCGGACAAAACAAGCACTGATTCCAGGGGCAGTTACGGGTCAGGCGAAGCAGCAAACTACGGGCTTCATTAGGGGGACGGATAGGTCCCTGTTCAAAACTGGAGGCTCTGACATTCATATTTTTGTTCCTGTATCCTTAAAGAATGGCGGTCAATCATCTATGACTGAAAGACAGCCGTGTAGAGCAGGGTAACCATGCCTGCCAAAAAGAAATGAGATTCCACCAGAAATTCCAGACGGATGCCCGGAAGCATGAATCCATTTTCATGCATGTTGATCAGCGCCAGCATGGCCGCCGGACAGACGGATAGACCTAATCCCAGGGTGGGAATAATCCCTGTCAGGCTTGAAGAAATGATAAGAACAACCCATATTCCCAAGACTGTTTTCAGAATCCGAATGGTTTTTTTTTCTCCAATAAGAATGGGAATGGTTTCTTTGCCGACAATCCGGTCCCCCTGCATATCCAGAATATCAAAAAAAGCCGTTCGGGCAAATGCCAGCCCCGTAGCCCAGAAAAACACCAGGGTTGTTTTCATGCTAACTGGATTGCCGGTGGAAATGGCCGGCAAAACCGATGTCACCAATCCCCACGCAACCGCGATTAAAATGGTTTTGGAGCCGGAAACATCCCTTATCCGTGAGTATTTTCCAATGAGCAGCGTACCAGGGATCAGTTTGATGTTGTAAGAAAGCCCCAGAATACTCATCATCAGAAGCACAATAAAAGTGGTTATGCTCTGGGAATACGCAATGAGCAGTCCAGAGGCCCCCGAAGCCATTGCAAGACATATCAAAAATCGTTTGTGACCGCGATAAAAAGCCTCCCGCTCCGGGTCATTATAACGGTCTGCCTTCAAGCCCGTCAGATTGTTCAAGGTATGCATCGACAGCACATAGAGCATTGATATCCATACATGTGGCAGAAAATCGCTGATCCCCATCAGCACCGCACATGCATAACTCAAACACCCGGCGCCAGCAGCGACAATGACATTGGTCAGGAGCAAAGCCTGCTGAATGGAAAAAACGATTTTTTGAATCCCGGCGCTATTCTTATACGGCAGTCTTTCCACCGTCCTGACCACCCGATTTATGATCCAGTTGGGGGTTGAAGCGCCTGCGGTAATGCCGATGGTTTCAGCAGCAGACAGTGCCTTGACGTCAAGATCGGATTCGGTTTCGATATGAAAGGTTGCAACGCCGGACTGACCGGCGATTTCTGCAAGGCGCTGAGTATTGCCGCTGTTTTTACCCCCGACAACGATTAACGCATCCACCATTTCCGCCATTTTCTGAACTTCGGCCTGGCGCTGCGCCGTTGAGTCGCAAATGGTATGAAAGCATAAGTAGTCTGGATGGCGCGCTTGCGCCCAGTTTTTGACAGATTCAAACAGACGGGTGCTAAGTGTCGTCTGGGCGACCAGAATAGCCTTGTCAAAATCTGGCAGAGCCTCAAGCTCTTCAATACTTCCTGCAATATAACCATTGTCTGCGGCAAATCCCATCAGCCCTACAACCTCAGGATGGTCCCGGTCCCCGATGATGATGGATGCGTATCCCTGACGGGCATGTTTCTTGATAATCGTCTGAACCTTGATCACTCTGGGGCAGGTCGCATCTATGACTGTAAAGCCGGCCCTCTTCAAATCCTTTTTGATGGAAGGCGGCACCCCGTGGGCGCGGATCAGAACGGTCCCATCTCCGGATTCAGGGATATTCTGCATGATGTGAACACCTTTTTCATCCAGAAGGTCAAGCACCTGGGGGTTGTGGATCAGGGGACCGTGGGTGAAAATGGGGCTACGGTGTTTGCCGGGAGAGTCCAGAGCCAGTTCAACAGCTCTTCGCACCCCCATGCAAAAGCCGGCAGTCTTGGCAATGATTATTTTCATAAACGCTCATGACGCCGTCGACCGTTCACGGTGAACGGTCAACGGCTTTTCGGGACTACTTCAGGAATATCTTGTGATCCACCAGAGACAATGAATGGATTCGTGCTTTGAGAAATTTTTGATCTCCGAATATACTGATTAGCCGAACTCCATCATTTTCGGGTTCAACAACATCGACAGCTTCCATTATCAAACGGTTTTCTTCTCCTTCTATCAGATAAGCATTGGCTTCACACATGGCATCATCCTTCTGGTTAGATGTTTGACTCTTTGGGTGTTTGAATTGACTGGTCGGACAGATTCTGCTGAATCAGGCTCTCAATCAGCCGGGGCAGCGGAATAGGGCTCAATCCAGCGATTTCTACATTTTCCTGGAAAAGCGGAATCAGTATCTTCTTTGCCGAACTGCCGGCAATAGCTTCGGCGATCTTGGGCGTCACTTCGCCCATCATGGCATGCGCCAGAACAATGCTGAGCGGGCCGATGATCACATCAACTTTTTCAACTGTCCGGACAATGGCGTTTTCGCCGGTTGCTCCCCGGTTGGCTCTTGCTTTCAGCATCTGTGATGTTGCAATGGCATTGGTGCCCAGAGCGATGATCTCGATGGTCTCTTCAAAAACCTCTTTGAGCTTTTTGATAACGGCGCTACCAATGCCCCCGCCCTGACCATCAATGACGCAGATACGTTTCATTCCGACTCCATGTTTATGAATTGCGGGCAGTGACAAAAATTTAACCACGAAATACACGAAACACACGAAAAGGAGGTAATTGCAAAAGCCATTTTTTACTCATGTTTACTGGTGTTTTCTTCAATTTTCATACCCCATTTGACTATTTTTGCAATTGGCTCAACTGTTTGATTAATTTTCGTGTGTTTCGTGTATTTCGTGGTTGATTATTTTTTTTACCTGTCACCTGCACACTTCTTTAGATTACAGCTTGTTGGTTTTTATCTGATTCTGCCGCATACGCTTGGAAAGCCGCCTGGCAGGACCTTTTTTTCGGGTTGTTGGAATCCAGCCACCCTCTGAATCGTCATCCGAATCACCGGAATCTATTTGGGAGGCCATCATCAGTTTTTGTTCAAACACCGGCGAGCTGAGCGTCGCGCACCCGGATGCGACCGAATGCCGAATGATGTCCTGATCCGATGAAACCACAACAGCCTTCTCCTTTTCTTTGGCGGCCATTCTTATTATGACAGCATCGGCCAACTCGCCAGATCTTGAGAAAACGATAGTGACGCCCTGAATACGATCCCGGAACGGGCAATTGTAGAGCGCGCTGGTACCGTCAAAGACAACAGTGATGTTATGTTGCTTGATCTTTCGGTACGCTGTCAACATCTTCACAAGCGCATCTCTGCCAGCCTGAATATTCTGGCGTTCCAGACCACCAAGAAATTCGGACTGACGGATCAGGTTATACCCGTCAATAATAATGTGAATAGACATTATGGCTGCTTAAAATAATCTAACATGAATGTAAAGACCACCAAATTCTATTTTTTTCAATCAGGTTCGTTTAAGAAGACCGATTAATCGATCCAGGTCGCCATCATTGTAAAATTCTATCTCGACCCGGCCCTTTCGACCCTTGCGTTTGATTTTTACCCTAGTTCCGAAATCCTGCGACAGATCATCGGCCAGGCTGCTCAGATAAACATCGAAGGATTGGGGAGAAGGAGGATTCTGGTCTTCTGGTTTCTGATTATTGAGGCGTTTAACCAGGGCTTCGGTTTCCCGAACAGAAAGATTTTTGGCGAGAACGGCTTTCCATGCTGCATACTGCTGGGCCTGCGTATCAGCACCAAGAAGGGCGCGGGCATGCCCCATGGTTAATGTCCCATCCAGTATGCTGGCCTTGATCTGTTCCGGAAGCTGACGAAGTCGTAAAAAATTGGCGATGGCCGGGCGGCTTTTTCCCACCCGGACCGCGACATCTTCCTGCGTCAGATGGAACTCGTCCATCAACCGGTTGTAAGCCTCGGCTTCTTCCAAGGCATTTAGGTCCTGGCGCTGGATGTTTTCGATAATCGAAATTTCCAGCAGTTTACCATCTGAAACGTTTTTGACAACAATTGGCACCTCGCTTATACCTGCCATTTTGGCAGCCCGAAGGCGTCTTTCGCCAGCAATCAGCTCGTAACCGGTTTCCGCCTTTCGCACTATGAGCGGCTGAAGAATACCCTGCTCCAGAATGGAACGGCTCAGTTCATCAAGTTCTTCCTGAGGAAAACGAATGCGGGGCTGGAACGGATTGGGGCGGATCAGACGGACATCGCAGGTAAAATACTCCCCGGAGGAATCGCTCCGGGCGGAATCAATATCCGGAATCAGGGCTTCAATGCCCCTTCCCAGCGCCATTTTCTTTCGTTTTAAGGACTTGCCCTCATTTTGGGATTGTTCTGCTGTCATTTATTTCAAGCTCAAAGTAACGAATTAGGGTTTCAGGTCAACTGCTGAATGCTGGTCGATAATTTCCTTGGCCAGATTCATATAGCTGACCGCCCCTGATGAAACAGCGTCATACAACAGTATGGGCTTGCCAAAACTAGGCGCCTCCCCCAGCCGGATATTACGCGGAATAATGGTTTTAAATACCAGATCCTTAAAATGTTTTCTGGCTTCATCCGCCACCTGAGCCGAAAGATTGGTGCGTTTGTCGAACATGGTCAGAAGAATCCCGCCAAGCTTAAGATGTGGGTTCAGACCCCGTTTGATCCGTTTCATGGTCTCAAGGAGCTGGCTCAGACCTTCCAGCGCATAAAACTCGCATTGAAGGGGAATAATCAGGGAATCGGCGGCAGTCATTGCATTAACCGTCAGCAGGCTGAGCGATGGCGGACAGTCCAGAATAATATAGTCATAATAGCCTGTCAATCCAGACAGAAATTCCTTCAGGATGGATTCCCGGTTGGCGCTGGATAGCATTTCGACTTCAAAACCGATCAGCTCCACCCGGGCTGGAATCACCTTCAAAAAAGCAATCCCGCTATCCTGAATGAGTTTTTCAGCGGATGCCTCGCCGATCATTCCGTGATACAGGGTCTTGGTAAGCGCCTTTTTGTTTATCCCGACTCCGGTTGTGGTATTGCCCTGAGGATCGCAATCCACAAGAAGAATTTTCTTTTGGGATACTGCAAGGGCTGCACTCAGATTGACTGCGGTGGTTGTTTTTCCAACCCCGCCTTTTTGATTTGCGATACATATTGTAGTTGCCATAATGCAGACGGTATCACAAAAATTGTTATTTGAAAAGTCCAACCGAATATGTCATGGTAAGATAAGTTGCAAAGAATCATGGAGGGTGGTGATAATGAACACTAAAAAAAAACTTGGGGTCTGGCTGTTAGCTGTGCTTCTGCTTTTTCCGGAGATCGCAAGAGCCATTACCATACAGGAAGAAGAAGAACTGTCTCGGGAATTCATGGCCGCTGTCAACGAGAGTTATGAGATCATTCATGATTCGATAATTTCGGATTATGTAACCCGGATCGGCGATAAAATTCTGGCGGTCATGCCGCCTCAACCTTTTCCGTACCATTTTCATGTCATAAAGGAATACACTTACAATGCATTTGCAGGACCTGGCGGTCAGGTTTTCATCAACAGCGGCCTTTTTGAAGCGCTGGAAAGCGAAGAGGAAATTGCCGGCATTATCGCCCACGAAATCTCTCATGTTGCCTGCCGACATGTTTCCGAACGAATTGCACGATCAAAAAAAATTGGTCTGGCAACCCTTGCAGGGGTTGCAGCCA
>Ga0194038_1000686_pt1 | contig 14754 bp, 10 predicted proteins | sample JunL226m_MetaG_FD_148630 | JGI IMG/M metagenome (GOLD analysis project Ga0194038, IMG submission 148630) | Anoxic zone freshwater microbial communities from boreal shield lake in IISD Experimental Lakes Area, Ontario, Canada - Jun2016-L227-6m | ecosystem: Environmental > Aquatic > Freshwater >... | reverse complement strand
GGTTTGAAACCTCGTAACTTCAGCCTGATTGACGGCGACATACTGTTTTTCAATGAGTTCGTAAATCTGGTGGCGTTCATGAAAAAAACCATAAACAGCCACAATACCGGCAGAAACAACACCCATCAGCACCAAGGCGATCATCAGCCTGGTTCGGAAGGAGAAATACCTGCTGAAGGATTCAAATTTCATATCGTCCTTTCAGGGGACTGTAAGCTACCCCCAATGTTTTTCCGCCTCAATGACCATTCACCGGCAGCTCCACCACGAAACGGCTGCCGTTTCCGATGCCGCTGCTTTCGGCCCACACCCTTCCGCTGTGCATCACGACAAGCTGTCTGACTAAGGAAAGGCCCAGCCCAGCTCCCTGGGTTTTATCCAGAATGCCACCCTGAACCTGGAAAAAATTCTCAAAGATTTTTTCCAGGTATTCCGGGGCAATACCAATGCCTGAATCTTCGACAATGATTTGGATGGTTTTGGAATCCTTGCCCGCAAAACCGGTTTTTATGATGATGTCGCCACCGTCCGGCGTAAATTTTACGGCATTTGAAATCAGGTTGAACAACACCTGCCTGAGCTTTCGCGGGTCTGCAACAATTTCAATATCCGATGTTTGCGCCTCCATTTCAATGCGGATGGTAATGGAGTGTTTACCGATTTTTTCACTGACCATGATCAGGCTGTCTTCCAGAAGGCCGCTGAGCCTTACCATATCAGGTTCCATGGTCATCCTGCCGGATTCGATCCTGGACATATCCAAAATGTCGTCGATCAACAGCAGCAGGTGTTTTGCGCTGTCCAGAATATCCCCAACATACTCGCGCTGTTTGTCATTGAGCTGGCCGACATATTCCTCGGCCAGAACATCCGAAAACCCGATAATGGCGTTCATCGGAGTTCGCAGCTCATGGCTTATGCTGGCCAAAAAGCTGGACTTGGCATCGCTGGCTACTTTAACCAGGGACATGGCTTCTTTCAAATCACGGGTTCTTTCGCGAACGATTTCTTCAAGATGCTGATTAGATTCAAAGAGTTGTTCACGCAAATTGACGTTATTGGAGGATGCCACAGCATGGGCCGCCAGGGTTTCTTCCAGCTTGCTCTGAACGGATTGTGCAAGAGCAACGATGCTGGCTTTTTCAGCTTCCTCCATATGATGCCTGGTTATATCCCGAACGATCGAAAGAAACAGGCTTGTATCTTTTGCCGCGAAAATCCCCCTCAATCCCCCTTTTTCAAAGGGGGAAGTTATCACTTTGACATGTGTGGCGCTGATTTCAACATCCACCATGGATCCGTCCTTGCGGCAAAGTGAGGTTTCAAACCGGGCAGCGCCTGAAGCCCTGGAGACTTCGATGCGACGGAAAAATGCTTCAGGGGATATGTTTGTTTCGACATCGTGAATGGACAGGGTTAGCAGCTCTTCACGGGAATAGCCCAGCAGATTGCAGTATGCGGGATTGACTTCCAGAAATCCACCATCTTCACCGAGAATATAAATGCCATCACTGGAAAGATTGAGCAAGGCATCGAAGATTTTATCGGCGGAACAATTCTGGTTCCAAGGCTTATCGGACATTTCACGACTTGAAATAATATTATTCATACTGGACTTGTAGCCGCAATCATCAAGGATGTCAAACGCATATCAAGCAATCCAATCCGCACGGTAATATTATGTCCCGCTATGGCATGACCGGAAGAGAAAAGAAGAATTCGGTACCCTTTCCCGGTTCCGACAGTAACCATATTCTCCCCTCATGCGCTTCCATGATTTTCTTTACAATAAGCAGGCCCAGCCCGGTGCTGCGTTCATTCTTTGAAGTAGGCTGGACCGATGTTTTCCCGAAGGCATGGAAAAGCTTGTGCTGTTCTTTTTCCGGAATGCCGGGGCCCTGGTCGGCAACCGAGATGATGACTTCGTTGTTCTCATGACGCAGATGCACGGTAATATTGGTTCCCGGTTGAGAATACTTAATCGCGTTGGAAAGGAGGTTGTTGATTACCTGTTCGATTCTATTGGTATCGGCTAAAACCAGTGGCAACTGCTCCTGACAGTTTATGGCTATTGATATATTTTTGGGGGAAGCAAACATCTCGTTGATTTCAACGCTTTGCTTGATCGGAACAGTGATATCAACCATCCGCCTCTTGATGGTGAGATGTCCGGATTCAATCGCGGACACATCAAGCAAATCATTGACTATACCGGCCATGAATCGACTCGAAGCGAGGAGCATTTCGAAAAATCTGGACTGTTTCTCGGCCGGCAAAGGCGAGAGTTGGTTAGCCAGCAATTCGCTCATGCCCATGATCCCGCAAAGCGGAGTGCGAAGATCATGCGCCGCCATTCCCAGAAAATGGTTTTTCAGCTCATTCAGTGCTTGCAGTTCAAGCTGCAGCCTTCGCAGGCGTAGATGTGTCTCCACGCGGGCGTTCACTTCCTCGAATTGGAACGGTTTGGTCACATAATCCACGCCGCCCGCGGCAAATGCCTTGATCTTGTCTGCGGTTTCGGTCAGAGCGCTGATAAAGATCACGGGAATATCCTTCAGCACTTCATCCGCCTTCAAACGCTCGCATACTTCAAAACCGTTCATCTCCGGCATGTTGATGTCGAGCAGGATGAGATCGGGCGGGTTCCTTGCCGCGGCTTTCAATGCAGACGCACCACGGGTAAATGTCAGCACAAGGTAGCCTTTGGCCTGCAGCATCTCCTGCAAAAGCTTCAAATTAGCAGAGGTGTCGTCCACCACCATGATGCTTGTGCTTTCCGGCGTCTTATTCACAGTCATTTGTCAGTTCCTCCCTTTTCCAGCCATTGGCCGAGTTTTTCGTAGTCGTACCGGTCAGTCAACACTTGCAGCCCACGGGCCGTGGCGCTATCAATCTTTTCCACCTGGGCGACAAGCTCCGTCAAGTGGAACATGTCGCCTTCTTCCACAGCCTGCTGCATTGCTTCGACAATATCCTTTGGCAGCGCAGTTATGGACTCCGTAGTCAGCGGCGCGGCTTTCATAATGCTCGGAGCATCGGCTGTATCATCAGCAAAGACATAGTGCAGACCCAGGCATTTTCCGAGCATCTCAAATAAATCTTCTGCTCGGAAGGGTTTACACAGATAAGCATACATACCTGTAGCCATCACCTGTTCAAAATCATCTTCAAAAGCGCTGGCTGTAATGGCGATGACAGGTATGGCGCCGCCCGCCGCCGTGGCCTTGATCCGCCGGGTGGCCTCGTAGCCGTCCATGATTGGCATGCGCATGTCCATGAGTATCGCATGAGGTGACCAACTATCGAAGATATCCAAGGCTTCAACGCCGTTGCTCGCCTCTGCAATCTCGAATCCCACGGGTCGGAGCAGTTCGCACAGAAGAGCGCGGTTGTCCGGTACATCATCCACCACCAGGATTCGAAACGGCCCGGCGCCGGGTTCCAGACCAATGACGCAGCGCAGTGCTTGTTTCTTCTGCTCGACAATATCCCCAGCTTGCGCCATCAGCACCTCGAACCGAAAACAACTGCCTGCGCCTACCTGGCTTGTGACCGTGAGTTCACCGCCCATCATTTCCACAAACTTGCGGCTGATGGTCAGACCCAGTCCGGTGCCGCCAGCTTTCAAGCCAGTCGGAGCCTGCTGAAAAGGATCGAATATCCGGTCCATGTCCGTGTCGTGGATTCCCATGCCGGTGTCTTCCACCTCGGCCATTAGCCGCAGGGATGCTTTGTCCTCCAAGGTTTTTCCTTCAACCGCTTCGACACGCACCCGCAAGGCGATCCTGCCCGTTTCAGTAAACTTGACCGCGTTTCCTATCAGATTGACCAATACCTGTCGCAGCTTGCCCTCGTCGGCGGTCACATAACGCGGTACGCTTTCATCCCGCTCCACAAGAAGCTGCAATCCCTTGGCATCGGCGCGGGAGCGGAACATCAACTCCAGGTCGCTTAGAAGATCGTGCAGACAGAAATCGACTTCATTGAGTGTGGTCCGCCCGGCTTCGATTTTGGACATGTCAAGAATGTCGTTGATCAGATGGAGTAGATGCCCGCCGCTGCGGGCGATGATCCGAACATGTTCGGCCTGTTGAGGTGTGAGCGATGGGTCGCGCTCCAGTACCTGCGCAAACCCCAGAATGGCGTTCATGGGAGTGCGGATTTCATGGCTCATGTTGGCCACGAATATGCTTTTAGCCTGATTGGCTGCTTCCGCTGTTTCGCAGGCGATCCGGTTCTGTTCCGCCTGCTTGCGTTCCGTGATGTCAATGTCGATACAAAACAATTCTTGCATCCGTCCGGGTACCTGAACGATGCTGTCGTACGCTCCGACAGTAAACGGTATTGCGCCTGGTTCTCCTGAAGTGTTTCTTCGGACTTCATCCGTTTTTCGATCTCGGCCACCAGCATCTCATTGGTTTTTTGAAGTTCTTGTGTTCTTTCTTGCACCTTTTTCTCAAGGTCTTCGCGGGCTTCTTTCAGTTCCGCCTGCGCCAGGCACAATACATTGTTGATCTCTTTGAGCTGCCGGTCGAGCGAGTGTCTGTGGAACGCTATCTCGATGGTGGCCGTCAGTTCCCGTGAGGACACGGGCTTGATAAGGTAACCGTAAGGCGCGATAGCCTTGGCCCGTTGGAGCACAGGGTCTTTGGAGAAAGCAGTCAGGAAAACGATGGGTACATCGATCACCGAGCAGATACGCTCCGCAGCAGTGATGCCATCCATCTCTCCGGCTAACTGAATGTCCATTAAAATCAAATCGGGTAAAATAAAAGCGGGCCGCTCGGCAGCCACGGCAGCAATTGCCTCCTCCCCCGTAGCCACCGGCTCCGGCGCGTTGTAGCCCAGGTTGACCAGCATATCTTTCATTTGTAAACCGAGAACCCCGTCATCTTCAACAATCAGTATGGTTTTTTTTTCCATGAACATCCCTTTGGAATTATGAATTCCTAACTCATCAACAAATTAAGCGGCGGGCGGCTCTTCGCCCGTCCGCTTGAATGCCGGGTTGTGCCTTTGTTCTGACAGTTTCCTTATTCAGACGTATAAATCTTTACTTCCTCGTCTTCAATTGTTATGAGATTCTTTGTTGACAGTTTTTCACTGTACATCTCTAAAAAGCGATTCATCAGTTTCAGTATATTCGGAGTTCTTGTGTCATTCACCGTAAAAAGGATAATTCCTCTGATATTATATTCTGAAAATTTTCTGTAATTCTTAAAATCAGAATCTCTTGTGACAATCCATGCGTCATGTTCCTCTGCAACTTTATAAACTTCTCCGTTTTTTATACCGCCTTTTTCAATCTTTTTAAGATGTTTTGCTTCATAGCCTTTTTTTTGAAAAATTCAGTCAGGGCGAACGGCATGTTTTCGTCAAGAAGAAATTTTACATTCATATCGCATACGCCTCATATTCGCACAGTTTCGCCGCATACTTCAAAGCTGCTTTTATATCATCTGGAGTAACAGACGGATAATCCTGAATAATTGCTCCTATGTCTTCGCCTTCGGATATGAGCGAAACTATCAGATAAACAGGGATTCTCGTCCCTTTGATACAAGGTTTGCCATGACATATATCAGGTTCCGATGAAATTCTTTCAAAAAGTTTTGTATCACGCATTTATTTTTCCTTTCATTGATTTTTTCAGAGTCAAACATTTGATTATTATTAAGCGATGCCATCTGCAGCCACGCTGACTTGGATGTTTCCAGAGCGATGATATGACGAATGCAGGTGAGCTGTCAATATATTGAGGTAATCCTGAAAATCAATCCGGGCGACGTTCTCGGACAGGTAGAGCTGCTCGTGGACCAGCGACATGGACCTGATCCTGTTGCTCAGCTCCACCAGAGAGGCGCGGGCCGGCTCGTCAACTATCCTTCTGTTCCGCTATGGCATGACCGGAAGAGAAAAGAAGAATTCGGTACCCTTTCCCGGTTCCGACAGTAACCATAATCTCCCCTCATGCGCTTCCATGATTTTCTTTACAATAAGCAGGCCAAGTCCGGTGCTGCGATCTTCCTTCGAGGCAGGCTGGACAGATGTTTTCCCGAAGGCATGGAAAAGCTTGTGCTGTTCTTTTTCCGGAATGCCGGGGCCCTGGTCGGCAACAGAGATGATGACTTCGTTGTTCTCATGACGCAGGCGGACGGTAATATCGGTTCCCGGTTGAGAATACTTAATCGCGTTGGAAAGAAGATTGTTGATCACTTGTTCGATCCTATTGATATCAGCATAAACCTGAGGCAACTGCTCCTGACAGTTTATGCCTATTGATATATTTTGGGGGGAAGCGAACATCTCGTTGATTTCGACGCTTTGCTTGATCGGAACAGTGATATCAACCATCCGCCTATTGATGGTGAGATGTCCGGATTCAATCGCGGACACATCAAGCAAATCATTGACTATACCGACCATGAATCGAGTCGAAGCAAGGAGCATTTCGAAAAATCTGAACTGTTTCTCGGCCGGCAGCGGCGAGAGTTGGTTAGCCAGCAATTCGCTCACGCCCATGATCCCGCAAAGCGGAGTGCGAAGATCATGCGCCGCCATTCCCAGAAAATGGTTTTTCAGCTCATTCAGTGCTATCAGTTCAATCTGCTGCCTTCGCAGGCGTAGATGGGTCTCCACGCGGGCGTTCACCTCCTCGAACTGGAACGGTTTGGTAATATAATCCACGCCGCCCACGGCGAATGCCTTGACCTTGTCTGCGGTTTCGGTCAGAGCGCTGATAAAGATAACGGGAATATCCTTCAGCACTTCATCCGCCTTCAATCGCTCGCATACCTCAAAACCGTTCATCTCCGGCATGTTGATGTCGAGCAGGATGAGATCGGGCGGGTTCTTTGCAGCGGCTTTCAATGCCGTCGCACCGCGAAGAAATGTCAGCACAAGGTAGCCTTTGGCCTGCAGCATCTCCTGCAAAAGCTTCAAATTGGCAGGGGTGTCGTCCACCACCATGATGTTTGTGGTTTCCGGCATCTTATTCATAGTCATTTGTCAGTCCCTCCCTTTTCCAGCCATTGGCCGAGTTTTTCGTAGTCGTACCGGTCAGTCAACATTTGCAGCCCACGGGCCGTAGTGCTATCAATCTTTTCCACCTGGGCGACAAGCTCCGTCAAGCGGGCCATGTCGCCTTCTTCCACAGCCTGTCGCATTGCTTCAATAATATCCTTTGGCAGCGCAGTTATGGACTCCGCAGTCAGCGGTGCGGCTTTCATAATGCCCGGAGCATCGGCTGTATCATCAGCAAAGACATAGCGCAGGCTCAGGCATTTTCCGAGCATCTCAAATAAATCTTCTGTTCGGAAGGGTTTACACAGATAATCATAGATGCCTGTAGCCATCACCTGTTCTAAAGCGTCTTCTAAAGTGCTGGCCGTAATGGCGATGACGGGTATGGCGCTGCCTGCCGCCGTGGCCTTGATCCGCCGGGTGGCCTCGTAGCCGTCCATGATTGGCATGCGCATGTCCATGAGTACCGCATGAGGCGACCAACTATCAAAGATATCCAAGGCTTCAACGCCGTTGCTCGCCTCAGCAATCTCGAATCCCACGGGTCGGAGCAGTTCGCACAGAAGGGCGCGGTTGTCCGGCATATCATCCACCACCAGGATTCGAAACGGCCCGGCACCGGGTTCCAGACCAATGACGCAGCGCAGTGCTGGTTTCTCCTGCTCGACAATGTCCTCAGCTTGCGCCATCAACACCTCGAACCGGAAACAACTGCCTGCGCCTACATAGCTTGTGACCGTGAGTTCACCGCCCATCATTTCCACAAACTTGCGGCTGATGGTCAGACCCAGTCCAGTGCCGCCAGCTTTCACGCCAGTCGCCGCCTGCTGAAAAGGATCGAATATCCGGTCCATGTCCGTGTCGGGGATTCCCGCGCCGGTGTCTTCCACCTCGGCCATTAGCCGCAAGGATGCTTTGTCCTCCAAGGTTTTTCCTTCAACCGCCTCGACACGCACCCGCAAGGCGACCCTGCCCGTTTCCGTAAACTTGACAGCGTTTCCCATCAGGTTGACCAATACCTGTCGCAGCTTGCCTTCATCGGCGGTCACATAACGCGGTACGCTTTCATCCCGCTCCACAAGAAGCTGCAATCCCCTGGCATCGGCGCGGGGGCGGAATATCAGCTCCAGGTCGCTTAGAATGTCGTGCAGGCAGAAATCGACTTCATTGAGGGTGGTCCGCCCTGCCTCTATTTTGGACACGTCAAGAATGTCGTTGAGAAGATTGAGCAAATGCGCGCCACTTTGGGCGATGATCTGAACATGTTCGGCCTGCCGGAGCGTGATCGAAGGGTCGAGCTTCAGTACCTGTGCAAACCCCAGGATGGCATTCATGGGCGTGCGGATTTCGTGACTCATGTTGGCTACAAATAAGCTTTTGGTCCGGTTGGCTTCTTCCGCCACTTCGCGAGCGATCCGGTCCCGCTCCGCCTGCCTGCGCTCCGTGATATCCCGAGCCACGCCCAGAACACCGAGGATTTTGCCGCTTTCATCACGGTATAGGGAACCGTTACAAAGCACGGGCATGATATTCCCATTTCGATGCCGGAGCTGGAGTTCGTAGTTGCGAACCTCTCCTTCCGAGAAAATCACCTTTTGAAAACCGGCAATAGCCTTGTCATGATCCGTAAAATAGTCGGTCCAATCAGACCCGATTAGCTCATCACGCGACAATCCCGTGACCGCTTCCACCGCCTTGTTGACATCTGTAATCTTCCCCTCAAAACTTATGGCCACAAAAGGGTCTACGCTTGCTTCGAAAAGACTCCGGTTGTAAGTGGCGGCGGCCCGGAGAGATACTTCGGATTGCATCCGTTTTTCGATCTCGGTCGTTAGCATCTCATTGCTTTTTTCAAGTTCATAAGTCCTTTCTTGCACCTTTTTATCGAGGTCTTTGCGGGCTTCTTCCAGTTCGTTGATCATATTATTGCGCTCAGTCACATCTGCAAAGAAGCCCACGAGACAGGCCCGTCCACTAACGACAATGCTGGAAACGACACCATCGGCATAGAAAACGGAGCCATCTTTCCGCAGGCACGGAAGCGCGGAAAACGTATGCTTTTCACCTCGCGCCAGAGCCTCAAACTCTGACATCACATGGCCCAGCAAATCCTTGGGGTGGATGTCTGCTGTACCCAACTGCGGCAGCTCTTCTTCTGAATATCCGAACATACGGCAGATGGAGGGGTTGGCAAAAACAAACATCTTCGTTTCGATATCGACCACTACTATGCCATGCGTGCTTCCCTCAAAGAGCACCCTATACCTTTCTTCCGACTCTAACAGCGCCTCAACCGCATGCTTGCGTGCGGTGATTTCTATTTCCATGTCGTGATTGGTCTGGCTGAGGGCGGCGGTTCTTTCAGCGACTTTATCCTCCAGGTGATCCCGATATCTTTGCAGCTCCACCATCGCTTTCCGCCGTTCTTCACTTTCTGTGTACAGTCTTGCGCCAAGAATCCTGCTTTTTCGTAACAGGATCGCAAGAAAGATCATCAGAACACAAAAGGTGATAAAGATGCCCAAAGACACCCAGACGTATTTCTTGTGCTGCGAGTAGAAGGTGTCAGGTTGGCTGATTACAATGCTATCCGCCGACAACGACTCGTTCCGGTGCTTTACGACAGATGTTTCGGCCAGCATAGGGAGATGATCAATACTGGCCTCGGCCAGTCCCATGATTGCCAGACAGATGATTAACATTAGGAAGAAAAATTGTGTTTTTAGTGCATTTTTCACTGTAGTACCTTCATTCAATCACACTTATTGGTTTCGGTTAGACCGTAGAGGTCTATTTTGTGCTTTCCGGTGTCTTATTCATAGTCATTTGTCAGTCCCTCCCTTTTTCCAGCCATTGGCCAAGTTCTTCGTAGTCGTACCGGTCAGTCAACGCCCACAGCTCATGGGCCGTAGCGCTATCAATCTTTTCCACCTGGGAGACAATCCTTGTCAAACGGGCCATGTCGCCATCTTCCACAGCCTGCCGCATTGCTTCGACAATATCCTTTGGCAGCGCCGTTATGGACTCCGCAGTCAGCGGTTTGGCTTCTATATGGCCTGGTGGGGTATCGGCTGCAAAGACATAGTGCAGGTCAAGGCATTTTCCGAGCATCTCAAATAAATCTTCTGTTCGGAAGGGTTTACGCAGATAGGCATACATGCCGGTGGCCATCACCTGTTCAAAATCGTCTTCAAAGGCGCTGGCAGTAACGGCGATGACGGGTATGGAGCTGCCCGCCGCTGTGGCCTTGATCCGCCGGGTGGCCTCGTAGCCGTCCATGATTGGCATGCGCATGTCCATGAGTACCGCATGAGGCGACCAACTATCGAAGATATCCAAGGCTTCAACGCCGTTGCTCGCCTCTGCAATCTCGAATCCCACGGGTCGGAGCAATTTGCACAGAAGGGTGCGGTTGTCCGGTATATCGTCCACCACCAGGATTCGAAACGGCCCGGCGCCGGGTTCCAGACCAACAACGCAAGGCAATGCCGGTTTTTCCTGCTCGGCAATGTTCTCAGCTTGCGCAAGCAGCGCCTTGAGCCGGAAACAACTGCCTGCGCCTATCTGGCTTGTGACAGTGAGTTCACCGCCCATCATTTCCACAAATTTGCGGCTGATGGCCAAACCCAGTCCGGTGCCGCCGGCTTTCACGCCGGTCGCCGTCTGCTGAAAAGGATCGAATATCCGGTCCATGTCCGTGTCGGGTATTCCCGGGCCGGTGTCTTCCATCTCGACCATTAGCCGCAGGGATGCTTTGTCCTCTGGAGTTTTTCCTTCAACCGCCTCGACACGGACCCGCAAGGCGACTCCGCCAGTTTCAGTAAACTTGACCGCATTTCCCATCAGGTTGACCAATACCTGTCGCAGCTTGCCCTCGTCGGCGGTCACATAACGCGGTACATTTTCATCCCGCTCCACAAGAAGCTGCAATCCCTTGGCATCGGCGCGGGAGCGGAACATCAACTCCAGGTCGCTTAGAAGATCGTGTAGACAGAAATCGGCTTCATTGAGGGTGGTCCGTCCGGCTTCGATTTTGGACATGTCAAGAATGTCGTTGATCAGATGGAGCAGATGCCCGCCGCTGCGGGCGATGATCCGGACATGTTCGGCCTGTTGAGGCGTGAGCGATGGGTCGCGCTCCAGGACCTGTGCGAACCCTATAATGGCGTTCATGGGAGTGCGGATTTCGTGGCTCATGTTGGCCACGAATATGCTTTTGGCCCGGTTGGCTGCTTCCGCCGCTTCGCGGGCGATCCGGTCCTGCTCCGCCTGCTTGCGTTCCGTGATGTCAATGTCGATGCAAAACAATTCTTGCATCCGTCCGGGTACCTGAACGATGGTATGGCTCGAAAAAACCGACACGCGCGAACCATCTTTTCGCATCAGCGACAATTCCGCCGCCGGGATCGGCTGCCCCGTCTCGGCCATCTGCTGCATAGCCTGAACAACATCTACACGCATTTCTGGCGGAACGACAAGATCCAACAGGTTGCGTCCAATCGCCTCTTGCGCACTGTATCCATAGAGCTGCTCGGACGCACGATTCCAGTATTGCGTCGTACCATCAATCCCATACCCTTGAATGGCTACGGATTGAACATCTTGCAGTAAATTCTTGAATCGCGCCTCACTTTGCCGCAAAATATCTTCGGCATGCTTGCGCTCGCGAATATCCCGAGCCTCGCCCAGGATAGACACCGGCCTGCCGTTTTCATCACGTATGATGCTGAACTTGCTTTCCGTCAACATGATCGAACCGTCTTTGCAGTAATATTCAAGCTCCAATGTTTGGACGGGATTGTAGCCAGGATCGGCCTCCACCTTGGGTATTTCTACTGAAAATACCTCAAATGCCAATTTAAGCGACTCCGGCGTGATAGTCTGCTCCAACGGCATGTCCATTATTTCCTGTACCGTGAAACCGCGCAGCATTATCATAGTGGGGCTATGGTAGGTGATATTAAGACTCATATCCATCAGCCATACAGCGTCTGTCGTATGCTCCGACAGTAACCGGTATTGAGACTGGCTCTCCTGAAGTGTTTCTTCGGACTTCATCCGTTTTTCGATCTCGGCCGTCAGCATCTCATTGGTTTTTTGAAGTTCTCGTGTCCTTTCTTGCACCTTTTTCTCAAGGTCTTTGCGGGCTTCTCTCAGTTCATTCTCTATATGCTTGCGCTCGGTGATGTCCATGGTGTAACCGGCCAATAAATATTTATCTCCCCTGATTATAGGGAACTTGATGGTGCTATAACTCCGGCCATTCAATTCTTCATCCAGTCTAATCTCATCGCCTCTGGAGACAACAGCCCAGTCGTCTGCGGCAAGCTTTGCGGCAAAATCGTGCGGAAACAGCTCCGTCATGGCCTTACCAACCATTTCGCAACCCGGAATGCCGATCATCTGCGCAAAATTGTCGCTGGCCTGCAGTACGATGCTCTGGGTGGGAGTCACCTCTTTGATGAAGATGTAAATCGGCGAGTGACGAAAAAACAGCGAGAATAACTCATTGTTTGCCTGCAGCGATTCCTCCGCCCGCCTGCGCATAGTGATGTTGCGCATCACGGTGCGGTAAACTGGTTCGCCTTCAGCGCCATGCATGGCGGATGTCGCAAGATGCGCCCAGAATACAGTCCCGTCGTTTTTCAGCATCCGCAGTTCGCACTCCTGCTGTTCACCGGTCTCAAAGAGCTGTTTGCGATGCAGTCGCCAGATATCCTGGTCATCAGGATGAATGAACCAGGTTATCGGCTGCTTGATCAGCGCGCCCCTGGCCACGCCCAACAGGGTTGTGGCGGTGAGGTTGGCTTCCAGGATCAGCCCCTTTTCGGAGAGGGTGCAATAGCCCACCGGCGCCATGTCGTAGAGATCAAAATAGCGCGTCCGCGCAGCATTCAGTTCCACCTGCGCCAGGCATAATTCATTGTTGATCTCTTTGAGCTGCCGGTCGAGCGAGTGTTTGTAGAGGGCCATCTCGATGGTGGCCGTCAGTTCCAGCAAGGACACGGGCTTGATCAGGTAACCGTAAGGAGCGGCGATCTTGGCTCGTTGAAGCAAAGGGTCCTGGAAGAAACCAGTCAGGAAAACGATGGGGATATCGGCCATCGAGCAGATACGTCCCGCAGCAGTGACACCATCCATCTCTCCGGCCAGTTGGATGTCCATTAAAATCAAATCGGGCCGCTCGACAGCCACAGCAACAATTGTCTCCTCCCCCGTAGCCACCGGATCCGGTACGTTGTAGCCCAGGTTGACCAGCATATTTTGCAGTTGTAAACCGAGAACCCCGTCATCTTCAACAATCAGTATGGTTTTTTTTTCCATGAAAATTCCTTTGGAATTATGAATTCCTAACTCATCATTCATATATGCGTGCAATTTTGGGCACAAACCGCAGCCTGAAAGTGGTCCCGCCTGTGCAATCCACTTCGTTTATGACCGCTGACAGTATATGGTGAAAGCTTGCGCAGAGCAGTTAACTCACAGGCAAATACAGGATGAGGTCTTGATATTCATGTGGAGCAGATGCTCCCCAAATTAAGACGAGATCTTCAACGGTTTCACCAAAACTCAGGTTGGGGTTGAGTTCCAATATGCCTGGAATATGTCGTCCTTTCGCAAGATGATCGGTGAGATGCTCAGGCATTGATTTGCGATTATTGGTTACAAGCAAGAACGTATTGTCCTCACACCAGTCAAGGACTTCCGGATCTTTTGTACCTGTTGATGGAACACCAGGATCGCCGATCTTCCAAACGATCATAGTCGGGTCTTGCTGCAATAATGCGGCCCGAAACGCCGGATCAACATTTTCATCAAGCAAATACCGAATCTCACTCATAGAACGGCTGCCCTCTGGTGTTGCCGTTGCTGTTTAAGATGACGGAGTCGAACGACGACCGGCGGAGGATTTTGAGCCTGCTCTGTTCGCATGCTTTGTCCAAACGCCAACCATTCAGCCAGATATGCCTCAATGGTCGATTTGTTGCGAAGGTAATAGAGTATTGTAGCATACACTTGTTCAAGCGTGAGTGAAGGGAACCGTCCAACAATGGCTTCGGGAGGCTGCTCTCGATAAAGATACTCATACAGTATCGATTCAATTCCCACTCGTGTCCCTTTAATACGAATATCATCATGGGTAAGATGATCAAAATATTCTTCGATATTCATGTGATAGACCTCGTCCTTAATTCAGCAATATATAACGAATTGTGATTGTAGATGACAGTATCTTCTGGCGAGTGTATTGCCAAGGGGATATATTGTCAAGTTTTGAAAGAAAGCAAGGTGCTGCTTCAAAGCAATCTCATGTTCAGTCTTTGGCGTTATGAACATCCTTAACATCGGAGATGGGTTTGTATAGTTATATGTTGGATATCCGCTTCCACAAAAACCACGTCAAGCTGCACCGGGGCGGTTAATTGCCTAAACCCCTTCAACCATGCCAGTCCGAACCATAAACTGCTCGGCGGATCGCTGTGTCAAGGCTCTTAAGCTGATAAGGCTTACCTATGAACGCATTGGGTCGTTCAGTATGTTCGTCCGCCATAACCAGAGCCTCGTCGTAGCCGCTGGACAAGATCACAGGAATATCAGGCGAAAGCTTGCGCAGAGCAGCTATCGTCTCCCATCCGTTCATGCGCGGCATTGTCAAATCGGAGAGAACGCAGCGAATTTCATCCTGATGCTGCTTGAATCTCTCCAGACCCTCATTGCCGTCTTTTGCTT